>Ga0256404_1004287_pt1 | contig 27246 bp, 17 predicted proteins | sample RumenRJG_01DNA_FD_185990 | JGI IMG/M metagenome (GOLD analysis project Ga0256404, IMG submission 185990) | Bovine rumen microbial communities from Lethbridge, Alberta, Canada - RJG_01 | ecosystem: Host-associated > Mammals > Digestive system > Stomach > Rumen | place: Canada: Alberta | collected...
CTTTCTACTCAAATATTCGTCGCTATAATCAATTAGGAATTATTGAAAGAGTCTTTATCACAGGTATTCTGCCAATTACCATGGATACTATGATATCAGGCTTTGTCTCAAGTAAAATCTCCCAAGAGCCTATCCTAAATGAGCTTGCTGGCTTTACAGATTCAGAAGTACTAGTGTTACTTCAAGAGACTGTAGACTTTACAAAATGCCGTTTTACTCCTGATACCTTACAAACTAAGATGAAGGAGTGGTTTAACGGTTATAGATTTGCTGACATGGGGGAACACAAAGTTTATAACTCGACCTTGTGTTTAAACTTTGTACAATCTTTACAAAAGAACTACTCAAGACTCCCTGTACTTGCAGTTTCCTCAAATATGGATATAGACTTTAGTAAGCTTAGTGGTTACTTAAATCTAATCCATGAAGAGTCACGTAAAAAAATCATTGAAGCTATCGTAAAAGAAGCACCAATACCATTTACTATTCCTGACAATATTAAGTTAGACAGGGTTGATAATAGTCTAAGTTATGGTGACGGTTTAGCTTTATTGTTCTACTTAGGCTTTTTAACTATTATGAATGCTGAGGATGCTAAAGAGCAGTTAGGTGACTACTATGATGGTAGCCTTTACTTAAAAGTTCCTAACTCTTATTTTAGAGTCTTATTTGCCAAATACTTAGTTGAAAGAGCAAGAGTAGATTGGTCCTTGTATATTGATTCAAATACTGATGTCTTACTGATGGGTAAGAGAAATGATTTGTCAGGTCTTATCCAAGCCTTTAGTGTCCTAAAAGGTGCTTTAGTAAAGTCTGATATTACCCATGAGAGTGAAGCTGTAATTGTAATGGGGATTTATGCCATTATCGCTTTAAAGACCAATTGTTTTGAGTTAATCCGTGAATATGTAATTAAACATAATAATGTCATGGTATCAGACTGTGTTTACGACCTATTAAAATCCACAGTAGGAAGACACAAAAGAGCAGATTTAGTGGCTATCAATAAAGAAGGTGGTCCAAGTTACTTATTTGAGTTTAAATATCAGCGCAATGAGAACTCAAGTTTGGATACTAAAGAGAAAGTAAGAGCAAAGCTACTTAATGATGCCAAAGAGCAAATCAAGTTCTACCAAACTGACGATAAACTTAAAACTATTAAAGATCTTCACAAGTATGTCATCATGTATACTTATGATGAATTAACTTTAGAAGAGATTTTATAAAAGTATTTTAAATTCTAGGAGCATTTGTGACATCAAGTTTACCAAAACAAAAGGAAATTAAATCCGCTGTCATTGTATCTAAAGTTTATAAAAGACCTATGTCGGATACTATTCGTCTGATAGCAGATAAATTAAAAGCACTTGGTGTTGATGTTTACCTTGATGCTAATACCTCTGTAGGTTTTAATATTCCTGAAATACCATCTATCTCAAGACGCCAAATGAGAGATCTTGATTTAATTATTGTTGTAGGTGGTGACGGATCATTATTAGGTGCAGCTAGAACCTTAGTAGATTTAAAAGTTCCTGTATTAGGTATCAACTCAGGTCACTTAGGCTTACTTACTGATGTAAGTCCTTCTAATTTAGATGAGAGTTTAAAGAATATTGTTAAAGGCTACTACACTCTTGAAGAGCGCAAAATGATTGATGTTAGAGTCTCTAGAGACTCTAAAGATGGTGTAGGCGAGCTTATAGGTCAATCTTTAGCAACTAACGAAACCGTTATTCACTCTGGCACTATGGCTCACATGATGGTGTTTAAGGTAAGTATTGGTGACAACTACATGTATACCTTGCGTGGCGATGGTATTATCGTAAACACCCCTACAGGATCTACAGCTTATTCTTTATCAGCAGGAGGCCCTATTATTGAGCCTCATCTTGATGTGCTTGCACTTGTGCCAATGTTCCCACAATCTTTAAATAGTTCACCTATTATTATTCCTGGAAAATCAGAGGTTAAAATTGATTTTGAGTGCCCTGACGATTTAGCAGAGCTTATTGCGATTAACTGCGATGGTCAGGTAACTTTAAGAGCTGATACTAATTGCTCAGTATTGATTAGACAGCATCATATTCCATTAACCCTAATTCATCCACAAGGCTATGACTATTATAGTTTATTACGCCAAAAACTCTGTTGGGGTCAAAGTCTAGTCTAGGAGAGTGTATGTTAGAGCAATTATTAGTAAAAGACTTTGCTTTAAGCCATAAGAATACTTTAGATTTTCAAAGTGGCATGACCTGTATCACTGGTGAAACAGGTGCAGGTAAATCCCTAACCGTAGATGCTTTATCTTTAATTTTAGGTGGTAGAGCAGATGCTAACATGGTTCGCACTAATTGCGATAAAGCAGAGTTGTGTGCAAGCTTTAACATTGAGCATAATGAAAAAGCTTTAGCCTTTTTAAAAGCCCATGAGCTTTTAGATGAGGATAAATCTCTAGTTATCCGCCGTGTGATTTTAAAAGATGGCAAAACTAAAGCTTATATCAATGATACTCCTTGCACTTTAGCTAATCTAAAAGAGCTTACTCAAAGCTTGATTGCTATCCATGGTCAGCATGCAAGCATTAAACTTATTGATAAGAGCAATCAATTAGCACTAGTTGATGCTTTTGGTAAGTTAAAAAAAGAAGTTGATAGCGTTAATGAAGCTTTTGATAAATACAATTCAAATCGTACTTTATTACAGCAATTGTCCGATGAGCAGGTAGTAGGAGCTTCAAATTTTAAAACCTTAAAGTTTGAGCTAGAGGCTTTAAATGCTTTAGATCTTAAAGAAGGGGATTACGAGACTATCAATCGTGATTATGATGCACTAATGCATCAAAGCCAAGCTCAGGATGCTATAGCCCTTGCCCAAGGCGTGCTTGAAAATGACGAGCACAATATTATTGATATCTTAAGCTCAAGAATTAGTGATTTGTCAAAAGTTGCAATCTTTGCAAAAGACAGTATCAATCCTATTATTGACGATTTATCAAATGCAGCCACTCTTTTAGATGCTGCAAGAGAAAAACTGGATTCTTTAAGTTTAAAAGCAAATCCTGCCTTAGTTGACGAGTTGTCAGAAAAGTTAGCAAAATGTCATGAGCTTTCAAGACGCTTTAACGTACAGCCAAATGAGCTTTATAAAATCAAAGACAAATTAGAAAAAGATTTAGAGCATTTCTTATCTTTAAAAGAGCAAATTGCAAAGCTTACAAGTCTTGTAAAACAGTATCGTGATGACTATGAACAAAAAGCTTTAGAGTTATCTAAAAAGAGAATTGAAACTGCTAAGTTAATGTCAAAGGAAGTAACAGAAAGCATTAAAACTTTAGCTTTAGAAAATGGTGTCTTTAAAGTTCAAGTAGAGTTTGATACTACTTGCCGTCCTCGTAAAAATGGTCGTGACAACGTCACCTTTTTATTCTCTGCAAATTTAGGTCAAGAGCCTTTAGAGCTTGGTACTGTAGCCTCTGGTGGTGAATTGTCAAGACTTGCTTTAGCAATTGAAGTTCTAACCTCCTTTGCAAATGATACTAATACCTTAGTTTTTGATGAGGTGGATACAGGTATTTCAGGACGTACTGCAAGTGCTGTAGGAGCCTTGTTACGTAAATTAGGTAAGAACGTACAAGTTATTACTGTAACTCATTTACCTCAAGTTGCAGCTTGTGCTCATCATCAGTTCTTAGTAACTAAAGAGCAAGCTGATAATGAAGCTCAATCCCACGTTAAAGCTTTAGATGAGGAAGGTAGAATTACTGAACTGTCAAGAATGATGGGTGGCAATGTAGTAACAGCAGCTACAAAAGATAGTGCAAGAGCTTTATTAAAAGAAAGTGCCTTGTAAATGAGTAAAAAAATCACTTTAAAACACAATTTGCAGGTGGGCGTGCGTTGGGCTACGGTAGATGATGCTGCAACTATTGCCCGCATTGAGCTTTCTTCCTCGCATTATGAGCACCGTAAAGAGCCTTTTACTTTAACTCACCCTCAATTTACTAAGCTTTGGAAAGATCGCTTAAAAAGCGATCTCTTTAAAACCATCCTTGTTTATGAAGCAAAAGCAATCTGTGGCTTTTTAACTTTTAAAGAAGCTATAGAGGATGGCAAAATTCTAGCTTTATATGTCGATCCTATCTTTATGCGCCATGGGGTGGGTAAGTTATTATTATCAACTGCAATCGAGATGGTTGAGCTAAAAGGTGGCAGACAAATCGAAGTTGAAGTTGAAGTGTTAAATAATGGTGCAATCACCTTCTATGAGTCGTTACTTTTTCACAAAGTAAGTGTAAAATTAGAGCACTTATTTGTAATGAAAAAGGAGTTATAAAATGCTAAAAGTTGGCATCGTAGGAATCGGTGGCCGCATGGGACATGCTCTTTGGGATTGCTGTCTTGGTTTAGATGGTGCAAAGGTTGTATGTGGTATTGATAAAAGTACAGATTCATTGCCATCAGGTTGCAACATTGAAGTAGTGGATGAGCCTTCAAAATTATCCCAAGCTCCAGATCTTTTCATTGATTTCTCACGCCCTAAGTGCTCATTAAGCGTATTAGAGTATGCAAAAGAGCATCAATGCAAGGTAGTATTAGGTACTACAGGCTTTGATTATGAGCAAAAAGACAAGATCAAAGAGTACTCTAAAAAGATTGCTATCGTATTTGCTGCTAACTTCTCTGTGGGCGTAAATATTCTATTAAATCTTGTGAAAAAGACCTCAAAGATCATGGCTGATGCAGATATTGAGATTGTTGAAGCCCATCACCGCTATAAGGTAGATGCTCCATCAGGTACTGCTCTTGCTATTGGTGAGGCAGCTGCTGCTGGCCGTAATGTTAATTTAAAAGATGTTATGGTATCAGGTCGTGACGGTATCACAGGTGAGCGTATCTACGGCTCAATTGGTTTCTCCTCAATTCGTGGTGGTGATATTGTAGGTGAGCATACTGCTATGTTCTGCTCTGAAGGTGAGAGAGTAGAGTTATCTCACATCGCAACTTCAAGACAGACCTTTGCTCGTGGCGCATTTAGAGCTGCTTTATGGCTTGAGAATAAAAAGCCTGGCTTATACGATATGAATGAAGTATTAGGTTTAAAAGAATAAAATTAAAAAAAAGATCACATCGATAAACGGTGTGATCTGTAAATTACGATTTTAAACTTTTAAACTAAAGCTGCGCTCATACCTCCATCTACAGGAATAACTGCACCTGTAATAAAATCTGAACTGTTGCAAGCTAAGAATAAAGCTGTGTTTGCTACATCCTCAACTTTTCCAAAACGTCCAAGTGGTGTTCTGTTAATTACTTTCTGATTTAAGATTGGATCGTTTTGCAGTCCTTTAGTCATATCCGTTAGGATGTAACCTGGAGCGATAGCATTTACATTGATGTTATAGCGAGCCCACTCGGTTGCTAATTGCTTAGTTAAAGCAATAACGCCACCTTTTGAAGCACAATAAGCACTAAGTCCTGAGGCTCCGTAATTACCTAAGATAGAAGCTATGTTGATGATTTTGCCACCACAATTGTGTTTCATAGATAAAAAGGCGTTTTGGCACAAGCTAAATACCGCCCCAAGATTAGTGTTTAGAGTATCTTTCCACTCGTCATAAGGAGTATCTTCAGCGCAACTTGCTGGAGCAATGCCAGCTACATTTACTAAGATATCTAAGTACACCTCATCAGCTTCAATACGCTTGAATAACTCTTTTATATTGGTATTAGAAGTTATATCACAAGGAATAGCCTTTACGTGTTTACCAGTAGGATCAATCTCCATAGCAGATTGAGATAAAGTTATAGCATCTCTTGAGACTAGGTAAACAAAGGCGCCATTATCACACAAAGCTTTTGCAATAGCTTTGCCAATTCCACGACTAGCACCAGTGACTAAAGCAAATTTTGATGAAAACTCCATAACAACTCCTTAGTTCTATACTTTCATTGTAGGTCAAATATTTGTTTTTGTAGGAAAAGTTGATAATTTTGTGGAGAGGATCTAATAAAGAATTTGCTAAAAAGCGTTGATGGATAACGATTATAGAAAAACAGCACCTTAAAGGTGCTGTTTTGCAAAACGGAAAATTAAATAGTTAATTGAGCAAGTAGTAAACCTATACAGCAGGCTACTACCACACCAATTAAACCAGGTGCCATAAAGGAGTGGTTGAAGTAGTACTTACCAATCTTTGTGGTACCAGAGATATCGAAGTTTACGGTTGCAATATCAGATGGATAATTTGGAATAAAGAAGTAAGCATAGGTTGCTGGCATTAAACCTATCAATACTGGTCCTGGAAGACCGATAGCTACAGCAACTGGTAGTAAGATTTTTGCAGTAGCTGCCTGTGAATTTACAACAACAGATACAGCAAAGAGCGCAAATGCAAAGGTCCATGGATACTCATTTACCATACCAGTAATGGCAGCCTTAAATTCAGGCATAGCATAGCTAAAGTAGGTATCAGACATCCAAGCAATACCAAAGATAGCAATACAAGCTGTCATACCTGATTTAAATACCACTCCGTTTGGTACTAGTTTTACAGGTGTCTTACATACAATGAGAATTACGCCACCAAAGCCTAACATCATCATCTGAATGATCACACCCATGCTGATAGGTTTACCAGCGCCAATGGTTCTAACCTCAGGGAAGATAGCAATAGCAACGATAGTTACCAATGCTAATAAGAAGAGGTATACAGAAAGTTTTGCGCTAAATGGTAAAACATCGTTTAAGGTAGTTTTTGAGGAGCTTTCAATTTCAGCTCTAAAGGCTGGATCTTGAAGTTTCTTTTGGTACTCTACATCGTCTTTAAGCTCTTTACCTCTAAAGTTTGAGAAGATACATAAAGCTATTACACCTAAAAAAGTAGCAGGAGTTGTAACTAAAAGAATATCTAAAAGATTTAAATTCTCAAGACCTGGTAGTGACAACACATCCTTACCTAAGTAGCAAGCTACCACAGCACTGATTGGGGAGCCTGTTAAAGCTAATTGTGAGGAGACGGATGCTGCTGCCATTGGTCTTTCAGGGCGAATTTGGTTTTTAATAGCAATATCGCCAATAATAGGCATGATTGAATAAACTGCATGGCCTGTACCTAGCATGATACTTAAAAGCCAGGTGACCATAGGTCCAAAGAAAGTAATACGCTTAGGATTTTTGCGCAAAAATCTCTCTGCAATTTGGAGCATATATTTAAGTCCACCTGCAGCTTCTAAGATAGCAGCACAGCATACTACTGCTATGATGATTAGCATTACCTGTACAGGAGGGGATGCTGGAGGCATTCTTAAAATGAATACTTCAATTAAAAGACCGATACCAGAAATAACACCTAATCCGATACCACCATATCTACTGCCTATATACAGCATGACTAAAAGGAATATAAACTCAGGAATTAGCATATATGCTCCTTATTTCATTGAACCTATTATGAATATTAGGTGTTAATCGGTATTTGTAAAAAAACTAATGTGCAAAAATGCGTTAACTTTCAAATAAAATATACAATTTGTAAGAAAACTCACAATATGCAAAAACTGAATTACAAATAGCTTCTTGATAACAAAAGAGAAAGACTCTATATTGATATAGATTTTAATATCCAACGCTACTTGATTTGGTAACACTATTTTGCAAACATATAACAAGTTATCTACAAAAGTGGTATATTGAAATATTGCTTCCCATAATTAGAAATCTATAAAAAAATTGAATCAGTTTAACCTACATACATCCTTGTGATAAGGTGAAGTATGAAGGGAATATTTGTAATTACATCTATAGAGATTTGAAGGATAAACTCTAACATGAGAGTAAAGATAAATAATGTAGGAAAGGTTAAAAATGCAGATATTGAGATAAATGGTATTACTGTTGTTGCAGGAGAAAATGTTACAGGTAAAAGTACCATTAGTAAGTCTTTATATGCCCTTTTTAGAACTCTTTATAACAAAGATGAAAAGATCGAATCCCAGCGACTATCTTTTATCAGTAATCAGCTTTTATTTCTGTATACCAATTCAGAACAAAATTCTTTAAAACCTTCATTATTAGAAATACTAGCCAAAGAAATTTTCTCCTTAACTAATCAAGATAAGATAACGGAAGGAGACTTGGTTAAAGATGTAAAAAGCAAATTATATGAACTCATTAAATCTGTAGATCATGATTTTAATTTGCCCATTGATGATGCTAATTTTATATCATTCTGTCATGGAATCGATAAAATTGTACATTTAACTGATTTATCAATATTAAAAACTATTTTAGATTTTAACTTATCTAGTGAATTTAATAATCAAATCAACAATATATATACATCAGAACTAGGTGAGATTTCATTAAAAATAAAGACTAGAGAAATTCATTCAAAAATTTGTAATAACAAAGTATCAGAACTTGAAAATTCCATTACTCTACTTTTAGAACCTGTTTACATAGATAATACTATTGTGCTTGAAGATCTTTTTTCTTCGTACACAAAATCCCGTTTTGTTGTTAAAAATGACCATCACTCTGTACTAAGGTCTCAACTTGAGAGAAACATTGTGAATGAATATGATGGTCAGTTAGCAGAGCAAAAAATTGTCAATGAAGAATTGTCTGATATTTTTGAATATCTTTCTCAGAGTTGTTCTGGTGAAATGGTGTTAGAGAAGGGTGAGTTATTTTATAAGTTGCCTTCATCAAATAAGTTGCTAGCAGCAAGTAACTTATCAGCAGGTTTAAAAACCTTTGCAATTATCAAAACATTGCTAAGAAATGGATTAATTAAACGAAATGGACTCATCATATTAGATGAGCCTGAGAACCACTTGCATCCAAAATGGCAAATAGCTTTAGCTAAAATAATTGTACTGTTACATAAAAAGTTTAATTTACATGTACTATTAAATACTCATAGCCCATACTTTCTACAAGCAATTCAGGTTGAATCTGCTTCTGTTTCTATAGCCGATAAATGTAAATATTATCTTGCATCAAATATTGACGAGTTCTCTGTAGTTGAGGATGTTACTAATAATGTAGAGAAGATCTATGCATTGCTAGCTCAGCCATTCCAAGATTTAGAAGATATTAAGGCAAAAAATAATGTCTGATAAACACAAAATTTCTCAATTAAAGTTCGATGCAAATGAAGCTCTCATAAAAAGATTTCGATGTACTTTAAAGCAAACCTCATTAGATGATTCTCAAAAAGTAGACGGTAAAAGAATAAAACTGTACTTGACTGAATCAACGTTAGATTCTGCAAATTTTGATTCTTTTAAGAATAAGTTTTGCAGACGATTTTCTCCTGCTTTACAAAATATACGTTCGGTAGATGCCTTAATTTCATCTAATCAAGGTTGTTGCTTAGTTGAATTTAAAAATGGGTATTTTGATATAAGCGAGTTGCATAGCAAAATCTTTGATAGTTATGTTATGTATTGTGAAGTAATGAATGTAACCGCATCACAAACAAGAGAGAATTTGGATTTTGTACTTGTTTACAATCGAGAAAAATTCAGAACAGAAAAAGTTAAGAATAACGGATCAAATAATACAGTTCCCTTTTCACCAAGCTATGAAAAAATGAAAAATCATCTTGGCAATCAAGCAAAAAGAACCATTACAGATCTTGGTCTTGAGAAATACAGAACATTTTGTTTTAGAAATGTTTACTCATTTGATAAAGAAGAATTTAATGAATTCTTAGAAAGAAATTACCAGAACTGATAGCTATTTGCTTTAGTATTCTTCGTTATTTTTAAGCGCTTTTTAGTACTAAATAAGCCATACAGGCACAAAGTTGTTTTTGTGATCTATAGGAAGCACATCTTCACACATGCAGATTACGGCTCCTTGAGCGATATTTATTTTTGAATTTGAATGCTCACACAGTTTTTTTAGATCTTCTATAGAAGCTAAGAAATTTGACTTGTCTTTGTAGTCCTGAATGGACTTGCTGTAAGCTTTATTTGTATTGGATGGATACAATCTTCTTGATAAATAAGTAAGGTTGCACTACTTTGTCTTTTAGTTTTGAAATAAGAGAATATAGGCTCTTTTCCTTGATTTATACAGCTTTTATAAATTTCAGAGAATACATAGGTTTCAAACACAGCATTAGCCATTGGACCATCAAGAAGAGAGATTGGATCTTGTAGTTTTAGTAAGAAACACAAAAGAGCGGTATCTAAAAAGTAAAGATAAGAGGCTTTATTTTTACCTTTTAACTTTTGTGTATTAAAAGAAGGTACTAGAGCAATAAGGTGAGTTGCAACTAAATAGTTAAGCCATCTTTTAGCTGTAGCAGTTGATATCTCTGCTTTAATAGCTAGCTCATCTATGATAACTGGTTTTGCGCTGTATGTGGCTACAAGCTTTAGAAAACGATAAAATTAAAGCTCATCTTTTACTTTTAGAAAAAATCTAATCTCTCTTTGAAGATACGCATTAACGTAAGCTTGGTAATAGCAAGTGTTGTCAAAATCTTTAGTTTGATTAAAAATTTTAGGACAAGATCCTTTAACGATCCTCTCAAAGATATCTATTACAGTTTGCTTATTACAATCTTTAAGTCTTTTAATTAAAGAATTGGTATCGGTATTAAAGCTTTGAGCTTTGGTGCCATAAATTTCTTTGTTGCAAAGACTTAGTAAGGTAAAAACGCCTAAGCTTCCATTAAAACTTAGCTCAATTTGACTTGAGAGGTGTTTACAATCAATTGTGCTTGTAAGGAAAAATTGTCCCATCTTATCACTGTTAGCAATAGCCTTTTTTATACAGGATCACAGTACAGGAGCATACTCAATTTCTGCAATTAAAAGTGGAGGTTTGTGCTTTTTTATAAAACCGCTTGGATCATGGTTTGCAAAGTAACGCTCTTCAGGATCTTCAAGTGAAACATAGTTTAAAGTAGAGCCTTTTACATCTTGAAAAATAGCTTTAAGTAAGCTCTTTTTTCCAGAGTTTCTTGGACCAGTCACAAGGACAACTTTAAATAAATTCTTTGCTTGTACAAGAGTGTTAAATAAAGCTCTATTAAAAGTTAGCATGACTTTAAACCTTGGCTAAATAGCTACTGACCAGGAAAAGAATTAACATACTTAATTTCAATATCAGGAAAGGATTCTACAAACTTAACTTTAAAGTCAGGGAAGGAATCAACAATTTGCCATTTGCCACAGCTGTCTGCAAAGGAATTTACTTTTTGAACCTTTAGATCGGGAAATGAGTTTACTACCTTTACTTTAATATCTGGAAAGGAATTTACTATTTGTACTTTGCCATAAAGCTTAATGCCATTAAAAGTACAGTTATCAACATTACCAGTCCCTGCTAGAGCACTAAAACTTAAAGCCATTAAACAAGCTACTAAACACTTTTTCATAGAGCACCTCTAAAACAAAAAGCCTTAAACTAATTATAGTCTAAGGCTTTTCAAAAATTTAATTAGGAGCTAATTTATTAGATCACGCCTTGTGCAATCATAGCGTCAGCAACCTTGCGGAAGCCAGCGATGTTAGCACCTAGAACTAGGTTACCTTCAACACCGAACTCACGAGCTGTTGCTGCTACGTTGTTGTATAGGTTTGTCATGATGGTGTGTAGCTTGCTATCTACTTCCTCGAAGGTCCAAGCTGTCATACCAGCGTTTTGCTCCATCTCTAATTGAGAAGTTGCAACACCACCAGCGTTTGCAGCCTTAGCAGGACCGTAAGCAATCTTAGCGTCTAAGAATTGCTTGATAGCACCTAGAGTTGAAGGCATGTTAGCACCTTCAGCTACAACCTTACAGCCGTTAGCTAATAGAGTCTTAGCATCTTCCTCATTTAACTCATTTTGAGTTGCACAAGGGAATGCACAGTCTACCTTGTAGCACCATACTTGATGCTTACCTGCAGGGTATTGCTCAACAGGAGTGTATTGAGCAGTCTTTACTAACTCTGCATAACGAGTTAAACGAGCGCGCTCAACTTCCTTAACTTGCTTTAGAACAGCTACATCAATACCGTTTTCATCGTAGATAGTACCAGTTGAATCAGAAACAGTAACAGGCTTTGCACCTAACTGGATTAACTTCTCACAGCAGTAGATTGCTACGTTGCCTGAACCTGAAACAGCACAAACTTTACCCTTTAGAGAATCACCACGATCTTTTAACATAGCGTCGGTGAAGTAAACGGTACCGTAACCTGTAGCCTCAGTACGAGCTAAAGAACCACCGTAGTTTAGACCCTTACCAGTTAAAACACCTTCGTAACGAGTGGTTAAGCGCTTGTAAGCTCCATACATGTAACCAATCTCACGACCACCAGTACCGATGTCACCTGCTGGAACGTCGATAGTAGCGCCAATGTAACGGTGTAATTGGATCATGAAAGCTTGGCAGAAACGCATGATTTCGTTGTCTGACTTGCCCTTAGGATCGAAGTCTGAACCACCCTTAGCACCACCGATTGGAGTACCAGTTAGTGAGTTCTTTAGGATTTGCTCTAGACCTAAGAACTTTAATACGCCCTCATTTACAGTTGGGTGTAAACGGATACCGCCCTTGTAAGGACCGATAGCTGAATTGAACTGTACACGGTAACCCTTGTTTACTTGAACTTCACCATTGTCGTCAACCCACTCAACGCGGAAAGAGATAGTTCTCTCAGGCTCGCACATACGCTCTAAGATCTTGTACTTTTCGTACTTAGGCTCTTTCTCAACTACTGGTTGTAGAGTAGTTAAAATTTCTTCAGCTGCTTGTAAGAATTCTGGTTGATATGGATACTTTGCCTTCAATGAGTCAAGTACTCTTTGGGTGTATGACATTTAATGTCTCCTTTACCTGTTGATAAAATTATTTTGAATTTGTGACAATTTACCTTGCTTAAAAATGCCATGCAATAGATCTTTAAAATAGCTCCTAAATGGTGCATAAAAAGCTAAATTATGGTGCAAAGTAATTTTTAAAACTTCTTTCTAATGAAAAAATATTCGATAAAACAATAAGATAAAATGTGTAAAAATTTATAAAAAACGCTTCAAATTCTGCTCTTAATTAGTGCTAGTTAAACTGCTTTAAGAAAATTAAGTATTTAAAAATCAAAAAGTTAAGAAACTTAAACTTAAATTTTACAAACTTTAAAAAAATGTTAATTGCACTAAAATAATTCAGTGTGCTAAAGATAAATTAAGCAAATTAAAGTGATCAAGGTAAAAAAAAGCCTTCTGTATTACTACAGAAGGCAACTACCAACAGGCAAATAGATTTAGTAGATTATTCTCTGTTTAAGAAATCATCTACTGCTTTAGCGCATTGACGACCTTCAGCAATAGCGTATACCACTAAAGACTGACCCTTACGACCGTCACCTGCGGCAAAGACTTTTTCACAGGAAGTTTGATAAGCTTTAGCACCTTGTGTATCAGCTTTGATGTTGCCACGCTTATCAGTTTCAAGGTTAAACTCTTTGATAAGAGCACTTGATGGATGTGAGTAACCCATTGCAATTAAAACTACATCAGCTTTAATCTTGCTTTCTGTACCAGCAATACCATCAAATTGACGACCCTCACCCCACTTTACTTTTTGAGTAAGCACAGCTTCTAGCTTGTCCTTACCTTCAAAAGCTGTGGTATTAGTTGAGAATAAACGAGTGCAACCTTCCTCATGAGAGGTTGAGGTACGCTTAATCTTTCTCCACTCAGGCCATGCTAAGGTTAAATCCACACTCTCAGGTAACTCGTCGTGGTAGTCTAATTGAACTACGCTTGCAGCACCCTTACGAATGGATACACCGATACAATCAGAGGCAGTTTCACCACCACCGATTACTACCACGTTTTTGCCTTTTACATCGATTGGATTTGGGCAATCACCGTTGTTTTCGCGGTTTTGTGCAATCAAAAAGTCTAAGGCAAAGTAAATTCCAGACAAGGAACGACCTGGAAGTTTTAGATCACGAGGGCTTTCAGAACCTGGTGCTAACACAATAGCATCAAAGTCTTTTAATAACTGTTCACCACGAACTTCAGTTAAAGAGTCGTTGTGAACACCATGCTCTAATTCCTTAATAGCACCAACAATGGTCTTAGTCTTAAAGGTGATACCTTCTTGCTCTAATTGAGAAATTCTTCTGTCGAGAATTTCCTTTGGTAGCTTGAAGTCTGGAATACCATAACGTAACAAACCACCAATCTTGTTCATCTTTTCAAGCACGGTAACATCGTGACCAAAACGATTTAATTGTTGAGCAGCAGCCAAAGCTGCAGGACCTGAGCCTACCACGCAAACCTTCTTGCCAGTACGATTTTTGTTAACAATAGGTTTTACTAAACCATGTTCAAAAGCGTACTCAGCAATTTTTCTTTCTACAGACTTAATACCTACTGCCTTTCTGTGAATACCTAAGGTACAACCTTCTTCACATAAAGCAGGGCAGATACGACCTGTGATTTCAGGGAAGTTATTAGTAGCTGACAATACGTTGTAAGCTTTGCTCATCAGATCTTCACTTACAAACTCATTAAAGTCAGGGGAATCGTTGTGTAGTGGGCACTCATGCATGCAGAATGGAATACCACAATCCATGCAACGACCAGCCTGAATTTTAGCTTGCTCGTCAGTTAAAGTGCCGTAGATTTCGCAAAAGCTCTTAACACGCTCTTCTACACTAACATGAGGCTGTTCAATGCGCTCAAATTCGATAAATCCTCTTGTAAAGCCCATTTTAATGTGCCTCCTTCATAGCTTTTAGTGCATTGAAGTATTCAACTGGGAATACCTTGACGAAGTGATGTATTTCAACATCGAAATTCTCTAAGATCTTACGGGCAACATCACTTCCTGTTGCATTTAGATGCTTAGTTAATAAGTCTTTTAAGACTTCCTCATCGCTCATATTCTTGTGAAGTGGGATGGACAAATCGGCTTTTGAGGCTTTAACTACATTGCTTACATAGAAAGAGCCCTTGCTGATATGATTTTTAAAGGTATTGTCTTTATCGTATACATAAGCCATACCACCTGACATACCAGCTGCAAAGTTTCTACCAGTCTTACCTAAGATAACTACAGTACCACCTGTCATGTATTCACAACCGTGATCACCACAGCCTTCAGCTACTGCATCGGCACCAGAGTTACGTACGGCAAAACGCTCGCCTGCTACACCTGAGAAGAGAGCAAGACCTGAGGTTGCACCGTATAAGCAAGTGTTACCTGCAATGATGTTATCCTGAGGATCACCATCAAATAGTGCACTCTTGTGGATAGCGATAATACCACCTGACATACCTTTACCTACGTAGTCGTTAGCAAGACCTGATAGGTTTAAAGTAATACCTTTCTCTAAGAAAGCACCAAAGGATTGACCTGCAGTACCTGTTAGGTTGATAGTAATAAAGTTATCATCAAGTTTCTTACCTGCTACAGCTTTAGCTACCACACCTGAAGAGTAAGTACCAACTGAGCGGTTTACGTTTACTACAGGAGTTTCAAAGGTTACAGGAGTATTGTTCTTAATAGCTTCCTTAATCTTAGCTTCAAACTGCTTATCTAAAGCTTTATCAATCTCATGCTGTTGTTTAATAGCATGGTGTGCAATTTCGTCTTTGAAAGCAGGATCTTTAAAGAAGATCTTCTCAAAGCTTAAGTTACGAGCTTTTTCAAATTCGCTATCAGATACCTTTTCAAGTAGCTCACTGTGACCGATTAAGTCATCAAATTTTGCAATACCTAAAGAAGCCATCAATTCACGAACTTCTCTTGCTACATAATGGAAGTAGTTTTCAAGTTGCTCTGGAGTACCGATAAACTGCTTACGTAGCTCAGGATCTTGAGTTGCAATACCAGTTGGGCAAGTGTTCTTTTGGCACTTACGCATGATGGTACAACCCATACATACTAGTGGAGCGGTACCAAAACCAAACTCGTCAGCACCTAATAGAGCACCGATGACAACATCACGACCAGTCTTAATCTGACCGTCAACTTGTAAAGTTACACGAGAACGTAGCTTGTTCATAACAAGAGTTTGTTGAACATCAGCAAGACCAATTTCCCATGCTGAACCTGCGTGTTTTACAGAAGATGCTGGAGCTGCACCTGTACCACCATCGTGACCTGAGATTACGATATGATCAGCCTTACACTTAGCAACACCTGCAGCCACTGTACCGATACCTACCTCTGATACTAGTTTTACAGAAATATCTGCACTAGTATTAGCAAGCTTCAAATCAAAGATTAGCTGTGCTAAATCCTCGATAGAGTAAATATCGTGGTGTGGTGGTGGAGAAATCAAACCAATACCAGGTAGTGAGTGACGTAACTTACCAATGTACTTTGATACCTTGTGACCTGGTAATTGACCACCCTCACCAGGCTTTGCACCTTGGGCAAGCTTAATCTGAATTAAATCAGCTGTTGCAAGATAATCTGTGGTTACACCAAATCTACCTGAGGCTACCTGCTTAGTGCGAGAACGTAGAGAATCACCTTTGTGTAATGGAATATCAACTACAACATCATCACCTAAAATAGCCTTAGTTGAAGTTTCTTTAGTGATTACACCATCACGACGAGGATCTTCACCACCTTCACCACTGTTACTCATAGCACCTAGTCTATTCATGGCAATAGCCATAGTAGTATGGGCTTCTGTAGAGATAGCACCCATAGACATAGCAGAGCAAGCAAAACGGTGAATGATAGATTCTTCAGATTCCACCTTGCTAATATCAATAGGAGTGGTCTTCTTGAACTTGAATAAACCACGAATGGTCATCAAGCGCTTAGATTGATCGTTAATGATCTTAGCGTACTTTTGATATTCCTCATAAGAGCCAGCTCTTACAGCACGTTGTAAGTGAACTACTGCATCAGGAGTCCACATGTGCTGCTCGCCATCATATCTCCAGTTCAAATCGCCACCTTGGGCAAGAGAAGGATCTTGAAGCGCAATCTTCTTGAAGGCATCTTTGTGAGTCTTTACAGCTTCTTGTGCAATATCAAATAGACCTACACCTTCAATAGGGCTTGGGGTATTAGTAAAGTACTTATCTACAAATTCTTGTGATAAACCCACTGCCTCAAAGATCTGAGCACCGATATAAGACATATAGGTACAAATACCCATCTTAGCCATGGTCTTGTATAGACCTTTATCGATAGCGTGGATGTAGTTATCTTGATAAGTCTTAACTGATTGAGCATCAGGTGCTAATTCAGCTACAACTTGTAGTGCTACATAAGGGTGAATAGCTTCAGCACCATAACCACCTAATAGAGCAAATTGATGTACGGTACGAGCAGAGCCTGTTTCAACAACTAAGCCTGTGCTGGTTCTAAGTCCGTTTTCAACTAAGCATAGGTGAACTGCTGAGGTTGCAAGTAAAGCTGGAATTGCAAGTCTGTCGGCTGCTACATTTCTATCTGAAATGATAAGAATGTTGTGACCTGTCTTTACAGCATCAATAGCAGCAGCTCTAATAGAAGCTAATCTAGCTTCGATACCATCTTTACCCCAGGATAGAGGATAGGTGATATCAAGTTGCTTTGATCTAAACTTGTTATCAGTATATTTGCTGATATTTCTAATCTTCTCCATTTCAACAGCATCTAGAATTGGCTGTTGTACCTCTAAACGAATTGGAGGGTTATTATCCATGATGTTTAGAAGATCAGGTCTTGGACCAATGAAGGAAACTAGGGAGGTTACCATCTCCTCTCTAATAGGATCGATAGCAGGGTTTGTAACCTGAGCAAATAATTGTCTAAAGTAATCATATAAGCTCTTTGGCTGGTTTGACAATACAGCTAAAGGTGCATCATTACCCATAGATAGTACAGGTTCTTGACCGTTAATTGCCTTTGGCTTAATTAAACGCTCAACGTCTTCACGAGTATAACCAAATACACCCATTAAAGCTTTAGTAGTTAGATTTAAACCTACAGCCTGAGGCTCTGTCTTAATATCGGTTAATCTAATGCGAACCTTATCAACCCACTCTTGATATGGACGAGAGGTTGCAAGAGAATTCTTAATTTCGCTATCAGAAATGATACGACCTTGCTCAGTATCGATTAAAAGCATTCTGCCAGGCTCTAATCTCCAGTGACGAGCAATTCTGCTTTCATCAATCTTTAGGGTACCTTCTTCAGAGGCTAAGATTACTAAATCGTCTTTAGTTACGATATAACGAGCAGGACGTAAACCGTTTCTGTCTAAGGTAGCACCAATTTGTCTACCATCAGTAAAGGCTACAGCTGCAGGACCATCCCATGGCTCCATCATAGCAGCATAGTATTCATAGAAAGCCTTTAACTTAGGATCCATTAAGGTATCTTTTTCCCAAGCTGATGGGATCATCATCATGGCAGCTTGAGCTAAAGAGTAGCCAGATAGAGTTAATAACTCAAAAACGTTATCAAAGGAAGCTGAATCAGACTGTCCTTGGAAGATTAAAGGCCACAATTTTTCAAGATCATTTCCAAATACAGGAGAGGAGATCTTCTTTTCACGAGCCTTAATCCAGTTGAAGTTACCACGTAAGGTGTTAATTTCACCGTTGTGGGCAATCATTCTAAATGGGTGAGCAAGTGACCACTGTGGGAAAGTATTAGTTGAGAAACGCTGGTGGATTAGGGCAATAGCACTAACACAACGAGAATCAGTTAAATCCTTGTAGTATTCACCAACTTGGCTTGCTAAAAGCTGGCCCTTGTAAACAATGGTACGAGCTGAGAAAGATGGAATATAAAATTCCTTGCAGTGCTTTAATTTTAAGTTAGCAATGGCAATAGAGCACTTCTTTCTGATGATGTATAGCTTTCTCTCTAGTGCATCAGTTACTAATAAATCAGGGGAGTGACCTACAAAAATCTGTCTAATTACAGGCTCTTTTTCACGTACGACAGGAGACATTGGAATTGCTTCATTTAGTGGTACGTCTCTCCAGCCTAGAATAATTTGACCTTCAGCTAAAATAGCGCGTTCAATTTCTTCTTGGCAAGCATGACGAGAAGCTTCTTCTCTTGGTAGGAAAATCATACCCACACCGTATTCACCTGGTGGTGGTAGTTTTACCCCTTGAGTCATCATGTCATCACGTAGGATTTGATCAGGGATTTGAATTAGAATGCCAGCACCATCGCCTTGTAGAGGATCAGCTCCAACAGCGCCACGGTGAGTCAAGTTCTTTAGAACCTCCAAACCTTGACTTACGATGCTGTGACTCTTCTTTCCCTTGATGTGAGCTATGAAACCGACACCGCAAGCATCGTGTTCATATTCACTTCTGTATAAGCCAGAATTAGTCATATTTTAATTACCTTTTGCGAGTGGTATAGATACAAAAAGGGCCCTTAAGTTAACTTAGGGCCCTATTTTATTATGGTTAAGTCTTTGTAAGTTAAGACTTTTTAACCCTATTTATAATTATTTGTTATAAGCTGTAGTACAACTCAAACTCAGCAGGATGTGGAGTTGAACGAACTCTTGTATCCTCAGCTGCCTTAAGCTCGATGTAAGCGTTAATCATGTCATCACTGAATACGCCACCAGCGGTTAAGAAGTCGTGATCAGCCTTTAATGCCTTTAAAGCCTCATCTAATGAGCCACAAACTTGTGGGATATTAGCTGCTTCCTCAGGTGGTAAGTCGTATAGGTTCTTATCCATAGCCTCACCTGGATCAAGCTTGTTTAAGATACCATCAAGACCTGCCATTAACATAGCTGCGAAAGCTAAGTATGGGTTAGCTGTACAATCAGGGAAACGAACCTCGATGTGAGCTGTCTTAGGATTTAATGCGTATGGAATACGAATTGAAGCTGAACGGTTAGCAGCTGAGTAAGCTAACATTAAAGGAGCCTCAAAGCCTGGAACTAGTCTCTTGTATGAGTTAGTTGAAGGGTTTGTGAATGCATTTAATGCCTTAGCATGCTTGATGATACCACCAATGTACCATAAAGCTTCTTGAGATAGACCGCCATATAGGTTACCAGCAAAGAGATTCTTACCATCTTTACCAATTGACTGGTGGCAGTGCATACCTGAACCGTTGTCTCCGTAAATTGGCTTTGGCATGAAGGTAGCAGTCTTACCATATTGGTTTGCTACGTTTTGAACAACATACTTGTAAATCTGAACTTCATCAGCTTTCTTAGTTAAGCTGTTGAACTTAGTTGCAATCTCGTTTTGACCAGCTGTAGCAACTTCGTGGTGGTGAGCCTCTAGTACTAGACCCATCTGAGCCATTACCTTACACATAGCTGAACGGATGTCCTGTGAAGAATCTACAGGAGGAACTGGGAAGTAACCACCCTTAACAGCTGGACGGTAACCTTTGTTACCACCTTCGTACTCAGTTGCTGAGTTCCATGCTGCTTCAATATCATCGATAGCTACAAATGAGCCTGAAATATCAGACTTGAAACGAACATCATCGAATAAGAAGAACTCTGGTTCTGGACCAAAGAATGCTTTATCACCAATACCAGTTGACTTTAAGTACTCTTCAGCACGCTTTGCAACTGAACGAGGATCACGGTCGTAACCAGTTAGAGTTACAGGCTCTAAAATATCGCAACGTACGATGATGGTTGGATCTGCATAGAATGGATCTAACATAACAGTGTCAATGTCTGGCATTAAGATCATGTCTGACTTGTCAATACCACGCCAGCCAGCAATTGATGAACCATCAAACATCTTACCCTGCTCGAAGAACTTCTCATCGATGCATGAAATAGGTAGAGTAATGTGCTGCTCTTTACCTTTTGTATCTGTAAATCTTAAGTCAGCAAAAATAACGTCATTATCTTTGATGAGTTTACTTACTGAAGAAAAATCCATTTAGGTGCTCCTAATTATTCAATGAATGAGTACTTCGTACCCGATTTGTTTTAACTACGATGATTGTCGTGTTATTAGTGACTTATGTCAAAGCAAATTTTGAGTAGCACTAAAACTACACATTACATTTTACTATATGTGTTAAATTGGTGCGAATAAATTTAACTTTTTAAAATCAATAAGATATCTAAATTTAGGTAAGTTTATTGAGAGGGTAACTTTAGTTGGTGCGTTTTTTGAAAATTATAAAAATGAATTTAACTTACTGATATAAAAGAAAAAATGTGCAAAATATCTTTTTAAAACTTAAATTGATACGTTGCACACTTTTAGAGCTTACTAGAAATTGAAAATGTGTATTTTTGGTGAACTTTTAATTAAAGCTATTTATTTTGTGTTCACTTTTAGTGAGTACACTTCCTCGTTAATAAAGAAATCTCCCATGTCCAAACCTGTATCTCTAATCTTTTGCATTCCACGTTTAGTGTAAAACTCAAGTCCTGGGTTGTGCTTATTGATTAAAAGCTCAATCGTACATTCACCTGGGTGCTTTTGCTGAACATATTCAACTAAATGCTCAAAGAGCTTTGTTCCCACGCCTTTACCTTGAGCATTGCTCTGTACATAGATCTTTTGCATTAAGAATAAATCAGGACCATGCTCGATTACAGATACTACACCTACATCCTCTCCATCTAGAGTTGCAATAAAATACTCTTTACCTTGATTTAAAGCATCTTGAAGTGCTTGTTGGGAGTAGTACTTATCTAACATGAAGTCAATTTGTGAGGTATTTAGCACGCCTTTAAAAGAGTTAGGTACAAGATTTAAAGCTAACTCTTTTAATGTAGCAATATCTTGAAACGTAGCTTTTCTAATCTTTATCATCTAAAACTCCTTATTTTGCTTAGGTTCTACTTACAGTATAGGTTAATTTTTTTAAGATGCGCCCAAATCATTGAGAAAATGCTACTTTTGCAAAAAATTCTTTGTTTTGGTGCTCAAAAAACTAAAAAGGCACCATAAGGTGCCTTTTTTAAGAACTCACAAGCTTACTTGTGATACTTTTCGTTGACTTTCTTATGTAACTCTTGTAGTGAGCTTACAGATGCATATTCATCTGCACCGTGAGCCTCAATACTTGCAAGAGCAGCATTTAAAGTAGTGGTATAACAAATGTTATAGCGTAAGCAGCTACGACGTAAAGAGCGTGAATCCTCAACAGATTGACGACCTTCAGTGGTGTTGATTACCCAGCTATATCTACCAGACTTAATAAAGTCTAATAGGTTAGGTCTGCCTTCGTATACCTTATTTACAGTCTCACATTCAATACCTGCAGCCTTTAATACAGCAGCAGTACCTCTTGTACCTTCCATCTTAAAGCCAGCTTCTTTTAAGAGCTTACCTAGTTTTGGTAATCTGTCTTGATCTGACTTCTTAATAGATAAAAGAATTGTACCTTCTCTTTGAATTGGAGACTTAGCTGCTAATTGAGCCTTTGCATATGCCTCAGGGAAGGTGGTAGCTGTACCCATAGCTTCACCTGTTGATCTCATTTCTGGTCCTAATAAAGGATCAGAGCCTGGGAACTTAGCAAATGGTAATACTACTTCCTTAACTGAGTAATATGGTGGAATAACCTCATGAGTTACACCTTGCTCTTTTAAGGTCTTGCCAGTCATTACACGGGCTGCAATCTTAGCTAGTGGTAAACCTGTAGCCTTAGATACAAATGGAACTGTACGTGCAGCACGAGGGTTTACCTCAATTAGATAAATCTTATCTTGACGGATTGCTAATTGAACGTTCATAAGACCCTTAACATTTAGAGCAATAGCTAGCTCCTTTGAGATCTTAGTGATTCTGTCAATCATATCCTGAGTTAAGTGGTATGGAGGTAATACGCAGCTTGCGTCACCTGAGTGAACACCACACTCCTCAATGTGCTCCATGATACCGCCGATTACTACATCGGTACCATCAGCTACAGCATCCACGTCAATTTCGGTTGCGTGATCTAGGAACTTATCTAGAAGCACTGGAGATTTATTGGATACTTTAACAGCTTCAGCAAAGTAGTGAATTAAATCGTCCTCACCGTAAACTACTTCCATAGCACGACCACCTAAAACGTAAGATGGACGAACTACTAGAGGATAACCAATTTCGTTAGCTACGCTAATAGCTTGAGCTAGAGAGGTTGCAGTACCATTCTTAGGTTGTAGTAATTGTAATTTGTTTACTACTTCCTGGAATAGCTTACGATCTTCAGCTCTATCGATATCATCAGGTGAAGTACCAATGATAGGTACACCTTCTTGCTCTAACTTCTTAGCAAGTTTCAATGGGGTTTGACCACCAAACTGAACGATTACGCCAACAGGTTTTTCGATACGAGCAATTTCAAGCACGTCTTCTAAAGTTACAGGCTCAAAATATAGTCTATCGGAAATATCATAGTCGGTAGAAACAGTCTCAGGGTTGCAGTTAACCATGATAGATTCAAAACCGTCTTCACGTAATGCCATAGAAGCGTGTACGCAGCAATAGTCAAATTCGATACCTTGACCGATTCTGTTAGGACCACCACCAAGTACGATAACTTTCTTCTTATCAGTAGGTCTTGCTTCACACTCTTGCTCATAAGTAGAGTACATATAAGCTGTAGAAGTAGCAAACTCAGCAGCGCAAGTATCTACGCGCTTGTAAGTTGGGAATACTTCAAATAACCAACGACGCTTACGAACTTCATCTTCAGTAGTCTTAAATAAGCTTGCAAGTCTTGCATCAGAGAAACCGCGTGCTTTTAGATCGCGCATTTGCTCAGCGTCGATAGACTTTAAGGTCTTACCTGATAAAGACAATTCAATATCGATGATTTCTTTAATTTGAGATAAGAACCATCTGTCAATCTTGGTGTAATCAAATACCTCATCTACAGTCATGCCAAGTCTAAAGGCATCACCTAGGTACCAAATTCTGTGAGCACCAGCGTTTTCAAGCTCGTGTAATAGTTTTTGACGAGCATCTGGGTGCTTCATGTCTAAACGAGGATCGAAACCTAACTTACCAGTCTCTAAGCCACGTAAAGCCTTTTGTAGAGATTCTTCAAAAGTTCTACCAATAGCCATTACCTCACCTACAGACTTCATCTGGGTGGTTAAACGGTCATCAGAATTTGGGAACTTCTCAAAGTTGAAACGAGGGATCTTAGTTACTACATAGTCTAAGCTTGGCTCGAAAGAAGCTGGAGTCTTATCACCAGTAATGTCATTGCCAAGTTCATCTAAGGTGTAACCTACAGCAAGTTTAGCTGCAATCTTAGCAATAGGGAAACCAGTTGCTTTTGAAGCTAAAGCTGAAGAACGAGATACACGTGGGTTCATCTCGATAATAACCATACGGCCATTATCTGGGTTAATACCAAACTGTACGTTAGAACCACCAGTTTCAACACCAATTTCACGTAGTACTGCCATCGCAGCATCACGCATGATTTGGTATTCTTTATCGGTTAGGGTTTGAGCTGGAGCTACAGTGATAGAGTCACCAGTGTGGATACCCATAGGATCTAAGTTCTCGATAGAACATACGATAATGCAATTATCTTTTCTATCACGAACTACTTCCATTTCGTACTCTTTCCAACCGATTAAAGATTCATCGATTAGAAGCTCGTGGGTTGGAGATAACTCTAAACCCTTGTTACAAATTTCGGTAAACTCTTCTGGGTTATAGGCAATACCACCACCAGTACCACCCATGGTGAAGGATGGACGAATAATACATGGGAAACCAACTTGTTTTTGAACTTCCCAAGCCTCATCCATGCTGTGTGCAATACCAGCACGTGGACACTCAAGACCAATCTTCTTCATGGCCTTATCAAAGCGTTCACGGTTTTCTGCTTTATCAATAGCATCAGCTTTAGCACCGATCATTTCAACGTTGTATTTTGCTAATACACCGTGCTTTTCTAGATCTAAAGCGCAGTTTAAAGCAGTCTGACCACCCATGGTTGGAAGTACTACATCAGGACGCTCTTTAGCGATGATGTTTTCAACTACTTTCCAGTGAATTGGTTCAATGTAGGTAACATCTGCAACATCAGGATCTGTCATGATGGTAGCAGGGTTAGAGTTTACAAGGATAACCTCATAGCCTTCCTCACGAAGAGCTCTACAAGCCTGGGTTCCAGAATAGTCGAATTCACATGCCTGTCCGATTACGATAGGACCTGCACCTAAAATTAAAATCTTTTTTATGTCTGTACGCTTTGGCATAGTATTAGTCCTTTTGACGATATGTGCGCATTAGTTCAATAAAGTGCTTAAATAAAGCCATAGGATCATGAGGACCTGGACTTGCCTCTGGGTGACCTTGGAAACTAAAGGCTGGTACGTCAGTGCGCTCAACACCTTGTAAAGTGCCATCAAATAATGATTTGTGAGTAGCTTTTAAATTCTCAGGTAGAGTGTTCTCATCTACACAGAAACCGTGGTTTTGTGAGGTGATGTAAACAACACCTGTTTGTAAATCTCTTACAGGATGGTTAGCACCGTGGTGACCACACTTCATCTTGATGGTCTTAGCACCTGATGCTAAAGATAGTAATTGATGTCCTAAGCAAATACCAAATAGAGGGATCTTGTGGTTAATAAATTCCTTGATAGCCTCTTGTGCATAGGTACAAGGCTCAGGATCACCAGGACCATTTGATAAGAAAATTCCATCTGGATTCATTTTGATAACTTCACTTGCAGGGGTCATTGCAGGTACAACTGTTACTTTGCAACCTAGTGAAGCTAAAATTCTTAGGATGTTGCGCTTGATACCAAAATCATAAGCAACAACGTTAAATTCAGTACGACTCTTGTTTACGTATCCTTGACCTAGTTCCCAAGTACCTTCAGTCCAAGTGTAAATTTCCTTGGTGCTTACTACTTTTGCTAAATCCATGCCTTTGATGCCAGGGAATTGGCGGGCTAATTCTAAAGCCTTTTCCTCAGTCATATTAGGATCAGTTGATAGGCAAGCGTTTTGAGCTCCCTTCTCACGTAAGATCCTTGTAAGCATACGAGTATCGATACCATAGATACCAGGCTTATTGTACTTAGCTAGAAAATCACTTAAGGATTGGGTATTACGGAAGTTAGATGCTACAAGTGATAGATCTCTTACGATTAAACCCATCGCAAAGATATCTACAGATTCAACATCCTCATCATTAGTACCGTAGTTACCAATATGTGGATAAGTTAATGTAACGATTTGACTAGCATATGAAGGATCGGTTAGGATTTCCTGATAACCGGTCATAGAAGTATTAAAGACGACCTCACCAACGGTGGTTGTTTTCTCTGCACCAAAAGCTTTACCTTTGAATACAGTACCATCGGCAAGAGCCAAAATTGCGGATGCGACCACAAAGACCCCCAAACTTGTAATTGAGTACACAAAGTGACGCAGATCAGGTGTTTCAAATTTTTTATTGATTTAGTGATCTTAGTCTGCAATATTTTATACGAATATTGATTTTTTTCAAGTTAAATATACTAGGCATTTTTTAATCCTAAATAGGCTTTATAGGCTAAATTTTATCTTGTTTAAAAACATACCTATTACCTTAAGCCTCTAACGTAGTTATTGGCTTATTGTGAATAATAGAATTAACCAGAAGGATCATGTCCTTCAATTTTAAAGCATCTCTAGCAGATGGCTTTGTTCTTTGACAATTAGATGAAATAAAGTCTTTAACTTTTTTGAGTCGCTCGTAGAAGACTGTCTTTTTAACAAAGCAGGCTTTTCTAAAGAACTCTTTAAAGATGCAGCATGAATGTAGTTTTAGCATTGATAAAGCTTTAATGCTTGGATTATCTTGAAGTGTAAGTAATCCAATGTAAGTTTTAATCAGTGAGGTTACTACTGACATGATCACAAAGAACAGAATGATGTGCTTCTTTGATGAATTGATAGCTTGAAGGGAGTTTCCTGTTTTCAAAGCCTTCATAAAGAGCTCTACAGTCCATCTAGTTCTGTATAGTTGATGAAGTTGAAAGCAGGATATTACACCTCTTTTGAGATTAGTTCTAAGGTATACAAAACCTGTATTACCATCTCTGTCAGAGCTTTTAGCTCTGATTACACGAACGTTATGTCCTTGCTTAGTTTCAATATCAAAGTCTAAGTATTCTTCAGCTGTATAAGCTTCTTTAAGGGAGCTAATCTTTTTACCTAGACATTTGGTAAGAGCATCACCTGCTTTATTGAAAGCCTTGATAATAGTACCTGCAGTGTTCTTCTTATCTTTGATAAGGAAGTAATTACCACTAGCAGCAATGTCTTTTTCAAGTTTAGAGCTTACATAGCCTCTATCCATGATGAATAGAC
>Ga0256404_1004288_pt1 | contig 27243 bp, 24 predicted proteins | sample RumenRJG_01DNA_FD_185990 | JGI IMG/M metagenome (GOLD analysis project Ga0256404, IMG submission 185990) | Bovine rumen microbial communities from Lethbridge, Alberta, Canada - RJG_01 | ecosystem: Host-associated > Mammals > Digestive system > Stomach > Rumen | place: Canada: Alberta | collected...
CATATCCGCGACCATATGTCAAACTTTGATTATTAATACTATAAATATTTTTATCCATGTTTATATTATACCATATAGCACCACCGGATACAAGCAAAACGGCGGCTTACTCATGTCTGAAGACACGTGAATGCGCCGCCGGACTTTTCAAATTTTTTCTGCCTGAGAGTATTTTGGGTTCCCGTTTATTTCGCACCGGAAGCCGAAGAGCGGAACCGGGGTCCGAAAAGGCTGTCTCTGCTTTTTCACAGAGGCAGCCTTTCCAATTTCTTTGTTCTGTTTATCAGGCTACGTCGTTTGTCGTCCGCATTCTGCGGCCTTTTGCAATTCCGACGGCTTTCAAAACGTCATCTACCGTGCTGACCGGCACGATATTCAATTTTTCCTTCGCCTCATTCGGCACTTCGTCCAGATCCTCTACGTTTTCCTGCGGGATCAGGACGGTTTTTATCCCCGCACGAAGCGCCGCCATCAATTTTTCCGGCAGTCCTCCGATCGGCGTTACCGCGCCGCGAAGAGAAACCTCGCCCGTCATCGCAAATTCTGGGCTGACAGACTTTCCTGTCACCAGGGACGCGATCGCCGTCGTAAGCGTAATCCCAGCGGAAGGTCCGTCTTTCGGAACTGCTCCGGAAGGCACATGGATGTGCAGATCGTTTTTCTCAAACAGCTCCGCCTTGTCGGGATACATGTACTTGACAAGGCTTACGGCAATCTGCGCCGATTCCTTCATAACGTCTCCCAGTTGTCCGGTGAGAATTATCTTGCCGCTGCCTTTCGTAAACAGAGTTTCTATAAAGAGGATTTCCCCGCCGGCGGATGTCCAGGCAAGTCCGGTGACAATGCCCGGCTTTTTCTTCGCCAATATATGTTCATGATGAATCGGCTTTGCATCCAGATACTCCCGCAGGTTTTCGCCTGTCACATCAAGATGCTCCGCTTCCCCTTTCACAATTTCCACCGCCGCGCAGCGGCAGAGGCTGTCCAGCCGTTTCTTCAGCCCGCGCACGCCGGCTTCCATGGTATAGTCAGAAATAATATCCCTGAGGGCCTCATCGTCAATACTGAGGTTTTCCTCCTTGAGCCCCACGCTCTTCATCGCCTTGGGAAGAAGATGGCGCTTAGCAATCTCAAACTTGTCCGAAGCCGTGTAGCCAGGGAACTGGATTACTTCCATGCGGTTGAGCAGCGGTTCCGGAATGGTATCCAGAGAATTGGCAGTGCAGATGAACATCACATTGGAAAGATCGTACGGAACATTCATGTAGTGGTCGGTAAAGGTGCTGTTCTGTTCCGGATCCAGAACCTCTAGCAGGGCGCTGGCCGGATCCCCGTTGTAGGACTGCCCCAGCTTATCCACCTCATCGAGAACCATCACGGGGTTGGAAACGCCGCTTTTTGCAATGCCATCCATAATTCGTCCCGGCATAGCTCCGATGTAAGTTCTGCGGTGGCCGCGGATATCTGCTTCATCGCGCACGCCGCCCAGGCTTACGCGGACATACTTCCGGTTCATGGCGCGGGCAATGCTCTGGCCGATGCTGGTCTTGCCCGTGCCCGGGGCTCCGACAAACAGGAGGATGGATCCGGACTGCTGCCGGCGCAGATTCATCACCGCAATCTGCTGAATAATTCTCTTTTTAACCTTCTTCAGACCGAAATGGTCCTCTTCCAGAATCTCTTCTGCCCGCTGGATGTCCACCGGCTTCGTCTCCTCTGTCTTCCAGGACAGGCTCGTAATAAAATCCAGATAGTCATAGAGCATTCCGTATTCGGCGCTGTTCTTTCCTTCCTGTTTCAGCCGGTTGAGCACTTTATCCGCCTCTGCGCGGGCGGTATCATTCATACCGGATTCTTCAATTTTCAGTTCGAATTTCCGAATGTCCGTCACGTTTTCCGGGTGCATTGCGTCCAGTTCCTTCTGCAGATATTCCATCTGCTTTTTGATCGCGGACTCGCGGTAGGTTTTCTTGTAGTCCTCTTCCTGCTCATTTTCCGCTTCGCTGCTCAGCTTGCTCATTTCCACGTACTCGTAGATTTCCTTTTCAATCATTTCCGTACGCCGAATCTCACTGTCTTCTGCGATGATCGCGTATTTGTCTGCGCTGGAAGTCGTAAGCCACGGGGAGAGAACCGCCGCGATTTCGCCTACGCTTTCCCAGTGCGAAATATAGCTTCGGGCCATTGGGCCCCATGGAAAGCGGGTAACAAACTTCTGCAGGGAACTCTTCATGGCTTCCGTGCGCTGCGTCTGCTCTTCCTGCGGAAGCAGATCCGTATCCGGCTGCGGCGATATCGTCAGCGAAATGCCGCCTTCCGTCCCGATCAGGATGGAATCGACATGGACTCGTTCCTGCGTGCGCACTTCCACAAAGCCGTTGCCGCTTATTTCCGTGATGATGCCGGTGACTGCGATGGGATAGAAACCGTCCTCCGTCATCTTCTGCTTATCGATTTCTTCCTTCGCCATCAGGAAGACTACTTTTTTCCCCGCTTCCGGCTCCTTTCCTGTCCGATTCTGAAAATTATCTGCGGAAAAGTACAGCTTGATGCGGGGCACAACGATTATATTGTATAAAGGCATTACGATCATGGTTATTAACCTCCTTGCCGAAAGTGTTCTCTGTTCTTGTTTTTTAGCACTCTTTCATTGTGAGTGCTAATTCCGGGTTAAAATTTTTTGGCTTCTGCGGAAGCCAAAAGCTGCTACCATTAACCTTGACAAATGTCAACTATTTGCTAGAATAGTACCACGAAGTCTGACAGTTGTCAATGCTTTTCCATAAACTTTTCAAACTTTTGGGAGTGGGCCTATGTATCGTGGACGGAATAAAATTGCTCATGGCTCTCAACGGCAGATCGCCGACGCAATGGTCGCACTGCTGCAGGAAAAGCCCTACGCAGGCATTACGGTATGTGAGCTGTGCCGCCATTCCCACGTATCCCGGCAGACATTCTATTCCCTCTTTGATTCCAAAGACGACGTTATCTGCTATGCGCTGGAAACCAGCTGCGTCTTTGAGCCTTCCTCCTGCAGCGGGGAGGGAAAAGACTGCTGTCTGCATTCCATCAGCCAGGCATTCAGCCACTACATTCACGAGCAGCAGGAGTTTCTGCAGCTGCTCGTGGACAACGGCATTATCTACTTCATGCAGGAGAGTCTGATGGATTCGTTTCTGTCCTGCTCCCGTTTCTGCGGAGGGGAATCGGAAAGCTACCGGAGATATCTGGCGGATTTTCTAGCCTCCGGCCTCACCGGCATTGCAAACGAATACATTCTTTCCGGCGAACAGACGACTTCTGAGGATCTTTCCTCCCTCATCTATCGTCTGTTCAGCGGCACTTATTTCCATTGATGGAATTTTGGGAAGTGCAAATTTTCATTTTTTTCATTTTCTTGGCAGCGATCTTTCTTATTATATTTAATGAGCCCCCGCGGCGCGAAAGGCGCCTTTCATTTTGTTTTTTCAGAAATTCGTTCGAAGGGGAGGTATCCTATGGCATCCACTACTACGGGAAAAACCCGGCCGGAAATCAGCAGCAAACTTCGGCATAACATTCTCAAGCTTCCCGAAGAAATTCGCCGCTGCAGCGGCATCGTCATTTTCGGAAGGCGGATAAAAAGCCTTGTATTTACGACCGATATTGCCATTATCCGAAACTGCGACGCGGATGCAGTTTTTGCCGTCTACCCGTTCACGCCTCAGCAGACCATCAGCGACGCCCTGATAAAGTATGCCTCCATGCCTGTTTTCTGCGGAGTCGGCGGCGGAACCACGCAGGGTGCCCGAACTGTAACTCTTGCCCGGGATGTGGAATGCGAAGGGGCCTGGGGTGTCGTGCTGAACGCGCCGGTATCCAATTTCAACGTGCGTGCCGTTGCCGAAGCGGTCGACATTCCGACGATTATCACCGTTGTAAGCGCCGACACGGACGTGCGCAGGCGCTTGGATTCGGGTGCCGCCATTCTGAATGTCGCCGGCGGGGCGGCAACGCCGGATATTATCCGAAAGATTCGGAAGACAGAACCGGAAGTCCCTATCATCGCGAGCGGCGGAAATGAGCCGGAAAGCATTCTTCGCACCATTGAAGCCGGAGCCAACGCAATCACCTATACGCCGCCCACAACACAGGAGCTGTTCTCCAAGACAATGGGTCTCTACCGGGAAAATCCGACGCCGCAGTCCGACTTGGCGATGCTGACCGAGCGGCAGCGGACGCTTCTGCATAACATGTATCAAAAAATTTCGCACTCCATGAACACCGGCAGATTCGGCAGGATGGACATGGAAGAACTGGAAGCGGAACTGCATGACGCGATTTCCGCCATGGGAGAGGACCGAAAAGGACATTCGGACAGGAATTCCTGATATTGGAATCCGCTGCCTAATTTTCAAGGGAACCCGTTTCCCCATAGCGATGTACCCCCCTTGCCGCTCAGGGCAAAAGGGGTACATCGTATTTGCGGCGGAGGCCGGAGCCCGTTAGGAATGCGGTTCTCCCCCGTTCTGCTTTTCACGTAAGCTCCGGTTCTTTTTCTGCTGTCCTCCCTCATAATGCGGACACAGATACCTGGATTTCCCCTCACTTGCCATGCCGTATTCAATCGCCTGTCTTGGACAGCCGCAGATGCACGCCTGGCAGTGAACGCAGGGACCCGTCCATACGGGATATCCGCCTTCCATCCGGATCCCGTTTACCGGGCAGACTTTTTCGCATCTTCCGCAGGAAATGCAGTCTTCCGTCACCCAGAATGGTCTGGAAGTAATCAGCGCATGGCGGAATACCGGGTTGACAAGACGAGAATAAACCCGATCAAGCCGGGAAACGGGCTTGCATGGGATGGGGTCGTTTTTCCTGATAGCGCGAGCCGCGGAGTGCAGAACCGGCTCCGCCTTGTCCCGGATCCGTTTTGCCTCAATGTCATCCGGGACCGGAAACATACAGACATAGTTTTCCGGCATGACAACTTCTTTTAGTCCCATGAAATCGAAATTCTTCTCTCTGCAGAGCTTCCGTACATAGCGAACCGCGTCCCCGACTTCTGTCCCGCAGGTCAGAATAAAATAGGCCATCCGGCTTCCCCCGAAGCGGCTTTTTTGAATCCAATCCTCAAATATGCGCGGAATTCGCCACCCATGCGTAGGGCAAACGAAAACATACGGCTTTTCCGACTGAAAATTTCCGGTTTCTCCGTGTTTTATCTGTGTGTTGATTCCCTTCAGTTCATCGCCGGTATCCGCTGCAAGCAGTTCCGCCGCATAGCGGCTGTTCCCTGTGCCGGTGAAATAAATTATCATGAATCCTCCCTCAGGTTTCCCAATAAATCCAAGCGGTTTCTGTATCGATTTCATCCTGAATGGCGCCGTCGCTTCCTTTCAGCGACTCCGCCGCACGAATGGCCTGTTCCGCCTTCGCCTGAATCTGCTCCGCTGTGAGATCGCAGCGGTGTAGAATGCGTAAGGCAAACTCCTCCGGGGTTCGGCGGTCCGACCATCGATAGTCAATATAGCGAATACGCGGTGTATAGCCTGCTTCCCAGATTCCCCGGATGACATTGGCACAGTCTACGTCCATGGATTCTCGCACACTGGATTCCTCATCCTTCAGCTGCATCTGCTCTAAAAACGCGTCCCGGATCGGCTGGCGCCAGCTGGAAAATCGCGCTACAAAGCACCAGCCATAGGTAATACGGCTCATTTTCTGAATGGTATGGACATCATGTACCGCTTCCGACATCGTCGAGATTGCAAGGTCGAATCCGCCGTCTTCCAGAAAGGATTTGACAGAACAGGTATTAAAATCCGCCTGTACCAGACGGTATTTTCCCGCATAGGGCTCCAGGTTTTCCCGTGCGTGCCGCAGCATTTCCGGTGAATAATCCAGCAGCGTCACAAAGCAGTTCTCCCTGATGAACAGCTCCGCGTATTTTCCAACCCCGCAGCCGATGTCAATCACATGGCAGCCTTCCCAATACATGCAGTTTTCCTTTAGAAACCGCATCATTGCCCGATTGTAGTCGTTGACTCCCATGATATATGTTTTCTGAAATTCCGTAGCCGCGTTATCCCAGTCCGCAGCGTTAAATGGTGCTGTCATGGCTCTGTATTCCCCCCGCTGCAGAAGAACATCAGGAATCGCCGCCCTCCGGCGCCGGATTCAGAATGGCATCCCATGCCTTTTCATAATCCGGTCCGGATACCATGACCGTAAACTCCACGGCGTCGGGATAGCTCTCCCGCATAGGGCCAAGATAGCTCTCGGCTCGGCGAAGTTCCCCGCGATTGACAATTTTCACCTTGTGCGCTACGCCCTTTGCCTTCAGTCTTTCCACCACGGTACGGTAGGTGACTTCCTTTCGCGTCGCGATTAATTTTTTCTGAAAAAGTTCCATGTCGAATCTCCCCCTGCGGTTCCCCTCCCTTGTATTCCTCTCCGGCAAGGGAGGAAGCTCGTTTTATTTTCGACAGACCATTTTTTACATTATACCGTATGCCTGTAGCTTTTACCACTGGGACTTTCTTTTCCTTTTCGATCGAAAAAGCCTCCCTTTCAATTGAAAAATATGCTAGTATGAGCTTATTCTTTGGAAAGGGTTATCGACCAAAGTCATGACATTTCTTTCAAGGCGCAGCGCCGGCGTTCTCCTTTCAATTGCAAGTCTTCCTTCTCCCTACGGAATCGGGACTATGGGTAGGGAAGCCTTCCGGTTTCTGGATTTTCTGGTTTCCGCCGGGCAGCGCTGCTGGCAGATTCTCCCCTTGGAACCTCCAGGCCTCGGAGACTCCCCCTATCAGACCTATTCCGCGTTCGCCGGAAATCCGCTTTATATTGATCTGGACTTTCTGGCCGATGCAGGCTTACTGGACCGCAGGCGTCTGCAGTCCTACGCCTGGTCTCAATCAGAAGACCAAGTCCGCTATGCGCAGGTCCGCGCGGGAAGGAATATTTTCCTTCGAGAAGCCTGGACTGCCGCCCGCGGTACGCTGGAAACAGAGTTGGAGCATTTTCGGGTGGAAAACAGAAATTGGCTGGATTCCTATGCCTGCTTCATGGTTTTCCGCAGTCGTTTCGCCGGTTTGCAGTGGATGCATTGGCCGGCACCCGCAGAAAGGTTCTCTCCGGAAGACACGCTCTCCTATATTTTTTCAAAGCCGGACCTTCGGGATGAATTTTTCTACCAGGTATTTCTTCAAAAACTCTTCTGCGATCAATGGACCGCCCTGGCACAGAAGGCCAGAGAGAAAGGCATTACTTTTATTGGAGATCTTCCCATCTACGTTTCTTTGGATTCCGCGGATGTCTGGGCACATCCGGAACTTTTCCGGATCAACGCGGACGGCACGCCCGCTGCCGTTTCCGGTGTCCCTCCGGATTCCTTCAGCGAAAACGGGCAGGTATGGAATAATCCGCTGTATAACTGGCAGGAGATGAAGCGCCAGGGATATTCCTGGTGGATTGCGCGAGTCCGGGCTGCGGGCCGCCGCTGCCCTGTCCTGCGGTTTGATCATTTCCGCGGACTCTCGAGCTTCTGGTCTGTGCCCTACGGAGAGGACTCCGCGCGAAACGGGCATTGGGAGCCGGGCCCCGGTCTTGCATTCCTATCTTCACTCTCGGAAGCCTGTCCCCATCTTTCTTTTATTGCGGAAGATTTAGGCTACGAAGATGCCGCCACTCGAGCTCTTCTTCAGGCCTGCGGCTGGCCGGGGATGAAAATTCTGGAGTTCGGCTTTACCGGAGAGCGGCCGAACGATCACCTTCCGCACCGCTACCCCGCCGAATGCGTATGCTATCCCGGTACCCATGACAACCCGCCGATAAAGCAATGGCTGGAGGAAATGAGCCCGGAGCGGTTTCACTTTGCCAAGGACTATATGGGACTCAGTACGGAAGAAGGCTTTATTCGCGGAGTTCTCCGCACCGGCCTTTCCTCTCCCGCAAGGCTCTTTATTGCCCAAATGCAGGACTGGCTGGAGCTTGGAAAGGAAGCCCGAATAAATGTTCCCGGCACCGTGGGGGAACGGAACTGGACCTGGCGCCTTCATCCCGGACAGCTGACCGAAGATCTTCAGCACAGGATGGCCTATCTGACATCCCTGTTTGGCCGTTAAAGGATTTTTTGCGAAAAGTAACAGCCGTTTACAGATTATTTATTTATAATTTACAAATTATTCACTTGACATTTGTGCGAAATAATGATAACCTTTAGCCAAGGTCAGATGAAACAGATTTGCATCAATCCTTAAATGCGGTTGAAGATGTGAGTCTTTCATATAAATCGCTGGGCGCAAGTCCATGTGGTTGGAGATACACATTGACCTGAATCCTTAAATGCGGATCTGAAGATGTGTTCTTTTAATAACTGCGGCACTCCGATGGGAGTGCCGTTTCCCGTTCTCGGAGTAAGCTGCGGGGAGTCCGCGCCTGCTCCGTACCGATGCGATGACTCCGCTGCCGCGAAGGCAGCGGAGTTTTTCCGTCTGTTTTTTCTTTTTCCCTGCGCTTGCGGAACGCCCGGAATACGACCGGCAGGTTGTTTTTCTTCCCTGGGTTCCCCGATTTATATTCGTCAGCTGCCCGTTCCACTCTCCCCGGAAGGCTCCGGCGTGGAGTCCGGGGTAGGCTCTACGGTAGGCTCCGGCGTAGGTTCTGCCGTAGGTTCCGGCGTGGGCTCTGCCGTAGGCTCCGGCGTAGGTTCTGCGGTGGGCTCCGGCGTGGGTGTCGGCGTCGGAGTCGGCGACGGACTTGGTGACGGCTCGCTGCCGCCGCTTCCTTCGTCGGGAGGGGAATACGCCACATAGGCGCCACCATATACAATGACATGGGTCCCGATATCCACATTGTCATACACGACGCTTACGTCGCTGTAGCGCATATTGATGCAGCCATGGCTTCCTCCGTAGAGATAAATATCTCCCCCGAAGGAACTTCTCCAAGAAGCGTCATGCATTCCGATCCCGCCGCAAAACGGGATAAAAAAGCTGACCGGCGATGCGTAGGAAGATCCGTCGCTGTTGGTGCCCTGAAGTACCGTATCCCGGTACATCGCAAAAATCGTGTAGTTTCCCGTTGGGGTTCCATAGCCTCCGGAGACGTTGCCGGAAACAATCGGAGCGGAAAGAATGCAGTCTCCGTTTTTATACAGGTACAGACATTGGTTTGTCAGGTCAATTTCCACGTAATTTCCGCCCCAGTAGGAATCCGCGTTGGTTTCTCCTGTTTTGACGTAGGGCGCTTTGTGGGTGCCGCTCTTCCTGTCCTGAAGATCTGCTATCATATTATTGAAAAGCGTCCCCTGATCCACCGTGCACTCCGGTGTCGTTACAGAGATGTCCAGAGTCGTTCCTCCGTGGGTAACAAACGGCCGGGTCATGGAAAGACTGTGCTTTGTTCCCCATGCTGCAATCAGTTCCCCCAGGGCTTCCCTGTTGACCTGAACCTTCAGGTTTGTGTCTACCATAAGAAGCTTTCCCATTGTATCCTTGTCAATGGTCTCTCGGGATGTGGATTTCGCTTTAGGCGTAAACGTATACGTGTAGGTTTCCGAAAGGTAGCTGTTCATCTCGGCAAGGGCTGTCTGCAGCTGGGTATTTTCCGCCGTAATGGCCGCCTGCTCACCGATATTTTTCTGCTCCAGAGAAAGTTCCTGCTGATATTTTGCCGCCGCCGCCTGCACCTGGGAAAGGATGCGGTTGTAGTCGATTCGGCTTCCGACAGTATCCGGAACAATCTCAAAGGCCTGGCTTTGCTGATTGTAGATAATGTATGCGTTCACCGGCTTCTTCGGCGCCGTCTCCTGTGCATTTGTCCCTTCCTGCGCCTGTACAAGGGACGAATCGGTTGCTTCCTGCGCGCCCTCGGTCCCGGTCTCCTCCGTTCCCGCTTCTGCCGCAGGTTCCGCAGCCTGCGGAAAATCCTTTTCCAGCTGAGGCAGGAGGAAGGACGCATCCGCTATATAAAGATCTTCCACGGTAAACTCCCGCAGAAGCGGTTCCCTGTTCTGCTGATCCTTCAGCGCCTGCAGATCCGATTGATCATTGTACTGAAGATTCAGTTCCGAAGCGGAAAGGGAATAGGACTTACCCAAAACGGAAAGCCGCAGCTGGTAATCCTGTGCCTTGCCCCGCAAAAGTTCCGCCGCCTCTTCCACCGTCGTGCCGGAAACGTCAATGCCGTCAATCTTTGTGCCCTGTGCGAAATGAGTGCTGTGATTCTGCCTTATAAACAGCACCGCGATGATGCACAGCAGAAGGACTATCGCCACAAGGAGAATAAGGTTCCTGCGATTTTTAAAAAAGGGATTCTTTTTGACCTGTGTATTACTCATAATCTTCGGAAATCAAATTTCATTCTATCTCTTCCGTCCGAAATTTCGGATCGTTTTTTCTGTCTGTCTAATCCGTACATGGGTGATTATACCATAGAGCGAGGGGAAGTAACAGGAGAATCATATTTTGCATCTCAACCCGCAGACCCGCCTTTGCCGCCCGTTTTCTTGACGGCAAAATGTTCTGCCGAAGCCTGTGCGCGCCTTTGCTCATCCGGAAAATAGATCCTGAGAAACCCGCGGACTTTTCGGTCATATTTTTCCGGATCCACCGTGTAGGAAAAGCAGTGCGCGGCGCCCGGAATTTCCAGAAGATCCTTCGGACCGGCGTAGGCATCATAAAGCTCCCGCCCTTGTACGGTGGGAACGAACTTGTCCGCGCTGCCGTGAATGAAAAGCGCCGGAATCTTCGCCCGGGACACGGCGTCCAGGGCGGATGTGTTCTGCAGCGTATACCCCGCCCTGTGCTTTCCCCAGAAATTCATCAGGAAAAGAAGCGATTTCTGAACCACTCGGGGATATTTTCGGAAATAGTTCAGCGTTTCCTGTTTCATATCCGCGTAAGCACAGTCCGATATGCAGGCGCGGACGGCATGCGGCAGCTCCGGAGAACCTGTCATGAGAAGCGCCGATGTTGCCCCCATGGACATTCCGTGCAGCAGGATGCGCACGTCTGCTCCATAGCGTTCCAGCAGGAAGCGGCACCACGCCATTCCGTCCCGGCTTTCCTTATACCCAAAGGTAATGTAGGTTCCCTCGGACCGCTCATGGCAGCGTTGGGAAATAATAAGAAAATCCAGTCCCAGTTCCCGGTACAGCCGGCTGAAGCGTGCCATATCATACAGCCCGCCGGCATGGTATCCATGCATGCATAAAACGACGCGGTGATTTTCCGGTTTCGTCCGGTAGAGTTTTCCACAGAGCCGCAGACCGTCGTCCGAGCGTAGAGAGACCTCTTCGCAGGGAACTTCCTTCAGCCCTGCATCGGCAGCAAGATACTGCCGTACGTATGGCTTGTAGCGATCCGGAGCACTCTCTTCCGTCGTATAGACATAGGCGTCGGATCGTCCGGTATATTTTCGGAAAACAAGGGCGCTGGCAAAGAATATGACCGCCGATAGGAGCAGTATAATCAGCAGAACCCAAAGCCATCCCATTTTAATGCGTGTCCCCTTTTCCGTAAATTATCCGCGGAGCGGACAGCTGCAAGTATATCCTTTTCCCATGCGAAACTCAACCGAATCCACACAGATTTTCCACATTGACGGAGCGGCTTGCATCGCCTATGATACTGGTGAGGGATTCCGCAAAGCCCAGCAGACGGAGGTGTTCCATGTTCGAACTGACTGCCTTGAACGAAAGAGACTTCTATATCCAGAGCCCCGCAAAAATAGGGCTGATACGGCTGGACGATCTTCGGGTCTGCCTGATTGATTCCGGCAATGACAAAGACGCGGGCCGCAAAGTCCGGCAGCTCCTGGAGAAGCAGGGCTGGAAACTGGACGCTATATACATTACCCATTCCAATGCCGACCATATCGGCGGGTGCCGCTATCTGCAGAATCAGACGCACTGCGCCGTTTATGCACCGGGAATAGAACAGTGCTTTACCCGCCATCCTGTTCTGGAGCCGGCCTTTCTCTATGGCGGTTGCCCCAGCCGGGATCTGCGGCATAAGTTTCTTATGGCGCAGGACTGCGACGCCTCCCCGCTGATGCCGGACTCTCTGCCCGAAGGAATGGAAGCCGTCCCCCTGCCGGGGCACTTTTTTGATATGACCGGCTACCGTACGGCAGACGGCACGGTATATCTCGCAGATTGCCTATCCAGCAGGGAAGTTCTGGAAAAGTATCGGATCGCCTTCCTTTATGATGTCGCCGCCTATCTGGATACGCTGGAAAAGGTAATGAAGATGCAGGCAGATCACTTTGTGCCGGCGCACGCACCCGCCGCGGAGCAGATCACAGATCTAGCGCAGTACAACATCGATGTTGTCTACGAAGTCGCGGAGAAAATCCTCCGGTACTGCGCCGAGCCCCTCTGCTTTGAAGACCTTCTGCAAAAGCTCTTTCGGGAATACAATCTTGCTATGGATTTTGCGCAGTATGTACTCGTCGGATCTACGATTCGTTCCTATCTTTCCTGGCTTCGGGATACGGACCGGATTGAGCCTGTGTTTGCAGACTCCCGCATGCTCTGGAAACGGATTTCGTAGCTCTTGCCTCCCGCGCACGCTGCCCGGTGCTTCCGAACGGAAGCGCCGGGCATAGTTTCGATAATTCTATTTTGTGCGCTGCGCCGCTATTCCTTCTGCCGCTTATCCCAGGAGATACAGGCCGCCGATGGGAATTCTGCGGCGGATGAATTCCGAGAGAAGAATATCGCCAACGGCTGCATTTTCCCGTGCCGGCCCAAGATAATGCTTCTGCGTCCCATCCTTATAGACAATCGTCATCTTCCAAGTCCCTTCATACGCCTCAAAAATTGTGTCCCCGTACTGGGCATATGTTTCCAGAAGCGGAAGAATTTCCCGCGCCTCCTGGGCTGTAATTTTCTGCCGGCAGGAGCGGAAAGGCCGGTAGCGCTGGCCGTTATTATACGTATAGCTAGCAAACCACACACCGCCCTTGCTGTTGATGGTCAGTCTCTGTTCGACTTCATCGCCCGGCTTCAGATGCCGAAAGGATGCGGAGATATTTGTATCCAGCTGTATTTTCGCTATTTCGTTTTTTTTCGCGTCTTCCACAGTCCACCCGCCGTATCCGGTTTCGGAAGCCTTTTCCGAATCTGCTGTTTATTCCCTGCAGGAAAAAGTATAACAAATTTTCGGAATTATGTAAATTTCGGAAACCCCTTTTCAGTCCTCAATTTTTACATCGTAGATCTTTTCGCCGCTGCCGCAGGGCTCGGCTTCGGCCGGAGTTTTCCGCTCCAGGCCCATGATAGAAAAAACGGCACCGGGTACGGTAATCAAAGCTGCGACCAGCAGGGTTGTAAACACCGTGCAGTGATCATACATGGAGCCCGCAATAAAGCTGGACAGCACCGAACCGCCCGTTGTCATGGCAAATGCGAGGCTCTGTCCCTTAGCGGAATCTTCGTAGGGGATTACTTCATTGACGTAATCGACAATCGCCGCAGAGTAAATGGCAAAAGAAACCATCTGCAGGAGATTCGCAAGAAACAGCGTTCCGATGCTGTTGGCATACGCCACGGCAAAAGCTTTGAATACAAAGCCAAGGAAGGAAACCAGGAGAATTTTCCAGCGCCGGATTCTACGAAAAATCCGATTGAAAAGAAGCATGACCGGAATCTCAAGCGCCGCAATAAAGGCATTGAGGTAGCCCATCGTCGCCGTATTTCCTCCGACATTCCGGACCACGTTAATCATAAAATTGCTGTACGCGTTATGGGAATAAAACAGCAGCAGCGTACCCAGCAGCACAAGGCAGAATTTTCCGTGCGCCTTTAGGAACTTGCCCAGAGACAGCCCGGGAACGGAAGCCGTCCGGATAATGATGTCCTGTTTCGGCCCTTCTTTCTGCAGCTGGCGCTGCACTGCCCGATTGGCTGCAAGCTGCAAAATGGTAATCAGAAGCGCCGCAATGGGAAGCGCCGCCGTGGATGTAGCATTGACGATCACGCCGAGCAGCATGGAAGCAATAACGTAGGCAAAAGACCCGATCCCCCGGGAAAAGGCGTAATTCACATTCTGTCCGGAATATTCCAGGTCCACGCAGACTTTCAGGTTCATATTGTTGACCGGGCTGCTGACTGCAATATAAAGAATATACAGAACGGTCGCCGCCGGGCTCCTGCTCCGCATGCCGATAAGCGGCAGCAGGATCGCAGCCTGAACCGCCAGCTGTATCGGAATTACGCTGTCCGCACGAAGGCGGGGGCTCCGGTCGATCCATGCAGCCAGCCCGATGCCCAGAAGGACGCCAAGAATGTTTCCGAGTGCTAGAATCGTTCCCAGCTGCGCATTGCTGTATCCCAAACTCTGCAGAAAAACGGCCGCATAATTGATGCAGATGCAGAAGCTCATCCAGTACCCGGCCTGCACAGCGGAAAATTTCAGCGTCGCGCCATGTGTATTTTCCGTACTCATCTTATCCCGCCGCACGCCGCCAATCGGGTACGGTCTCCTCCCCTTTTCCTTCGTAAGCAGCGATTTCACACACTCTCAATGCGTGCACATCATAGCATACTTTTCCGTTTGAGCCTACCGCGAAATATTTCGAGGCATGTTTTTGCTGCCGGGGCTTTCTCCCCCGGTGCCGCTCTGCGGTGGACCTGCAGCTGTCGCGGCGGAAGATCCGCGGGGCGGAAAATACCTTTGTTCCAGCTGCCCGCAAGACAGAAGGCAGCGCTGCGGAAATACAGAGCATCCCACTGTAGAGGAGGGGGATTTCCTTCTTACGGCTTTCAAGAAACGTGCGTTTTCCGCTGTCTACTGCAGCATGTTTCTTTCTTCCATGAAGCTGCGCAGACGATCAGTGCTCGCAGTAACGGGCTCCGCCTGCTTCTGATGAAGGGCGTTTTTTCCTGCCCGGAGGAGCTCCTTCAGTTCGGCCTGATCCTCTTTGGTGAGCTGTTTCCGTCCGCGTTCCGCCAGATAAATCAGCTACTCCAGATCATCCCGGGCAATTGCGCCCTGCCTGGCCTGCTCGTCTTCCTGCGCATACTGCTGGGCGTCGCGGATTGCCTGCTGAATCTCCGCATCGCTCATATTGCTGGAACCCTGAATCGTAATGTCCTGATGCTTTCCTGTATCCAGATCCTTTGCCGTTACATTGACAATTCCGTTTGTATCAATATGGAAGGTAACCTCAATCTGCGGCACGCCCCGCGGAGCTCTGCGAATGCCGTTCAGGCGGAATTTTCCAAGACTCCGGTTCTGCCTTGCCAGCGGCCGTTCGCCCTGCAGCACATTTACTTCCACCGAGCTCTGAAAACTTGCCGCCGTTGTGAAAACCTGACTTTTGGTAATGGGAATCGGCGTATTTTTCTCGATCAGCTTTGTAAAAACCCCGCCGACCGTTTCAATTCCGAGCGAAAGAGGGGTTACATCCAGCAGAAGCAGTCCTTCTACCTTTCCGCTGAGAACCCCGCCCTGCAGGCAGGCTCCCATCGCCACGCATTCATCCGGGTTAATTCCCTTGAAAGGTTCCTTGCCGGTAAAGCTGCGCACTTCATCCTGCACAGCCGGAATCCTTGTGGAGCCGCCGACCAGGAGGACGCGTCCGATGTCCTGGACCGTCAGCCCGGAATCATGAAGAGCCGTCTGCATCGGCTCCAGCGTCATTTTTACCAGGTGCGCCGTAAGTTCATTGAATTTAGAGCGGGTAAGCGTCGTCTGCATATGAAGCGGTCCCGTCTTATTCGCCGTAAGATAAGGCAGACTGATTTCCGCGCTGGGCATGGAGCTCAGTTCTTTTTTCGCCTGCTCCGCCGCCTCCCGGATCCGTTCCATAGCTGCAGGGTCTTTCGTCAGATCTACCCGGTTCTGTCTTTTGAACTCCTTTACAAGATAATCCACAATACAATCATCAAAGTCATCGCCGCCCAGGCGATTGTTTCCGGAAGTCGCCAGGACTTCGATAACACCGCTGTTGATGTCCAGGATCGAAACATCAAAGGTTCCTCCGCCCAGATCATAGACCATGATTTTCTGCGGCTCGCCTTTGTCCATGCCGTAAGCCAGTGCAGCCGCAGTCGGCTCATTGATGATCCTCTGTACATGGAGCCCTGCGATCGTTCCTGCGTTTTTTGTTGCCTGCCGCTGAGAATCCGTAAAATAGGCTGGCACGGTAATTACCGCATCTGTGACGGTTTCTCCCAGATAAGCTTCGGCATCCGCCTTCAGCTGCTGCAGGATCATTGCAGAAATCTGTTCCGGCGTATATGTTTTCCCGTCAATACGGATCTTCCGATTTGAACCCATGTCCCGCTTGATGGAACTGATCGTCCGCTCGGGATTGGTCACGGCCTGCCGCTTGGCAATGGCGCCCACCAGCCGCTCGCCGCTCTTCGTGAACGCAACAACGGAAGGCGTCGTACGATCGCCCTGTGCATTGGGGATCACCACGCGTTCATTGCCTTCAAACACCGCAACGCAGGAATTCGTAGTGCCCAGATCGATTCCGATAATTTTTGACATGGCTGCCGCTCTCCTTTTCTATCTGCTTCTATCTGCTGTACGTCTCCGTTCGGCGGAAACCGATTCCTCTCGGAAAGGAGTTATTCCGAAAGGGCGGAATTCTCCGCTTCCATCCGGTAGTTCTCGGCCGCAACGGTTCGAGTGCTGCTGCTTTCCGTTTGCTGCGGGTATCCCGGACGCTCCGGCAGGGAAGCGGCAGGCGTGCGGGATGCGTAAACGGACAGTCCGATAAGAAAAGCCGCAAATAGGGCCACAAAAATGAGAAGAGGTCTGCGCCGCGGCTTCGGGCGGCCGGGGCCTGCGCTCGCCCCGTAGGCATAGTACCCGCCGCCCCCTGCCGTATTTCGGGTTCCGGTTCCGTCACCCGAGGCGGCGTACGCGGTTTGATAGCCGTAGGTCTGTCGGGCACTGCGGCGCGGGTTTTCCCAGGGCCACCGCCCCGTCCTGCGGTATTCGCAGATCTGATCATACGCACGGTTTATTTCATTCATGCGCGCTGCCGCAGCTTGATCACCGGGATGCAGATCCGGATGGCATTTCCTTGCAAGGCTGTGATAGGCTTTTTTTATGTCCTCATCGGAGGCATTTGGCGAAACGCCCAGTACGGTATAGGGATCCCTCATGATTTCTCTCCCAAGATAAACTTTCGCGGGGGTTGCATTTCTCTCCCCTGCTTCCGCCTTATACGGCAATGGTTCTGCTTTTTCCAAATTAAAATTATTATCCGGAAAAAGTGTGAAAATATCTTGTAGCAAATGTAAACAGTCTCTAAAGAGAAAAAGAAATCCGGGCCCTTTTCTTCGAAAAGCTGCCCGGAAGCAAATCTTGATTCTCTTTCAGTGCTTGATGGACAGCACCTGCATGGTGCAGGACTGCACGGCATCCATGACATCGGCTTTGTTTTCCGGCGTTACTTCTCCGATAATTTCGCATTTAAGCGTTTCCGGATTGACGCGGAACACTTCCGGTGCCAAGCCCTCGCACATTCCGCAGCCTATGCAGGGATCCCTGTCGATTACCACATGAATTTTCCTGTGCGATTTAAAAAGCGGCATGTCTTCAACTCCTTCCGAATCGTCTCCCTCCAGTGGGACGAAGACCATTATAATCCCCCCGGGCAATTTTGCAACCGGGGGAAGCAAAGACGGACCCCGAAGGGTCCGTCCGTAGTGTAATTGCTTTTGTCCGCAGACTAGATTCTCATGCAGACATCCCATGCGCGCCAGATAGCCGTACGCAGATTGCCGATCGCAACGCAGTCGCCGACTCTGTGCACATTCTTCTTGCTGCTTCCGCCGATGGGAGCAGGAACGAAGCCGATGCCGTTGACGATGTTGTCGTACTCGACCTCTGTTACTGTGCCGTCGCGGCCCTTAATGGTAACCGTCTTGTCGCCGATATTGGTAATCGTCGATTTCAGGTACACAGGAACTTTCTTGTACTTCATCATGTCACGCAGGAAGGAAGCGTTCGCCAGGCAGACATTCTGCGCCGGAACCAGGTCCGCTGCATATTCTACGATAGTCGGATGCTTGCCCTGGAGGATCATCTGATACGCCGCTTCGCAGGCAGACTGGCCGCCGCCGAAGAAGACAATCTTGTCGCCCACAGGAGCTTTCTCGCGCAGCAGCTGCGTAAAGGTCAGGCACTTCTCAAATCCCGGAACCAGCATCTTTCTGGGAACGGAACCGGTCGCAACAATGATGTCGTCATAGCCGCCCAGAATGCCGATATCGTTGACTTCCGTGTTGAAGCGGATATCAATGCCGGCCTTCTTGACTTCATTTTCATACCACTGGATGAGCTGCTTATCGTTCTCCTTGAAGTCCATGGAGGAAGCGGTAATGAACATGCCGCCGATGCGATCGCTCTTCTCAAAGACGACCGGATGGTGTCCGCGCTTTGTCAGAACCAGGGCGCATTCGCAGCCGCCGATGCCGGCGCCGACGATGGCGACCTTCTTCGGTCTCTTGGTGGGAACGATTTTATAGCGATTGTGCTGCATCGTGGGCGGGTTCAGAGCGCAGCGGCCCAAGTGCAGGGAGTCTTCCAGATTCTGAATGTTTTCCGTGCCCTCATACTTTGCAAAGTTGAAGCAGCCGTTATGGCAGCGGATGCAGGGACGGATTTCGTCCTCATGACCGGTCTTGATCTTGGTGACCCAGTTTTCGTCGACCAGGTTCTGGCGTGCGATGGCCATCGCGTCCAGACGTCCCGCAGCAATTTCCTCTGCGGCCTTGACCGGATCCATTCTGCCGGCGCAGGCGCACGGAATATCGCAGAACTTGCGGATATGCTCAACATCTTCCAGGTTGCAGTTATCCGGCATGTACTGCGGCGGATGTGCCCAGTACCAGGCGTCGTAGGTGCCGTTATCGCAGTTCAGGAAGTCATAGCCGGCATCCTGAAGGATTTTGACAGCTTTTTCGGATTCCGGCATATCGCGGCCGAACTCTTCGTACTTTTCGCCCGGCATTGCGCCCTGGCGCCAGCCCTTTGTCTTGGAAACGACGGAGTAGCGAAGGGAAACCGGGAAGTCGCTGCCTGCCTGCTCCTTGATGGACTGTACGATTTCCGTTGCAAAGCGCAGACGGTTTTCAAGAGATCCGCCGTACTGGTCGGTACGGAAGTTCATGTTTGCAATCGCGAACTGGTCGAGGTTATAGCCTTCATGGACCGCGTGGATTTCCACGCCGTCGATGCCGGCTTCACGCAGCTTCTTTGCAGTGGCGCCGAAGTGCCAGACCATTTCCTGAATCTCTTCTACGGTAAACGGACGGGACGTCAGACCGTCGGCCCAGCGGTTCGGGGTCGCCGAAGCGGAGGCGCAGCTGTACTGCACGTCGACGATGGGGCTCGCCAGTTTGTTGAGCAGAGGATTCTTTGCCAGCGTGGTCATCCAAGGCGTGACTGCCATGGAACGGCCGAAACCGCCAGCCAGCTGAATGAACAGCTTATTGCCGGTTTTATGATACTCATCCATGTAAGGTTTGAGTTCTTTGTACATTCTCTTATTGGAGTCGAGCCACTTTCTGCCCATTGTGTCCCGAATAACCTGCATGCCCGGAAGGACAAGGCCTACACCGTCTTTCGCTCTCTGCAGCAGGAAGTTAGCCGCTTCTTTATCAAAGTGAGAAGGCTCCAGCCATCCAAACAGAGATGTTCCACCCATTGAGCACTGTACGATGCGGTTCGGAATTTCCAAATCCCCGATTTTGAACGGCGTGAACAGAGCTTCATACTTTTTGTTCATGTGTGTTGTTTCCCCCTTTTTATTTCATTTCTATGCCACACAAAATTGTCCCGTCACAGACGGGCAGTTGAACTTGCGTTTCCGGCCAGCAGCCGCAACGGCTGTTACGGAGGATGTCACAGCAGTTTCTTTCTCACGCTGACCCGTGGACGCTGAAAATCTTTCTTACGGAAGCAGAGCCTGTATCCACTCGACAGGCCATTGCACGATGTCACTGAGAAGACGCAGTTTGTCGTCGACCTTCAGCATAAGGTTCTCCGTCGGACCACTGAAGAGTTTTTCCTTCAGATCGTCAAGATCGACTTTCTTGCCGCCTTTCTTGGAAACAAACACGGCTGCGCCTACAAGGATACCAACAAAAAGCAATCTTTTGACATGTTTTTTCATACTGTGAATGGTTCCCCCCAATCAAATTTATCTTTTTTCCATCCGTTTTCCCGCTGCTCCTCCGACAGGCCGAAAATGCGGATAATTTCACGAAAAATTATAACACGGTGAATTTTTCAATGCAAACGATTCTGAAATTTCCTATAAATCGGATATTTTTTCACAAATCTTTTGTGAATAATCACAAATCCGTTAATTATTTGGCAAAGTTGACGATTTCTGACTCGTTTTCGATACACATAACCTGCCGTATGGCACTCCTCCGCACGGCGGGTACGAACGTGTCTCTTCCCGTTCTTGCAGAGCGCCTGCGGCTGCTTTTGTCCGGGAAAATGAATAGTCCGGGTGGAGACCTGGAAGCAGCAGTTCGGGAAAGACAATCCGCCGGATGCCCTGCTTCTCGGCGGACTCGGTGTACTGAAGGGATTTTTGCAGATTTGCCTCTTTATCTGCAGGAGCGCTCATGATAACAGAATCTCTTTTTATTATCGAAATCATCACGCCCCTTTACGCATTCTTCGGGGCGGCTTATTTTCAGTCGGCAGCTTCGCCCTTTGGTTTCAAACTGCAGCCAAAGGTCTCCAAAGCAATATGCGAAGTTTGAAAAAGCGTTTCAAAATATGCAAAAAGTGCGGAGGACATGTGCCCTGCCGCGTCTTTTTGTGGATTACCGGTCTTCGCTTATTCGTTTTTCGGAACGATTTTCACGTTCTCCATCACCTTCTGAAGAACCTTCTCATATACGATGGACTGCTCAATCCCCTTCCGGTCATCCTCAGAAACAAACTGTTTGAGCTTTTCAATCGGCATCTGATAGGATTCAGCCATGACCTTCAGTTCCGCTTCCACCTCCATGGGCTGGACGGTAATTCCCTCTTTTTCCGCTATCGCTTCAATCACGAGCTGCGCCTGCGCCTTCAGTTCTGCCTGTGGGCGGATTTGAGCGACAATATCCTCCCGGGTCACGCCGGTTAGATCACAGTACTGTTTGAGAGTCATTCCCTGCTGGCTGAGGCGTTTGCAGAATTCCTCAAGAATCGTTTCGACTTCCTTGTCAACCATTTGCGGGGGAACTTCAAGGTGCGATGCTTCTGCAATCTTCCGAACTGCTTCATCGCGCATCTTGTACTGCGCCTGCGTCATCTTGTTGCGATGTATTTCCTCGCGAAGGTTCTTCTCATATTCCGCAACCGTATTGAAGTCGGAAATATCCTGCACGAACGCGTCGTCATAATCCAGAAGATCCTTCTGCCGGATTTCATCAATTGTTACATCGAAAACCGCCGGCTTTCCGGCAATTTCCTCCGCCGGATAGTTCTCCGGGAATATGACCCGGACTTCCCTCTTTTCTCCCGTCTGCGCGCCGACCAGCTGCTCTTCAAAGGTTCCGATAAAGGTGTGAGAACCGATTTCCAGGCTGAAATGATCCCCGGAGCCTCCTTCGAACGCTGCTCCGTCGATATAGCCCTCAAAGTCAATTACCGCAATGTCCCCTACCCGAACCGGCCGGTCTGTAACCAGTTCCTTTCGGGAATAGTTCTGCCGGATTTCTTCCACAGCGCTGCGGAGCTCCTCTTCGGTGACTTCGGTATCCTGCTCGGTCACTTCCACGCCGATATAGTTGGAAACCTTCAGCTCCGGCTTCGTCATCGCTTCGATCGTATAGATAAATGGTTTTCCTCTTTCCGCTTGCACCTTATTCATGCGGATTTTGGAAACGAACTGTATGCCGCTTTCCTCCACTGCTTTGCCATGATGTTCCGACATCAGCCGCGTCGCCGCGCTGTTATTGAGGAAATTCGGTCCGAATGCCTTTTCCGCTTCCTTCATGGGGACCTGTCCCTTCGGATAATTCGGCAGTTCTATATCATAGCGCTCCGCTTCGTATTCTTCCCGGATTGCTTTTTCATAGTCCTCCGCCGGCAGCGTAACCTGCAGCTGGGTCATTCCGTTTTCCAGAACTTTTTTTGTAATTTCCATTCCTATATATCTCCCCTGTTTCCTTTTCCGTTTCTGTATTCCTTTTCCTCCGCCGCCGCTTCCGCCGTGCGGAGTTCCCAGGAAAGAGTACCGTATCTTTGCGCAAAAAGCAAACTGATTACTCTTAATAATCTGCCTGGTTCAGATAGACGGCAAACGCGCTGGGCAACGCATATTCCTCCTCCCGCTGCCGTAATGTTGCGAAAATATACCGATCCGGGGGATCCGGCCAGGCCCCCGCAAGAACCCGGTAGCCTATCATGTGCCACTCCAGGTGGCTGAACACGTGCTTCGACTCCGGCATCCTCTCTATCCGCAGCGCCTCTACATTCCGGCGGCGCAGCCAGGAAAGAGCCTGCTGCCGCGTCAGGTGTCCTTCTGCGCTGGGAAGTTCGTAAAGCCCCGCAAGAAGGCCTTTGTCAGGTCTTTTCTGCAATGCCACTGCGCCATTGAATAGGATAAGGAAAACGGTCCGCTTCTGAATTTTTCTGCGTGCCGCAGAATTTTTTACCGGGTAGTCCTCGGGAACTCCCTTTGCACAGGCAGCGCAGTCCGCCTCCCAAGGGCACTGCGTACACCGCGGCCTTTGGGGCAGGCAGACCATCGCGCCCAAATCCATCAGCGCCTGATTTGCGTCCCCCGGATTTTCCTCTGGCAGAATCGGCAGGTAGAATTGCTCCGCTTCCCGAACCGCCGAGTTCGCGGAAATGTTTCCCGCATAAGCGGTCTGCCGTGCCCAAATCCGCAGCAGGTTTCCGTCAACGGCGGGAATTCTCTTTCCAAAGGAAATCGAAGCAATCGCCGCGGCCGTATACCGGCCGATACCCGGCAGTTTTCGGAGTTTTTCCGGTTCCGGAGGCAACACGCCGCCGTATTCGGAAACCACGATTTCTGCCGCTTTCCGCAGGTTCCGTACGCGGCTGTAGTAGCCAAGCCCCTGCCAGAGCTTAAGGCATTGGTCCTCCGGCGCCGCGGCAAGCGTCGGGATATCCGGAAGAGCTTGCAGGAAGCGTTCGTAATAACCGAGGACCGCTTCCACCCGCGTCTGCTGCAGCATGATTTCCGAAATCCATACATGATAGGCAGACGGGTCCTCCCGCCATGGAAGAACCCGCCGGTTCGCTTCATACCAGTTTAATAATGTGTTTCGCTGCCGCTGCTTTCCGTCCACCACCACGTCAGGCTTCCTTTTCCTCCAGCGCCGACAAGACTATGTCGAACGCGATTTCATAGCCTTTGAACAGGCTGTCTATTTTCACATATTCCTCCCGGGTGTGCTCCCCGCCGCCTTCATAGCAGCCGATGCAGACTGAAGGAATTCCCATGGAAAGCGGCATATTGCAGTCCGTGGAGCCGGCGGTAAACTCCGGCGTAAAGCCGCAATGCTCACGCACGCAGTCCCGAACCTGATTTACAAGCCTCTGTTCCGCGGAAGGATCGACGCCGTGTCCGCAGGGGCGTTCCCCCAGCGGCAGCACTTTGATCTCCAAATCTTCTGCCTCATGACGCCGGAGGACTTCCCGGAAGTGCTTCTCCATATACTCCAGATTCCTTTCCTCGTCGGAGCGGAATTCATACAGGAAGCGCGCTTCCTCCGCAATAGTATTCACGGAAGTTCCTCCTCGAACCATACCGACATTGTAAGTCGTCTTTCCCCCTTCGGGAAGCGGAATCCGGTAAAGTTCGGCAATGATTTCCGCCATCGCCGCAATGGCGCTTTTCGTTCCGAAGTCGTGGTAGGAATGCCCGCCGCGAGTACGAAGCGTAATCCGATAGCGGCGGGAGCCTACAGCCCGGTTGATACCATGCTTGTATTCCAAATCAAAGGAATAGAAGCGGCGCACATGCCGGCCGAAGCGCTTAAGAACGGCGCGGCAGCCCCGCAGGTTGCCCAAACCTTCCTCTCCCGCGTCAATGACAAAAAGCAAGCCGCCTTTTTTGGGAACCAGCTTCCGCTGGGCAAGGTAACCCGCCGCAAGCAGCAGCGCCACCACATTGGCCGTATCGTCACCGATTCCGGGGCAGAAAATTTTCCCCTCCCGGACGGATACCGGAAGACTGTCCGTATCCTGAAACACCACATCGCTGTGGGCCGAAAAAACCGTAAGCGGCCCTTCCGCGCTTCCGACGAGGTAAATCACATTGCCGGTGGAATCCAGTTTTACATCCTCCGCTCCCAGAGAGCGAAGCCAGTCCGCGCAGGCCTGTGCTCGAAGGTTCTCCTGGTTGGACGGCGCCGGAATGCTGGCAAGTTTCATCAGAAATTCCCGGGCTTTCTTTTCATTTTCATGAAGGTAATCCAGGTGTTCTTTCGTCAGTGTCATGCAACTGCCTCTTTCCTGCTTTGTCTTCTCATTTGCGAGATTGTAGCAGAAGTTCCCCGGAAAGGCAACCTCACGACTCCCCGCATCTGTGCAGTCCTGCGCCGGTGGACAGTGCCGGCGCAATCTGCTAAGATAGTGAGGGTAAAGTAAGAAAGCTGTGCACGGGGATGCCTCAGGACACCGCCGACGGGGAAAGGACGGGAACGCAAAATGAAGGATGAAACAAGAAAATTTGCTGAAGGCAAAGTGCAGGCTCTGCTTGCCTCGGATTCCTGCTGCAATGAGCTGAAAGAAGCCGCCGGAGCCTGGCTGAAGGCTAAGGGCACGGCAGAGGAGCGCACCGCCACAGAAGCTCTTCTGCGGGAGCTGGAGGAGGATGTGGTTCCCCTTACGGATACACTTGCCTTCTTCCGATCGGAAGATGCAGTGAAATATTTCGGGAAGGACAAGGCTGCCGCGCTGACCGCCGAAGCGGAGAAGGCGCTGGCTGCTGGGGAAAAATACTGCATCTGCGACGCCTGCCAGGCTGGGGCAGCCCTTCTGAAGGCAAAAGACGCACTTCTTTCCTGATTAGGACAGCACCGAAAATTTAAGTCTGCTGCAGGCACCTTTTCGCTCGGAAAAAGGTGCCTGTTAAACATACAGCTATATCTGTTACTAAACCCGCGAATATGTTAGAGAATACTGAGGACAAAAAAATTGCTTCAACTCGGGAATTGTATGAAATCATTAGTGAAACCGCTGCTAGCAACAGCAGAACTATAACTGTCAAAAAATGTGGCAAGCAAAATATCGCCAATGTATATTCCCATAGTCCTCTGATAGTTTTCTTGAAAAGTCCGGCGGCTTACTCATATCTGAAGACACGAGAATGCGCCGCCGGACTTTTCAAACGGAGTGTTATAGACCTCTTCGAACCATTCTTGTACGGCGAGCTGAAATTCTTTTCCTACTTGCGGATTTTCACTGTTTTTATTCATCATCCCACCACCAGTTTATTTGTTTTCTTCAGGAACTTCGCCGGGATCGGACGATCCAGATGCCAGGTGATATTCATCGGTCGGGAGCCCTGATGTTTCACATAATTTGCCGCCCCCAGATAGGTGTAGGCCTCGGCACCGCCGGTCACGCGATCAGACTTGAACTCACGGACAAACAGAAGCACCTTGCTACCGTGTTCTCTATGGTGGATATAGCGCTGGCCGGTAGACGAGTTCTCTGCCGTGGTGCTCTGACTCTGCCAATGGAATAGGTTTTCGTTGATAGAATAATCGTTATACATGGTCGTGGGCGAATAATCCTTGTCGGATTTATTCAGCGTCACAAAAAACACATCCAGTTGCTTTTCGGGCAGCCACTTGACTCCTTCGCGCACAGTAGCTGGCTTCATGAAATCCATAGCGACCAGCAACTGGTCGCGGGTATACGTACAATGCAGGTCCAACGGGCAGTCAAAGCCCAGGTCTACCGGCTCGTCAATAAAGTCGATCTGCTCAAATCGATACTGGAGCAGGTTAATCAACTCGCTTAGCAACACAGTGCTATCAGAAAGGGCATATAGATTGTCCAGTACCTCTTCATCATCCCAAGAATCTGCACTCTTACCCCATACAGTAATATAGAACATCTGAAGCATCCGCTTCTCCACATCACTCAAAGTGGCAAAATCCACATCATCCAACCGTGGCAGGATATCCAGCAGAAAGGCAATCCAACGGCGGGAATCAATCACCGCAAGGCGGGCAAATGCCTTTGTCAACGTGTCTTCCAGTGGTTCCATAAAGTCCTCGATCACATCCGCTCTGGCGCAGATACGAGAGAAAGAGGAGAATTTATAGATTGCTCTGGGGTCCAGATGGTAGTAATCGAGGAAGTTCGCCAGCGTCAGCTCCATGCCGCTATCCTCTGCAAAGGTAGCCACACGAGACACCAATCCTGCTGTGTTCCCATAGGAGGCTCGGATGTTATCCAGTATGTATTTAGCGGCTTTCTTTTCAAGCTGGATATAACAGCCCTTCGGCACGGAAATAAATCCATCCTTAATTTCACGGCTTACACTGCGAGTGGTATTGCTCAGCAGCGCTGCGAATTTATCTTCAAAGTTATATCTCTTATTTGCCTGGCCGATGAAATCCAACACGGTCAGGCATTCTTTGTCCTCTGCCAAACGCAGGCCACGACCTAACTGCTGCAGGAACACGGTCAGTGACTCGGTCGGACGCAGGAAAAGAACGGTATTGACTTCGGGGATATCAACACCCTCGTTGTAGATGTCAACAACGAAAATGAATCGCACTTCTCCGGCCACCAGCCGTTGCTTGGCTGTTTTCCTTTCCTCGTCAGGCGATTGTCCAGTCAAGAACATAGACGGAATATTATGCTCGTTGAAATAACGGCACATAAACTCCGCATGCTCAATAGAGACGCAGAAGCCGAGCCCCTTCACGTCATCAATTTCCGTCACATATTTCAGCAGCGCAGACACAACCAGATCGGCACGACGGTTGGCCACCGCACCGCTAAGGGTATAAATCTTGGAAAGCTCGTTCTTGTCATAGCCGCCGGCAGACCACTTCAGGGTGTCCAGATCCACGGTATCGGTGACGCCGAAATACTGGAACGGGCAAAGAAGCTTGCGGTCTATGGCCTCTGGTAGACGGATTTCCGCCGCGATGCGATTGTTGAAGTAAGGCAGGATACTCTTACCGTCCATACGTTCTGGCGTTGCAGTCAAGCCCAATAGAATCCGCGGCTGATAATACGCCAAAAGCTTTTGATAGGTGGGCGCCGCAGCATGGTGGAACTCGTC
>Ga0256404_1004291_pt1 | contig 27234 bp, 27 predicted proteins | sample RumenRJG_01DNA_FD_185990 | JGI IMG/M metagenome (GOLD analysis project Ga0256404, IMG submission 185990) | Bovine rumen microbial communities from Lethbridge, Alberta, Canada - RJG_01 | ecosystem: Host-associated > Mammals > Digestive system > Stomach > Rumen | place: Canada: Alberta | collected...
CTGACGCTCTGTCTTCCTCTTGGCTCCCCTTTCAGGGGAGCTGTCGCCGACGAAGTCGGTGACTGAGAGGTCGTTCCCCGTTGCCTCGTACAATCTCCACTTATCACAGCAGAACTGAATAGATACGTTATAACAAATAATTAGCAGAACCGATAAAAAAAGGATTGAGCGCCAAAAAACCGAATATTTAACAGAAAAACTTGTCCTTACCCCCTTGATTTTCCCATATAAAACGGTTAAACTATCCTCTGCAAGGGTTAGCACTCGAAAATTAAGAGTGCTAACAATCCCAACAACAATTATCAGACCTGGGAGGTAATGATATGAAGATCAAGCCTTTGGGTGACCGCGTGGTCATCAAGAACCTGGAAGCGGAGGAGACCACCCGCGGCGGCATCATCCTGACGAATTCTGCCAAGGAGAAGCCCGTGATGGCGGAGGTCCTGGCAGTGGGTCCGGGCGGCAACGTGGACGGCAAGGAGATCGTGATGCACGTGGCCGAGGGCCAGAAGGTCATCTACAGCAAGTACGCCGGCACCGAGGTCAAGCTGGAGGGCGAGGAGTACATCATCGTGCGCCAGAGCGACATTCTGGCGGTCGTGGAATAAGCCCGGGGAATCCCTCAGGGAGGACTCCCTCAGTCAGCCCTGCGGGCTGCCAGCTCCCTCGGAGAGGGAGCCTGTTACAAGTTCTATTCATCGTTTGAATATTATTGGAGGCTATAAAAATGGCGAAGCAGATCAAATATGGCGAGGAAGCTCGCAAGGCATTGCAGACCGGCATCGACGCGCTGGCCGATACCGTAAAGATCACCCTGGGCCCGAAGGGCCGCAACGTGGTGCTGGACAAGAAGTTCGGCGCTCCGCTGATCACCAACGACGGCGTGACCATCGCCAAGGAGATCGAGCTGGAGGACCCCTTTGAGAACATGGGCGCGCAGCTGGTGCGCGAGGTTTCCGTCAAGACCAACGACGTGGCCGGCGACGGCACCACCACCGCGACGCTGCTGGCGCAGGCGCTGATCCACGAGGGTCTGAAGAACGTGGCCGCGGGCGCGAACCCGATGGTCATCAAGAAGGGCATCGAGCAGGCGACGGAGACCGCCGTGCAGGCGCTGGTGGCCATGTCCAAGCCCATCGAGAGCCAGCAGGAGATCGCCCAGGTGGCGGCCATTTCCTCCGGCGACGAGGAGGTCGGCCATCTGATCGCCGACGCGATGGAGAAGGTCGGCAAGGACGGCGTCATCACCGTCGAGGAATCCAAGACCATGAAGACCGAGCTGAACGTGGTCGAGGGCATGCAGTTTGACCGCGGCTACGCCTCCTCCTACATGTGCACCGACATGGAGAAGATGGAAGCGGTCCTGGACAATCCCTACATCCTGATCACCGACAAGAAGATCTCCAACATCCAGGAGATCATCGGCCTGCTGGAGCAGGTGGTGCAGCAGGGCAAGAAGCTGCTCATCATCGCCGAGGACGTCGAGGGCGAGGCCCTGGCGACCCTGGTGCTGAACAAGCTGCGCGGCACGTTCACCTGCGTGGCCGTGAAGGCCCCCGGCTTCGGCGACCGCCGCAAGGCCATGCTGCAGGATATCGCCATCCTGACCGGCGGCCAGGTCATCACCGAGGAGCTGGGTCTGGAGCTGAAGGAGGCCACCATCGACATGCTGGGCTCCGCGCGCCAGGTCAAGATCGACAAGGAGAACACCGTCATCGTCGAGGGCGCCGGCCAGCCTGACGAGATCAAGGCCCGCATCGCCTCCATCCGCAGCCAGATCGAGGTGACCACCTCCGACTACGACCGCGAGAAGCTCCAGGAGCGCCTGGCCAAGCTGTCCGGCGGCGTGGCGGTCATCAACGTGGGCGCCGCGACCGAGGTCGAGATGAAGGAACGCAAGCTGCGCATCGAGGACGCGCTGGCCGCGACCCGCGCCGCCGTGGAAGAGGGCATCGTGCCCGGCGGCGGAAGCGCGCTGCTGAACACCGCCAAGTCCGTGGCCAAGCTGGTCTCCGAGACCACCGGCGACGTCCGCACCGGCGTGCAGATCGTGCTGCGCGCCCTGGAGGAGCCCGTCCGCCAGATCGCCGCGAACGCCGGCGTGGAGGGCAGCCTGATCGTCGAGAAGATCAAGTCCCGCAAGAGCCAGACCTTCGGCTACGACGCCGCCAAGGACGAGTACGCCGACATGATGGAGCGCGGCATCGCCGACCCCACCAAGGTCACCCGCTCCGCCCTGCAGAACGCCGCCTCCGTGGCCGCCATGGTGCTGACCACCGAGTCCCTGGTCACCGACATCCCCGCTCCGGAACCGGCTGCTCCCGCCGGCAATCCCGGCATGGGCGGCATGTACTGATTGCATCAGAGGCAATCGCTGCCGCGCGTAGTATTCGGACCCGTTGCGCCACTGATTCGAGCGCAACGGGTCCTTTCTTTATCTCTTCTTTCGGTCTCCATCGGTTCCATCTCCGAGGATGCCTGACTTGCTTTATTTCACCGGAATGCCGTCCATTTGCCGTTCTCCCCTGCTCCATGCTGCCTTGTTACCATTCAGCCAATGAGACAAAAAGGATTTGACGGGGAGAATTAGGAATGAGGAATTAGGAATTAGGAATGAATAGCGGCTGCCGCGCACACAGTAGGGCGGCAACAATGGTCGCCCGCCATATACCGAAACAATACGTACTGCCTGGCAGGCGGCGCATTGCCGCGCCTACGCAGCCGAGCCATTTATAATTCCTAATTCCTCATTCCTAATTCCTCATTATCTCGTCAAATCCCAATTTTCGGATAGAGTGAAGTGAAGGGTGAACGGCAATACTCCCTACTCCCTGATAAATGCCCGTGAAGGTCTTGCTTACAGAAGCGTGCTATGCTATAATGATAAAGTTAAGTTAAGGAAATACGGGGGGAGGTAAGGGACATGGCGGAGCAAATGCGCAATCTGGGCATCATCTACGCGGACGAAAGCGGGCGGGGCTTGACGCATCCCTTCTTTGTGCTGATACTGAACGCCTTCAGGGAGGAGGCCCAGGAGAGGGGCTGCAACGTCACATTCATCAACCCGGTGCTCAAGGAGGGCGGCGACTATGCTCAGCGCTGCCGCCAGTGCAACGTGGACGGGGTGTGCATGGTGTGCGTGGACTTTGACGCGCCGCAGTTCAAGGCGCTGGCGGAAAGCGGCATCCCCTGTGTGACCATCGACCACCTCTACAAGGGCATGCCGGCGGTGCTGTCGGACAACGAGACGGGCGTGCAGAAGCTGGTGGAATACGCGGCGTCCAAGGGACACCGGCGCATCGCCTTCATCCACGGCCAGAACAACTCCATCGTCACCCGGACGCGCATCAGCCTGTTCCGCAACACCATGGGATACCAGGCGCTGCCCATCCCGGAGGGCTATGTGCGGGAGGGGCGATACGACGACATCGCGCTGACCCGCAGGCTGGTGAAGGAGCTGCTGCGGCTGCCGGAGCCTCCCACCTGTATCCTGCTGCCGGACGACATGGCCTATCTGGGCGCGCAGGAGGCGGCGCGGGAGCTGGGGCTGCGCATCCCGGAGGACATCTCCTTCGCGGGCTACGACGGCATACCGCTGACCCAGGCCCTGACGCCGCGGCTGACTACCATCCGCCAGAGCAGCGAGGTCATCGGCAGGAAGGCCGCCCAGCGCCTGATCGAGGTGATCGACTCGGCGGAGAAGTCCTCCCGCCGGGTGAGCATCTACCCCGTGGAGCTGATTGAAGGGGAGACCATCGCGGAGGTTTGAGATAAGGAGCCGTGCAGAAATTATTCATACATTATGCTTGTCTGAATCCGCCATTGCGGCGTTGTCGTCGGTCAACGTGCCCCGGCACGCCTCCCTCCTCCGCCTTGCACTGACGAATTCATCCTTCGCATTCTGTATGAATAATTTCTGCACGGCTCCTAAGGCATTGGGCATTAGTCGGGGCGCGGCGTGAGGGACGGCTTCTGACCGCGGCCTTTTAGTCAATAAGCGGAGAGTGGAGAGTAAAAATAGCAGCTGGCGCTATTTAACTCTCCACTCTCCGCTTGTTGACAAATTCCTGTTAACCGGCAGGACTGAATCAGCTGAGCCCTGAAAAAGCGTACCTACGATATGCCGCAGTCACCGACTCATCAGCACCAGCACCGCCACGCAGGTGATGACCACGAAGATGGAGGCGGCGGTGACGGGGAGGTTGAAGGCGCGGCCCTTGTGGCCCGACGCGGAGGGGGCCAGCAGGCCGGCGCGGCGCAGGGCGTCGGTGACGGGCTTGTAGATCAGCATGGTGATGCCGGCATTGAGGCCGCCCTTGACCAGGTTGAAGGGCAGGAAGGTGGGGATCAGCATTCCGGCCACCACCGAGCGGGGCACGTTCATGTACAGGGGCGTGATGATGTAGTTCCAGGCCAGCATCAGCGCCGTCATCAGCAGCGTGCCCATGGCCAGGCCGAGGGCGGCGCTCTTGAGGGTGCGGTTGCGGTTGTAGATGATGGCGGCGGGCAGCACGAACGCCCCGGTGGACAGCACGTTCATCAGAAGCCCGATGGGGCCTGTGGTGGAGACGGTGACCATCTCGATCAGCGACACCACCAGCGTGATGATCAGCGCCGGGGCCACGCCCAGCTGGAAGCCCGCGATGGCCACCACCACGTCCTTCAGGTCGTAGCTCAGAAAGCCCGCCACGTGGGGCAGTGGCCGGGTGATCAGCATGGCCACGTAGGCCATGGCGGCCAGCATGGCGGTGAGGGTCAGCTTGCGGGTGGAACGGTTGGCTTCTGTCATGGGGAATACCTCCTTGAATTGCGCTGTCCGCCCGCAAAAAACACGCCCACGGGCCTATGTCCCGGGGCGTGAAACATATTCAGACAGCATGTATCTTCTTCCATCCTGACTCTACAGTCGGTACCGGAATCACACCGGTTCGTGCCGTTTACACGGCTCGCGGACTTTACCGCCGGTCGGGAATTTCACCCAGCCCCGAAGATCACAATACAGTTATAGCGCATTATCCCCATCGTGTCAATAGGTTGAATGTTAATTTTGCCGCCCGCGTTGACAGGTTCACATTGGGACGGTAGAATTTTAAGTTGGCAGCGGGAGCCCGTAGGGGAATGGAGAATGGAAAATGGAGAATGGAGAATGGAGAATGCCTGCGGAACTCGCTGAATAAGGCGGTAAACAAGCGGAACAACGCCGTCATTATCCATTGAATAAGAAGGATCATACACATGAAAGACAATCACATCGGCGCGATACAGGTGGCGCTGGGGGCGATCTTCTGGAGCTTTGCGGGAGTGCTGGGGAAGTGGCTGCCCTGGAACGCGCTGACCATCAACGGCGTGCGCTCGCTGGTGGCGGCGATCCTGATGGGCCTGTCCCGCCGCAGCTTTAAGGTGCGCATGAGCAAGGGCACGGTGCTGGGGGCGCTGGGGGTGATGCTGACCAGCATACTCTACATGGCGGCCATGAAGCTGACCACCTCCGCCAATGCCATCGTGCTGCAATACGCCGCGCCCAGCTTCGTGATACTGTTCAGCTGGCTTTTCTACGGGCAGCGGCCCAGCCTCCGAAGCGTGATCACCGCGGCGCTGATCATGGTGGGCGTGGTGCTGTGTTTCGCCGACAAGATGGGCGGCGGTCGGCTGATGGGCAACATACTGGCCATACTCTCCGCCGTGACCTTCGCGCTGGTGTTCTTCTGCGCCCGCATGCCCGACACCAACCCCGCCGAATACTCCTATCTGGGCCTGCTGCTCTGCGTGCCCTCGGCGCTGTTCGGCTTCTTCGACCCCGCCATGTCCGCCCAGCCCACCCAGTGGCTGGCCGCCGTGGGCCTGGGCATATGCCTCGCCGGCGGCTATTACTTCGTCTCCGCCGCCATGGGCAAGGTCTCCCCCATCTTCGCCGTGCTCCTCTCCAACCTGGAGCCCGTCCTGAACCCCATCTGGGTCGCCCTTTTCCTCCCCCAGCTCGGCGAGGTCCCCGGCGGCCTGGCTCTCATAGGCTCCATTATCGTCCTCGTCACCGCGGCGGTGTATTCGCTGACGGGAGATAAAGCATGATATGACACATCCGCCCGACCCTTTGATCTATGGGGTCGGGCGGATGGATTCGGTGTGATTAATGGCAAGGAATGAAAGGAAAGGACCTGACACGCTCAAATCTATGGCGCGGCAGGTCCGTTTTATATGCGCGGCAACGATTTCCTCCGGGCGCTGCCCGGTTACATATCGCTGATGCAATCCCGGTTGCGCCAGATGTAATCCGCGCCGCTGACGATGGTGAGGACCATGGCGATGTACATGAGGACGTTGGCGAAGACCGCGCCGCCGGGGCCGAGAGGCGGCTCGTCGTCTGCGGCGGTGAGGAGCATCAGGGCGATGGTGGAGATCATCTGAAACACGGTCTTGAGCTTGCCCAGGGGACCGGCGGCGATGACGCGGCCGTTTTCCACGGCGACGAGGCGGAAGCCGGAGACCAGGAATTCCCGGGCGAGCATGAGGATGCACACCCAGTCGGGCATGCGGTGCTGTGCCGTCAGCACGATCATGGCGGACATCACCAACAGCTTGTCGGCGATGGGGTCCATGAACTTGCCGAAGTTGGTCACCAGGTTGCGGGAGCGGGCGATGTGTCCGTCCAGCGTATCGGTGAGGCAGGCCACCACGTAGATGGCCACGGCGGCCACCTGACAGCCGAAGCCGGGGAGTCTGGCGAGCACCACGAAGAAGGGGATCATGCAGATGCGCAAAAGCGTCAGCTTGTTCGGGAGATTCATTACAGCACCTCGCCTTCCAGGTCATAGGCGTCCGCGCCGGTGATCCTGACCTGCACGTATTCGCCGGGGGTCAGGTCGCGGTCCGTGGACAGCCAGATACAGCCGTCGCTCTCCGGGGCCTCGAGGAGGCTGCGGCCGTAGAAGCGGCCCTCCTCGTCGTCGTAGCCGTCCACCAGCACCTCGCAGGTCTCGCCCACACGGGCCTGGTTGGCCTCCATGGAGATGGACTGCTGGAGCATCATCAGGTCGTCCAGGCGGCGCTGCTTGACGTCCTCGTCGATCTGATCGGGCATGACGGCGGCGGGGGTGCCCTCCTCGGCGGAGTAGGTGAACGCCCCGAGCCGGTCAAACCGCGCCCACTTCACGAAGTCCAGCAGCGTCTCAAACTGCTCCTCCGTCTCGCCGGGGAAGCCGACGATCATGGTGGTGCGCAGGGTGATGCCCCGCTTCTTGCACTCGGCGATGCGGCTTTTGATCCAGTCCGCGGTGCCCCGGCGGTTCATGCGCCTGAGCAGGTCGTCGTCGATGTGCTGCAGCGGCAGGTCCAGATAGGGCGCGACCTTGGGCAGCCTCTGGATGGCGTCCAGCAGGCGGTCCTCGGTGGAGTCGGGATAGCAGTACAGCACCCGCACCCAGTGGACGCCCTCGATGGCGCTGACCGCCTCCAGCAGCTCCGGCAGCAGATAGCGCCCGTCGCCGAGGTCGCAGCCGTAGCGGGAGGTATCCTGGGCGATGAGCGTGAGCTCCGTGACGCCCTCGGACGCCAGCCTGCGGCACTCGGCCACGATGTCGTCGAAGGGACGGGAGCTGTAGCCGCCCCGGATCAGCGGGATGGCGCAGTAGGTGCAGCGGTTGTCGCAGCCGTCGGAGATCTTCACATAGGCGCTGTATCCCGGCGTGGTCAGCACCCGGGGCGTCTTCAGGAAGCGCGCGCCCTGGGCCGTGTAGCAGGGGCGGGCGTCGCCCTCGGCGGCCTCCATCATCTCAAACAGCCGCGCGTAGTCCGCCACGCCCAGTATGCCGTCGATCTCCGGGATCTCGCTCATCAGCGCCTCCGGATAGCGCTGGGCCAGACAGCCGGTGACAAACAGGCGCTTGGCCTTGCCCGCCTTCTTGTATTGGGCCATCTCGAAGATCGCGTCGATGGATTCCTCCTTCGCCGACTCGATAAACCCGCAGGTGTTCACAAAAAGCACGTCCGCCTCCGCGGGGTCCGCGACGATCTCAAACCCCTTTTCGCGCAGCATGCCCAGCATGTTCTCCGAGTCCACGCGGTTCTTCGCGCAGCCCAGAGAGACCATTCCTACCTTTTTCATGTTATTGCCTCTTTTGGTTTCAAACTCTGGGATTATCATATACGATTTGCGGCGTTTGCGCAAGGGGGCGCGGGTAAAATGGTTGATTGGCGGGGCGGTTTCGTGTATAATGGGGGTGGATATGAAAGGAGGCGGTTTGCGGTGAGCACGCTTGAGGCGACGGTGTCCATGCTGCAGGCCATGCCGGAGGATGCGCGGCGGAAGGCGTTTGAGTATACGCGGGAGCTGTTCACACGGCCCAAGCCCGCGAATCCCTTTGTGCCCCTGACTGCGGATCGCGTACTGTCCGACCTGGAAGCATCCCGCGCCCAGATCGAGGACGGACAGGGCGTGGAGATGGACAAAGCGCTTGAAGAGATGGGCAAGCGGCATGGATTCATTTGAAGTCATCATCTCCCCGAAGGCCCTGGAGCAGCTGGACGATTATATCAGCTATATTCAGTATACGCTGCTGAATCCCCAGGCCGCGGTCAGCGTTTGGCAGGACGCGATGGAAACCCGGGAACGCCTCTCGCAATGCGCGGGCAGTCTGGCGCTTTGCGGGCATCCGGAGCTCCGGCGGCGGGGTTACCGACTGATGCGGTTTAAGCGGCATAGCTATGTGATGCTCTATCGCACAGACGAGAATCGCGCGATTGTCGAAGCTGTCTACCACCGGTTACAGGATTACGAAAATACATTCTCCGATGCCCTGGACGCGGAGTAAGATAACGCAAAGGACCGTGACGGTTGCCGTCACGGTCCTTTGCGTCATTCCAGGGCGTCCGTCCGATACGTGTCGTAGCCCTCATACCGATAGCTGGCGTCCACGCCGTTCATGAAGATGGCGCGGTCGGCGATTTGATCGGTCAGGGCGCCCTGCAAGAGCAGGCGTATCTCGGTATCGCGGACGGGGCTGCGCTCCATGGCGAGGAGGTAGTCCTCCCGGTCCACCCGGCTCCAGTACACTACGACGCCCAGCTGGGTTTTGAGGATGTGGTCCAGCCAGATGCGGGTGCTGCGCCCGTTGCCCTCCAGGAAGGGGTGGGCGATGTTCATCTCCACGTATTTGGCGACGATCTGCTCAAAGGTCTGCTGGGGCATGGCGCTGATCTGGCGCAGGGCCTCGTCCAGGTACAGGGCCGAGGCGAAGCGAAAGCCGCCCTTGGACAGGTTCAGCTTCCGCGTCTCGCCCGCGAAGTCATAGATCTCTCCGAACAGCCAGCGGTGGATGAATTGCAGCGTGCCGTAGGTCCCGGCCTCGCGCGCATCCAGCAGCCCAAGATCGAACAGACGTTTGGCTTGGCGCTTGCTGATGCGCTCCTGCGCCTCGTCAAAGGCCGCGCCGGTGAGGCCCAATCTGTTTTTCAGTTCCATGCGCGGCTCCTTTCGCGCTTTAAGCGCTCTGATCCTCCGAGAACATCAGCTGGGCCTCTTCCCGGGTGATGAGGACGGTGCGGGGCTTGGCGCCGTCGGCCTCGGAGACGATGCCGCGGCGGGCCATGTCGTCGATGAGGCGACCGGCGCGGGCGTAGCCGATGCGCATGCGGCGCTGGAGCATGGAGATGGACGCCTGGCCCAGCTCGAGCACGATGTCCACGGCCTCGGGGAGTTTGGGATCGAACTCGTCGCTCATCTCCTCCTTCTCGGCGTCGGACTTGGTGGCGTTCTCCATGTGCTCGATCATATCGGGATCGTAGGTGGCCTCGCCGGACTGCTTGATGTATTCGACGATGGCGTGGACCTCCTCGTCGGACACCCACGCGCCCTGCACGCGCATGGACTTCATGCCGTTGGGCACAAACAGCATATCGCCGTTGCCCAGCAGCTTCTCCGCGCCGCCGTGGTCGATCATGGTGCGGCTGTCCACCTGGGACGCCACGGAGAAGGCGATGCGGGTGGGTATGTTGGCCTTGATGATGCCGGTGATGACGTTGACGGAGGGGCGCTGGGTGGCGATGACCAGATGCATGCCGCAGGCGCGGGCCAGCTGGGCGATGCGGCAGATGGAGTCCTCGACCTCGCCGGGGGAGACCATCATCAGGTCGGCCAGCTCGTCGATGATGATGACCATCTGGGGCATGATCTTCTCGCCGGGCTGGAGGGACTTGTTGTAGCCCTTGATGTCGCGGACGCCGCGCTCGGCGAACTGCTTGTAGCGGCGGGTCATCTCGGCCACGGCCCAATCCAGTGCGGAGGCGGCCTTCTTCGGGTCGGTGACCACGGGGCAGACCAGGTGGGGGATGTTGTTGTAGATGGACAGCTCCACCACCTTGGGGTCGATGAGGATCAGCCGCACCTCGTCCGGGGCGGCGCGGAACAGAATCGACGCGATGATGGCGTTGATGCACACGGACTTACCGGAACCGGTTTGACCGGCGATGAGCACGTGGGGCATCTTGGCGATGTCGGTGACGATGTAGCGCCCGGAATTGTCCTTGCCCAGGCCCACGGCGATCTTGGAGGGATGCTTGCGGGCCTCCTGGGACTCCAGCACGTCGCGCAAGCGCACCATCTCCACCTTGTCGTTGGGGATCTCCACGCCCACGGCGGCCTTGCCGGGGATGGGGGCCTCAATGCGCACGGACATGGCCGCGAGGTTCAGGGCGATGTCGTCGGACAGCGAGGTGATGCGGCTGACCTTGATGCCGGGGGCGGGCTGCAGCTCGAACCGGGTGACCGCGGGGCCGTGAGCGATGCCCGTCAGCTTGGCGGTGATGCCGAAGGACGACAGTGTGTCCTCCAGCAGCTGGGCCTTTTCGCGGTCGCGCCGGGCGTGCTTGGACACGTCCTCGGCCTCGCCGGGCTGCAACAGGTCGATGGGGGGATAGTTGTACTCGGGGTCGTCCTCCTCCACCATCACCTTCATCTCGTCGTGGTTGATGACGGGCAGCTCGCCCTTCTTGGCGCGCTGGCGGGAGGGGATGTCGAAGGGCGCCTCCTCCTCGTCGGGCTTTTCATAGGCCTGGGGCTCGATGCGCAGCTCCTCGTCGGGCAGGTCCACGATCTCCCGCTCGCGGGCGGGCTGGCGGACCTCTAAGGCGTCGCTATTGGCCCTGCGGGGCGTCTGGGCGACGTCGGACCTGGACTTGCGGGCCTCCTCCACGGCGGCGGAGCGGTCCGGCTTGAAGACGCGCTCCTCGTCGGCGTCCAGCTTGTCCTGGAGGATGGACTCGGCGTCCAGCATGTCGAAATCGTCAAAATCGCGGGTGGCAAAGCCCACGTCGCCGCTGCGGCCGCGCTTCCTGGGCTGAGCGGGGCGCTCAGCCTGCGCGGCGGGGGCGGTCTCCATGTTCTCAACGTAGAGCTTCTTGCGCCTGCGGGCGGGGGCCGCCTCCGCGTGAACGGGGCGGACGGCCTCCGCGGCGGGTTCGGGTCTGCGGCGTCGCGCGGGGGCGGCTGCGGCGGCCTCGCGGGCGGGACGCGCGGTCCTTCTGGCCGGGGCCTGAGCGCCCAGCACGCCCTCGGAGAAGGGGTCGCGGGCGGTCTCCCGGCGGCGGGTACGGGTCGCGGGGGCGCGAACGGGGGCGGGCTCCGGCTCGGGCAGGTCGAAATCATCCGCCTCGGGACGCGCGGCGGCGCGGTCACCCAGCCAGCCGATCAGCCGGGACACCCGGCCCGCGGCGGTCTGGCACAGCAATATGGCCAGCAGCGCGGCAATGAAGCCCCCGGCGACGCCCAGATAGCGGTACAGCGGCCACGCCAGCAGCGCCCCGACGGCGCCGCCGCCGTGGGCGTAGCGATAGGACTGGGCCACGAAGTTGGACAGGACCTCGATGCGCATGTTCCGCTCGAGGATCACCCGCTGGACGAAGAAGATGTGCACGGCGGCGAAGATCAGCAGCAGCGTGGCCACGTCGGCCAGCGTCCGCAGCACGGACACCCGCCCGCCGCGGGCCGCAGACACGCACAGCACCCCCGCCCAGGCCAGCGGCACCGGCAGCAGCCAGATCAGGTCGCCGCCCAGGCCGCGCATCACGTCCCGGACCGCCCGCATCAGCGTGCCCTGCTGGGGCTGGGCGAACGCTATGTACATCAAAAGCACCGCCAGGCCGAACAGCGCGACGGCTGCCAGGCCCGTCAGCGGTCCGTGCGCCGCCCCCCGGTCCTCATATTGTCTCTTTTTAACGCTCTGAACAGACATGGATACCTCCTGGATTCAGGGAACAGGGAAAAGGGAACAGGGAACAGGGGTTACGGCATCATATACGATCGCCATAGCCTCCGCTGCGTGAAGCCCTCGACAGAAAAGGACGGCATGCCGTCCCTCCCTAATGCCCATTGCCTGATGCCTAATGCCTCACTTTAACCCCCGATCAGCGTCTTCATCATGGCGCCAACCTTTAATATGTCGACCTGGTTGACCCAATGCATCAGCGTGGAGCCGCTGACGAGCTCGTTGGCGAATTCGGGGGAGATGATCTGTGCGATGGCGGGCACCAGCACCACCAGCAGCACGCAGATGGCGGCGCCGCGCACCAGGCCCAGGGCCCCGCCCACCAGCCAGTCCACGCCCCGCAGCAGCGGGAAGGAGATCACGTGGTCCAGCAGGTTGACCACCAGCATGGCCAGCACATAGAGGGCGATGAAGCAGAGTATGAACGCGCCAACGTTGAACACCGCCTGCCAGATGGTCTGGTCCAGGTAGTCGGCCAGGGTGCTGATGCCCAGATTCTGGAACACCTGGGAGCGCACGTTGGCCTCAAAGGCCTTGGAGATCACCGAAAGGGTGGGCGACACCGAGGCCAGGGCGTTCTGTATGGCCGCTTCGCCGCCGGAGATCACCTCGGCCACGGTGGTCATGGCGGCCGCGTGGCTGGAGAAGAAGGATTCCGGCTCCAGATACTGGTTCAATACGGCCATCAGCGTCTGGTTGGACAGCGCCAGCTGCGCCACCTGGGGGTAGAAGCGCTGTGCCCCCACCCAGGCGGCGATGAAGCCCGCCGTGCCCAGCAGCGAGGTGATGGAGCCGCGATACATGCCCGAGATCAGGTAGAACGCGAGCACCGCGAGGATGACGACATCCAGTAGATTCATGGTTTGGACCTCCGTGAAGATCGTTATAAGACCGTTGGGAACGGGACATTCCCATTATTCCCCAGTTGAACCCTTATTATGTCAGCTTCAGCAGATGGATCGTCCGCCCGTTGCCCAGCACGGCGTAGCCATTGTCGGTGACGCCGTAGACCCTGTCGAAGGCCATGGGCAGCCGGTAGGCGCTGGCGGACAGCTTTCCCTGCTCGGCGATGCAGACATAGCCGGCGGTGGAGAAGCCGTAGACCCGGTCGTTGCGGGCGATCAGCGACTGGCAGCCGAAGGGCATGCGCACCTGCTGGTCGAGGCTGGCGCGGATCATGCGCAGATCCCGCATGCCGTCGGACGAATCGTACTGATTCGACGGCACGAAGGCCATCATAGGGTCGTCCATGGCGTCGTCCAGCGCGGCCATATACCAGCCGTACACCAGCCGCCGCCGGGACTTGTCCTCGTTGCCGGTGTAGTCGTAGACCTTGAGATAGGTGTCGCCAGGACAGCAGAAGTAGGACGACTGGAACACCACGCCGTACATCAGCTGTTCGTTGTCGTGGATCATGCCCACCCGCTCTTTGCCGGGGCGGTAGGTGTTGATGGTGCAGCTGGGAGCCGTGCCCGAGGAATCCAGGGTCATGACCCACAGCAGGGAGCCCTTTGAGAAGAATCCGTAGTCGATGACGGTCTGGCTGGTCAGCGTGATGCTGTTGACCTTCCGCCCGCCCTTTTCCATCAGTACAATCGTGCTGTCGTGCTCCGGTCCCAGCAGCACCGCGGTGTAGCGCTCGCCGATGCGGGCTGAGAGCACCTGCGCGTCCATGCCGCTGGAGAAGCTGGAGGTCCCGGTCTGGCCGTCGATCAGCGTGAGCTTCTCGCCGGTCCAGGCCGCCACGCCGTTATCCGTGGCGTGGAAGTCGGCGTCCTTGCCGATCAGGTAGGACCACTTCACCTTCGCTTCGGTGGTGACGGACGCGATGGACGCGCCGTCATAGTATATGAACCCGTCGTCCACCACCTCCAGCCGCTGATTGGCCGGGATCTCGATGGACTTGAAGTCATACGCGCTCTTGCGGGTGGCGCCGGTGATGATCCGGGACCCGATCAGGGCGATGACGAGGGTAAAGATGACGATCAGCAGAGCGATTGCGCCGGGAATGCCTTGATCGCGCTTTCGTTCCATAGAGTCCTCCGTGGGAGAATTTCGGCAAATGGGGGACAGACCGCAACTTTTAACAGGCATTTTCACCCTGCCAAAAGACACCTGTCCCTTGTATGCCATATCAATTCATATTATAATGGAACATATGGGTGGTTTCAACGAAACTGCTGTGACAAAAGCTTGCGATTTGACGCCCATTTCCCGTACAATATCATGTTTTTATCACAATGCACGGGAAAGTGCGGCGCAGACGCGCATATTTTTGTCACAATTTGAATGTATTTCCTCGACATCGGGAGGAATGACCGACAGGAATGAAGAGTAAACGCAAGAAAAAGAGGATGTCCCCCGGGCTCATCGCGGTGCTGGCGATCTGCGGCGTCGTGGTTCTGTGCCTGGCCTGGATGGCGCTGACCGCCAACACCGTGAAGCTGATGCGGGCCACGGTCACCGTGGAACAGCTGCCGCCCGCCTTCGAGGGGGTAAAGCTGCTGTATGTCTCCGACATCGACCTGATGGGGAACGGCAGCGCCGCCAGGGCCGGGACGCTTTTTAAGGAAATGGAGGCGCTCTCCCCCGACATGCTGATCCTGGGCGGCGATTACAACGCCCACTCCCTCCCCCGCATCCTCAACAGGGACACGGCTCTGAACGCCGAGGACCTGCGGCTTAGACAGAGTTTCTTCCATTATATAGAGAACTTCGACGCGCCGCTCGGGAAGTACGCGCTGGCCGCGCCCGAGGACGGGGAGGACCTCTACGGCCTGCTGGACGAGTGCGGCTTCAAGCTGCTGAATGACAGCCGCCACAAGCTGGAGCGCGGCGACGACGCGCTGTGGCTGGTGGGCGTAAATCAGAATTCCCAGAACATCCGCAAGGGCGGGCAGCTCTTCCGCAGCGGCGAATGTGTCATCGCCGTGGCTGACAGTCCCGACTGCTTCCCCATACTCAACACTGTGGAAGCGGCGGACGGCGGGCGATGGGTGGACCTCTGCCTCGCCGGGCACACCCACGGCGGCCAGATCATGCTGCTCAACCGCAGCCTGCTCACCTTAAGCACCCTCGAGCGCCAGTACCGCTACGGCTGGACCCGCGAGACAGGCGTGCCCATGCTCACCACCTCCGGCCTCGGCTGCGAGGGCGTCGGCCTGAGATTTGGAACGCAGGCGGAGGCGTGGCTGATTACGCTGACAGCGGGGGCGGAGTGACCCAATGTTTCACGTGAAACATTGGTTGAGGGAAAAGGGAACAGGGAAAAGGGAAAAGGGAAAAGGCAACAGGCAACAGGCAACAGGCAACAGGGAAAAGGGGAGGCGGCTGGCGCGAAAAGGAATAGAGGGCGTCAGATGAAACATGTTGCAGCTCAGCAGGCAACTCCCTCAGTCACGCTTCGCGTGACAGCTCCCTCAGAGAGGGAGCCTAAGGTACGCACAATCCAAAAGGCTCCCTCCCCGAGGGAGCTGGCTGGCCGCAGACCAGACTGAGGGAGTCGCTCCCAGAGCTAACGGTATTTGACTCCCCACGCATCACGATTGTTTCACGTGAAACATATATGAGGATATAAGCGCCCAATGCATACGCGGCAGCGGTTCCCCTTTTCCCTATTCCCTGTTCCCTTTTCCCTAAACAAGATGTTCCACGTGAAACATTCCACCAAAAACAGGAGGTAATGACTTGAAACCCTACACATGCGACGACTGCCCGCGGAGGTGCCACGCGCTGCGGGGCGAGACGGGCGGGGGGATCTGTCGGATGGGCGCTGAGCCGGTGCTGGCGCGGGCGGCGCTGCACTTCGATGAGGAGCCGGTGATCAGCGGCACGCGGGGCTCCGGCGCGGTGTTCTTCTCCGGGTGCGCGCTGCGTTGCCGCTTCTGCCAGAACTACTCCATCTCCCACGAAGGCTACGGCAAAAAAGTCAGCGTGGAGCGCCTGCGGGAAATATACTTTGAACTCATCGACCAGGGAGCCAACAACATCAACCTGGTCAACCCCACCCACTTCACCGAGGCCATACTTCAATCTCTGGAGGGCGGCCTCCCGGTCCCGGTGGTGTGGAACACGGGCGGCTACGAGCGGGTGGAGACGCTCAAGCGGCTGGAGGGCAGGGTCCAGGTGTACCTGCCGGACCTGAAATACGTCTATCCCGAGCGCGCGAAGCGCTACTCCGCGGCGGCGGACTACTTTGAATACGCGGGTCCGGCGCTCAGGGAGATGCTTCGGCAGACAGGGCCGGTGGAGCTGGACGACGAGGGCCTCATCCGTCGGGGCGTGATCGTGCGCCACCTGATCCTCCCTGGCTGTGCGGAGGAATCCATGGCCGCGCTGGACTGGATCGCCGAAAACCTCCCCGGCGCGTGGATCAGCCTGATGGCCCAATACCTGCCCTTCGGCAAGGTGGAGGGCGTGGATCAGCTGGATCGCCGCCTGACCCAGGAGGAGTACGACCGGGTGGTGGACCACCTGATGGACCTGGGCCTGGAGGACGGCTTCGTGCAGGAGCTGTCGTCGTCGGATGAGAAGTACATCCCGAGCTTTGATCTGACGGGCGTCGGGAAGGGGGAGGGTGACGCACCCGACCCCAACACATGAGATTATACGGAGGAAACGACCAAATGGAACTGCGCTTTTCACCGCTATTCAGCGGTTCGAGCGGCAATGCGACCTACGTGGGGTGCGACGACGGGCAGATATTGGTGGACGCGGGCCTGTCCGGCACCCGGATCACCCAGGAATTGCAGCGGGTGGGGGTGAATCCTGGCCAGCTGGACGCCATACTGGTGACCCACGAGCACAGCGACCACATCAAGGGCATCGGCATACTTTCAAGAAAATACGACCTGCCGGTGTACGCCAGCGAAGGCACCTGGCGGGCCATGGAATCAAAGCTCGGGGCGATGGCCGCCAAAAACATGCGGGTCATCGTGCCCGGAGAGGACTTTTACATCGGCTCCATCGACGTCACACCCTTCCCCACGCCCCACGACGCCGCCCAGCCCGTGGGTTACACCTTCGAGCTGTCCGGGGCCAAGCTGGCCATCGCCACGGACCTGGGCAGCGTGCGGGACAGCTGGCTCAAGTACATCATGGGCGCGGACGCGGTCATCCTGGAGTCCAACTACGACCCCGGGATGCTGGAATCCGGGCCGTATCCCTATGAGCTCCAGCGGCGCATACGAGGCAAGCACGGCCACCTGTCCAACGACGACGCCGGTGAGGTGGCGGTGGAGCTGGTCCGCGCCGGGGCGAAGCAGATCATACTGGGCCATCTTTCCAAGGAAAACAACTACCCGGAGCTGGCCATGCAGTGCTGCAGCCTGGCCTTCCGAGAGGCGGGGCTGGCCTTCCAGGAGGACGCCCGGGTCTTTGTCGCCTCCCGGGACGGCAACAGCGGCATGTTCAGCGTCAGCGCCGAGCTGCGCTGGGAACGGTGACGGAGGCTATAAATATGAAGAAACTCGGTAAAATGCGGATGGTCCGCGCGTCGGATGCCTTTCTGCCGCTGGGTCTCCTGATCGCGTCGCTGTGGCGCTCGGACATGGCGGAGGACCTGTTTTTCATGCTGCTGCTGACGCGGCTGTTGAGCCTGGCCACGGCGCGGGGCCTGCGGCTGGCGTTCAGCGCCCAGCCCTCCATGCGCCGCGCCCGCGGCAGCGTGAAGCTGGCGCTGCTGCTGCAGCCGGTGGGCGCGGTGGCGGTGCTGCTGGCTGACTACCTGCGAAACGGCACGATGATCCCCAGCCGTGTAACCTGTGTCGGAGCGGCGCTGCTGTTCAATATAGAACATGTGTTCTATGAATACCTGTACGCCGGTGGGGACGGGCGCAGCGCCGCCATGTGCCGCGCCATCACCGCCGCGCTCACCACAGGGGGTCTGCTGCTGACCGGCGTCAGCTCCGGAGCCGGGCTGCTGCCCTACGGCACCGAATGGCTCCTGGGCGGCGCGGCGCTGTCGGCGCTGGTGGCGGCGGTCATCGGTCTCGCGGTGGGCGGCGCGCTGAAGGGCAAGCTCAACGCCCAGGCGCTGAGCTTTGCGCCGCTGTCGATGCTGCAATCGCTGATCTACCCGCTGTGCTGGCTGGCCGCGACGCTGATCCCCGCCTCGCCCCTGCGCCAGACCCGCGCCGCCGCGCCCTTCTTCGCGGGGCTGACGGTCTACGAGCTGTGCCGCGCCCCCTTCCGACGGACGCGGATGGAGTCCAAGGCGCTCAACCGGGCGCTGCTGATCACCGCCGCCGCGGCGCTGGCCGCGCTGGGGCTGTGCCAGATCCCCGCCCTGCGGGCCGCGCTCCCCTTCGGCGACATCACCGCCGCTGCCATCGCCGTGCTCCTCGGCGCGGCCTGCGGCTTCGGAATGTACGGAAAGGCATGGGGAGAGTGAAAATCGCATCACGGCTGAAAATGCAAATAAAAACGGACGAGCGCGAACTCGTCCGTTTTTATTCCTCGTCGGGGCGGTATTCCAGGATGTCCCCGGGCTGGCAGTCCAGGGCGCGGCAGAGCCTGTCGAGGGTCTCCACCCGCACGGCGCGGGCCTTGCCGTTTTTGAGGATGGAGATATTGGCCATGGTGATGCCCACCCGTCGGGAGAGCTCCGTGACGCTCATCTTGCGCCTGGCCAGCATGACGTCGATGTTGAATATGATCATGGAGGTCCGTCCTTTACATCATATGGTCAGGTCGCTGTCCTCCTGGAGCGCGGCGGCCTTGTGCACCAGGTGGGACAGACAGGCCGCGCCAACGGAGATGGCCAGCCCCACGAAGCACATGAACGCGCTGACCAGGGCCAGCGTGGGGATGCTGTGGCGGGTGAGCAGGAAGATCACATTGCCGATCAGCAGCACCGCGGCGTCCACCCCGGCCAGCACGGCGATGATCCTCAGATATTTGGCGTTCTCCAGCGAAAAGCTGTTGTCGCGCCCGATCTCCCCGGCCATGCGCCAGATGCACACCAGCACCGCGTAGCAGGGCAGCGCCAGCGCCCACATGAAAATCAGCCATGCCCGGTGGGGCAGGTCCGGCACCTCCCCGGCCACATAGGCCAGAAACCGGGGCAGTATGATCCCAAACAGCGCCAGGCCGCACAGCGCGCACCCCACGCAGATGCCCTTCAGCCAGGCCGCCAGCTTCTTCTGATCCATTCCCGGTCCTCCAAAATGCAAAATGCGCGCGCCTCGCGCGTGCATCCATCATACGCCATGAAAGCCGATATGTCAATAATCATTTATCGGGATTCGATGTGAAATTATTGTGGCAAAGCTAAGACTCAGCTTGCATCCTGACACAGAGGGGGGTTGGAATTAGGAATTAGGAATTGGGAATTGGGAATTGGGAATTGAAATAGCCTGGTTACGTAAGGGATGGCGATGCTGCCGAGCCGGATTGTATGGCACTGTGTAGAAATATGGCGCGCGGCAGCCACTAACTCTAATCCCCAATTCCCAATTCCCAATTCCTAATATCCAATCCCCTACAGCTCCGTCCTCCCCTGGAACGCCCGCATGAGGGTGACCTCGTCGGTGTATTCGAGTTCGCCGCCGACGGGGACGCCGTGGGCGATGCGGGTGACCTTCACGCCCATAGGCTTGATGAGGCGGGAGATATAGGCGGCGGTGGCCTCGCCCTCCACGTCGGGGTTGGTGGCCAGCACCACCTCTTTGATCTCGCCGGAGGCCAGGCGACTCATCAGCTCGCGGATGCGGATGTCGTCGGGGCCCACGCCGTCCATCGGCGATATGACCCCGTGCAGCACGTGATAGAGCCCGTTGTAGTCGCGCATGCGCTCCATGGCGTTGACGTCCCGGGGGTCCCGCACCACGCACACGATGTCCCGGCGCCGGCTCGGGTCCGCGCAGATGGCGCAGGGGTCCGTGTCGGTGTAGTTGCCGCAAACGGGGCAGAAGTGGATCTCCTTTTTCCCGTTGAAAATGGCCACCGCCAGCTCCCGCACCTGCTCCTCCGGCAGGCCGATGATGTGATAGGCCAGCCGCTGCGCCGTCTTGCGCCCCACCCCGGGGAGCTTCGACAGCTGGTTCACCAGCCGCGCGATGGCTTCGATCTCAGCCATATACAATCCTCCGTTTGGTATCTACAAAGAAGCGGCATCTTTTCAGTCCCGCCGCGACAGACGGGAATGAATTAGGAATTAGGAATTAGGAATTAGGAATTGAAATAACCTGGCTGCGCAGAAACGGCGATGCGTCGCCCGCTTGACTGTTACGTATTGTTTCGGTATTTGGCGGGTTGCCCCTGCGTGATCGCGGCAGCCGCTATTTAATTCCCAATTCCAAATTCCAAATTCAATAAAAGGGGAATCGGGATCGCGGGCAGGTGCGTCGCCGACACACCCGATCTCCGCGCCCAATTCCCCGCTTCCGATTCAGAAATCAGAACAGTCCCGGCATGTTGAGTCCGCCGGTGAGCTTGCCCATCTCGCGCTCCATGGTATCGGTGGCGGCGCGCAGGGCCTCGTTGACGGCGGCCATGACCATATCCTGGAGCATCTCCACGTCGTCGGGGTCCACGGCCTCGGGCTTGATCTCGAGGGAGACCAGCTCCTTCTTGCCGGTGACCTTCACCGTCACCATCCCGCCACCAGCGCTGGCCTCGTATTCGCGGGCCTCCAGCTCCTCCTGCATCTTGTTCATCTGCTGCTGCAGCTTCTGGGCCTGCCGGGCCAGCTGCTGCATGTTGCCGCCGCCCATCATCCCGGGAAATCCGCCTCGTGCCATGCTTACCTTCCTTTCAGGCGCATCCGCGCCACAAATGTAATGTTTGTAAAGCCATTATACTTCATCCCGCCCCCCGCGTAAAGCAACGGAGGGTTAATACTTGGGAGGAGGGATCGGTTTCAATTGAGAATGGAAAATGGAGAATGGAAAATGGAGAATGAATGTGGAAATCCTGACGGATTTCTTTGATTAAAAAGACCGTGTTTAAGCGTATCAACGCTGCTTAAAGTGTCAAATCAAACAAATCCGAAGGATTTGCACCATCATTATCCATTTTCCATTCTCCATTCATGTGTCATCCCGTCGGAATCCGGCCTATCCATCCTCCCAGGTCTGTCACTTGAACAGCTTCCTGTATCCCGCCTCGATGAACAGGTTGGACGCGCCGTTGTAGATGGAGACGCCGCCGATGGCCACCACCAGCATCTCCATGGTGGAGAAGGGGTTGAACATGATCAGCAGCCCCAGCACCATCGTCAGCACCGCCAGCGCCAGGGAAAGCTCCCAGCGGCTGTAGTTTTCGCGCCGCTGGTCCAGCGCCTGGGCAAGATTGAGCACGCCGTTGACCAGCACCACCGCGCCCACCGCGAGCGGGATGATGGAGATGATCATCTTGGGCTTCATCAGCACGAACAGCCCCACCGCCGCCAGCAGGATGCCCTCCGCCAGCGTCAGCGCGTCCACGCCCTTCATGCGGCCCCTGTACCAGGACAGGATCAGTATGCCGCCTCCCGCCAGCAGCGCGATGCCCAGCACCTTCACCGCCGTGGTCATCACATGCCCCGGCCAAAGCACCAGTATCAGTCCGATCACGACCATCAATACCGACAGCCAGACGCGCCGGTTGTCCTCGCTGTAATAGATTCTGCGCACGATACTCTACCTCCTGAACGGTATGGTTGCGGGCTCAGGCCCGGATTGACAATGGAGAATTGAGAATGGAGAATGGAAAATGGCGGGATGACGGGGGACCTCATCCGTCAGCCCTTCGGGCTGCCACCTATCCGGGGCCTGCCGGCCCGTTCTCGCTGAAAACAGTCCACTGGACTGTTTTCCGTGCGCTCGAACCCCCAGAGGGGAAGGCTTTGGAATAGCGTCAGCTGGTATTCAGCCTTCCCCTTTGGGGAAGGTGGCCGGAGCGAAGCGGAGGTCGGATGAGGTCCCCCGTCACCACGTCATATTCCTATTGGCCGCAGGACTGAACAGTTACGAAATCCGAAGGATATCCACATTCATTCTCCATTCTCCATTGTCCATTCTCAATTTTCAAAATAGCCTCTTCGCGTTCCGCTAAATCCCGAAGTACTTGTCCGCCAGCTCGGTGATCTTGTTCAGCTGGGCGTTGTCGACGGGATGCAGGTCCCACACCACGTTGGCGTCCTTGCGGCGGCGGCGGGTGAGGAGCAGCGGGTTTTTCTTCAGGGGGAACTCTGCCCAGGAGCTGCGCCCGAACACGAAGGGCAGCCGGACCTCCCGCCCGTCCTCCAGCGTCACGACGTACTCGGTGCCGTGCTCGCCCTTGCGGCCGAAGCCCATGATGCCGCCCATGCCCTCAGACTTCACCAGCACCTCCCGCTTGGTCACGTCAAAGCGCTCGGCGCTGGCCAGGATGAAATCGTCCTCTGTTCCCAGCCCTGGCGAGGCGATCAGCCACAGCTTCCCGCCGTGACGGCCTATCGCCGCGAAGCCGCCGTTGTCCGTGGAGGCGAACAGCATGCTCTCGGGCCTGAACCCCTGCCTGTCCAGCGCCTGGGCCAGCGCCAGCCGCTTGTCCTCCAGCTTCCTGAGTTTCTCGAGCCTCTCCAGCTCGTTGGGATCGGAAAAAAGACCCATGCCCATGCCTCCCTGTTTCAGGTTTGATGGCTTATTATAGCATATTGTCGGAGTAAACGCAAATGGGGGGCGAGGGATTGATTAGGAATTGGGAATTGGGAATTGGGAATTGAAATAGCTTGGCTGCGCAGGGGCGGCGATGCGCAGCCCGCCAGGCAGTACGCATTGTTTAGCTGTTGGCCGCCCCTAAAGTGCGCGCGGCAGCCACTATTAATTCCTAATTCCTCATTATCTCCGTCAAGCCCCCGTATTAAGGGTGAATGGTAACCTGCGAAGGGCTAACGACATCTGGTTCCCTAAAAAAACCCTTGAGATTAAAGGGAATTGATGCTATACTATAAAGTAGATAGTTATGCCAGCGAATGAGGCGGGCAATTATAAGCAAGGAGTGTGTGAGGTATGAAGGCACTGAACCTGTTGGGTTTTGATTTCGGCGCGTCCAGCGGACGGGCGATGCTGGGCACATTGCGGGACGGCAAACTGACGCTGGAGGAGATCCATCGCTTCTCCAACGACCCGGTATCGCTGTGCGGGCGGTTCGTGTGGGATGTGCCGCGGCTGTTTTACGAGATGAAGCAGGCGCTTTTGAAGGTCTCCCGCGCGGGCATCGAGCTGGACGCCATCGGCATCGACACCTGGGGCGTGGACTACGGCATGCTGGACAAGGACGGCCATCTGCTGGGCCTGCCGGTCCACTACCGCGACGAGCGCACCAGCGGCATGCGGGAAAAGGTGCGCGAGATCATCCCCGACGCGGAGCTGTTCGCCCGCACGGGCACGGCCTACAACACCTTCAACACCATCTATCAGCTCTACGCCATGAAGTGCGAGGGCGACCCTGTGCTGGATCAGGCGAAGGACATGCTGTTTATGCCCGACCTGCTGGCCTACATGCTCACCGGCGAGAAGGGCACCGAGTACACCATCGCCTCCACCAGCGAGCTGCTCAACCCCTACACCCGCGACTGGGACACCGAGCTGATGGAGCGGCTGGGCCTGCCCACCGGCCTGCTGGGCGAGGTGAAGCTGCCCGGCACGGTGCGCGGCAAGCTGCTGCCGGAGATCGCCACCGAGTGCGGCGTGGGCCAGGTGCCCGTCATCGCCGTGGGCGAGCACGACACCGCCTCCGCCGCGCTGGCCGTGCCCGCTCGGGGCAACGAGTACGCCTTCCTCTCCTCCGGCACCTGGTCGCTGCTGGGCGCGGAGATCCCCCAGCCCCTGTGCGCCGAGGACGTGATGCGCGCCAACTACACCAACGAGGGCTGCGTGGACGGCTCCATCCGCCTGCTCAAGAACATCATGGGTCTGTGGATCATCCAGGAGTGCAAGCGCGAGTGGGATCGCCGCTCCGACGCCGTGGACTTCGCCGAGCTGGTGGAGATGGCCATGGGCGCGCCGGCCTTCAAGGCCATCATCGACGTGGACGATCCCTGCTTCATGGCCCCCGGCGACATGCCCCACCGCATCCAGGGCTATTGCGAGCTCACCGGCCAGCCCGTGCCCCAGGGACGGGGCGAGATCTCCCGCGTGGTCTACGAGAGCCTGGCGCTCAAGTACCGCTGGGCCGTGGAGCGCCTCGAGGGCATGCTCAACCGCCCCGTGAAGGTGCTGCACATCGTGGGCGGCGGCTCCAAGAACGGCCTGCTGAACAAGTTCACCGCCGAGGCCATCAAGCGGCCCGTGGTGGCGGGCCCCGGCGAGGGCACCGTCATCGGCAACCTGCTGATGCAGGCCAAGGCCCTGGGCGCGATCGGGGACATCCCCGAGCTGCGTGGCGTGGTGGAGGCCTCCTTCCCCACCCGCACCTTCATGCCCGAGACCGACGGCGCCGCGTGGGATGCCGCCTATGCCCGCTACCTGAAGCTGTTTGACAAATAATGGGGAATGGGGAATTGGGAATGGGGAATGAATGGCCGGATACGGCAGTTCCCCTTTCCCATCCGTAGAACATGATATTTGAATTTGAACACGGCGCGCTGCCCGGCTCGCTGGAGCTGGCCTACCTGGGGGATTCGCTGTACGATCTGTACGTGCGGGAGCACCTGATCGCCCACGGCGGCCGGGTGCGCGCCCTGCACCGCCACGCCATCGCGCTGGTGTGCGCCCACGCCCAGGCCGAGGCCCTGGGGCGGGTGGAGGAGATGCTCGACGAGGACGAGCAGGGCGTGGTCCGCCGCGCCCGCAACGCCAAACAGTCCCCGCCCCGCAATGCCGACCCCGGCGAATACCACCGCGCCACGGCGCTGGAGGCGCTGATCGGCTACCTCTACGTCACCGGCCGCCGGGAGCGCATGAACGAGATACTGACCACCGCCCTGCCCGAGACGGCGTTTGAGGCGTGACGCAAACCGGCCCGGAGGGCTTCCCGCGTCCCTTTCCGCCTCGCGCAAAAATCCATCCCACAGAATAGAGGAAACGACCATGAGAAACGACAACCGCCGTGACGGCGGCAACTATCGCGGCAACCGGGACGGCTATGGACGCCGGGAGGACCGGGAGCGCCGCCCCTACGGCGACGAGCGTCCCAACAACCGCCGTCCCTACGGCGAGAACCGCAGCGACGGTCCCAACCGCCGTCCCTACGGCGAGAACCGCACCGACGGTCCCAACCGCCGTCCCTACGGCGAGAACCGCTTCGACGGCCCCGGTCGCCGCACCTATGGCGACAATCCGCCCCGGGTGGGCCGGGTGACCGAGGGCGTGCCCCAGGCCCGGCGGGTGACGGGGGACTACCGCGCCCCGCGCCGGGAGGACATCGTGGAGCGCGACTTCAACCGCAAGCCCCATCACGGCGGCGCGTACCGCTCCGAGTCCGGGCCCCGGGAGCGCCGCCGTCCCGCCGAGGATTACGACTACGAGGCCCCCGAGATCCCCGAGGCGCTGGCGGCGGAGTTCACCGACGCCTCCGCGGACGACGAGCACCTCCTGGCGGGCCGCAATCCCATCCGGGAGGCGCTGAAGGCGGGCCGTCCGATGGAGAAGCTGCTGGTGGCCGACGGCGACCTGTCCGGCGCGGGCCGGGAGATCATCAAGCAGGCCAAGGCCGCCGGCGTGGTGGTGCAGGTGGTGGACCGCGCGCGCCTGGACCAGATCTATCCCGCCCACCAGGGCATGCTGGCCTACGTGGCGGCGGTGCCCTACACCCCCCTGGAGGACATCCTGGCGGCGGCGCAGGCGAAGGGCGAGGACCCCTTCGTGGTGGTGCTGGACGGCGTGACCGACCCGCACAACCTGGGCGCGATCATCCGCTCGGCGGAGTGCGCCGGGGCCCACGGCGTGGTGGTGCCCGAGCGCCGCTCGGCGGGGCTTTCCCCCGCGGCGGCCAAGGCGGCGGCGGGCGCGCTGAACTACATGCCCGTGGCCCGGGTGAAGAACCTGAACCGCGCCCTGGAGGATTTGAAGGCGGCGGGCCTGTGGGTCACCGGCGCGGCCATGGACGGCCGGGACGCCGCTCACACCGACCTCACCGGCCCCATCGCGCTGGTCATCGGCTCCGAGGGCGACGGCATCTCCCGGCTGACCCTGGAGAAGTGCGACCGGGTGGTGTCCCTGCCGGTGAAGGGCCATATCGACTCGCTGAACGCCTCCGTGGCGGCGGGCGTGCTGATGTATGAGATCGTGCGCCAGCGGACAACATGAAAGGGCTCGGCAGGCCGCCCAGGCGCGTGCTGATCGTGGACGGCTACAACATCATCAACGCCGGTAACGACTTTTCCGGGGCGTCCCTGGCCGACGCCCGGGACAAGCTGCTGTCGGCGCTGATGGATTACGCGGGCTATTCCGGCCAGCAGGTGGTGCTGGTGTTCGACGCCTGGATGTCGGACCGGCTCACCCGCACCGAGGAGAAGCACGGCGCGGTGACGGTGGTGTACACCCAGAAGGGCGAGATCGCCGACCGCTACATCGAGCGCCTCTGCGACGACCTGGCCCAGGACATCGAGTATCGCCGGGTGGAGGTGCGCGTGGCCTCCTCCGACGCCCTGGAGCAGACCATCGTGCTGGGCCGCGGCGCGACCCGCATGTCCGCCCGGGAGCTGATGTACGAGATGCGCGCCCTGCGCGAAAGCGGCATCCGCCACGCCGCCCCCCTCAGACCCTCCGCCCGCCGCACCGCCATCGGCGACCGGCTGCCGGAGGACGTGAAGCGGAAGCTGGAGGCGCTAAAGAAAGGGAGCAGGGAGTAGGGAGCAGATCAGTCCTGCTTAAAAACGGGGATCTGGTTGAATTGTGAATTGAGAATGGAAAATGGAGAATGGATGCGGAAATCCTTGCGGATTTCGTATCTATTCAGTTCTGCTGTGATAAGTGGAGATTGTCCGAGGCAACGGGGAACGACCTCTCAGTCACCGACTTCGTCGGCGACAGCTCCCCTGAAAGGGGAGCCAAGAGGAAGACAGAGCGTC
>Ga0256404_1004292_pt1 | contig 27231 bp, 33 predicted proteins | sample RumenRJG_01DNA_FD_185990 | JGI IMG/M metagenome (GOLD analysis project Ga0256404, IMG submission 185990) | Bovine rumen microbial communities from Lethbridge, Alberta, Canada - RJG_01 | ecosystem: Host-associated > Mammals > Digestive system > Stomach > Rumen | place: Canada: Alberta | collected...
AGTTTCTGCCGGCGCTCCTGTTCTTCTTTCTCCGGGTCATCCTGTTTGCCGGAACCGCCCTTGCTTTTTCCTCCACCGGAATCACCGCCACCGACAGCGCCAAATACATTTTTATATTTTTCCACATCCGGCGCCTTGGGCGTTTCTGTTTTCTTCACAGGATGTTTTGCCAGGTAGGCCGCCCGTACCGCCGCCAGTTCCTCCTCATCCGTGACATGGGTCTCGGTATAGGTGTCGAAAGCGTCCTCAGCTTCCATGTTGATGTCCTGCCGGTAAAAGGCCCCGTCCGCGCCACGGCGGTACTGCTGGTTCCCCACATAGATGTCGCCGATGATCTCCTTGGATTTTTCCTGCTTGAACTCCACCAGTTTCTCAAAGGCAAAGCCGATGGCAGCCGCTACCGCGTACCATCCTCCTACCAGGTTCCATACATTTTTGGTAAGGGAGGACACCGCCCCGGATGCCGCCGCACTGGCTGCTACCATCTTGCCTCCCGCCGCCTGGGCCGCTGCGCCCGTGGTGGCGATGGCCTGCACCTGTCCCGCCGCAGAAATCTTTGCCTGGGTGTTCATCTTCTGGTAGGCCGACCGCATCTCTGCCTCAATCCGCGCGGAAGTTTCCGCATACTTCATCTGGATCTTCATGCAGGAATCTGTGATGATCTTTTCCTTCTCCGCCTCGGTAATCTTCCGGGCATTGACTTCCTTGAGCATCAGCTGCTCTTCTTTTTTCTGCGCGGTCTTCAGCATGTTCAGCCTTCGGGTGATGGCGGCTTCCTGTACCTTGGTCACGCCCTCCATCGCCACCGTGGCGGAGCGGAAACTTCCGGCCCAGTCCACTGCCTTCTGGATGGCCATAAGAGCCTTGTAGGTCACCATCAGTTCCACCATCCCGGTACCGAAGGACACGATTTCTTCCTTGTTCTCCGCTACCAGCCGTGCGGTCTCCGCCAGCCCTTCCGTGATTCCCGGAAGGTATTCTGCCACGATGGGGGCAAGCAATGCGCCGCCTGCCACGGTGAGCTGTCCCAGCTGCGCCTGGGTCATCTGCAGCTGCCGGTTGATGTCCGACATCTGTTCCGGGTCCAACCCGACGCCCTGTATCTTGGATGCGTCTTCCGCCGCCTCACTGTATTTCAACAGCGTCTCGGTCAGCGCCATGCCCCGGACGCCCAGGGTGTTCATGATAAATTCCTGCCCATACCCTGCCTGGGAAGCTTCCTTATACCCCCGGGCAAGATTCATAACCTGTTGGTTGAGTGGCAAAAGTTTCCCGGTCTGGTCTGTCAGTGACACTCCCACCGCATCCAGAATCTCACGGGTCTTTTTTGCGTTCTCGCTGTTCCCGGAAAGGGTAGAATCCAGCCGCGCCATGGCCGTGGACGCGGCATCCACATCCCCGCCTGCCAGCTTGACTGTCTTGGAGAACAGGGACGCTTCCGCCGTTGTGATATGCAGTTTTTCCGCCAGGTCATTTACGCTGTCCCCGGCTGCCACCGCGCTGCTGATGAGGGCGATCAGGCCGAACCCGCCGCCCAGCACCACCGCCGCCGTATTGAACTTGCTGATTAGGTTCCCTACCGTGGCCGTCGTCCCGGTCACCGCATCGGTGAATCCCGATACCGGGTTCGGGGAAAAGGTTCTGTCGATATCCTTTTTTGTGGCCCGCAGTTCTTTCCGCAGGCCGGAACTGTCCGCCCCGATCTTCACCATCAATGCAGAGATTACTGACATATCACTCACTCCCTAACGCCCAGGCGAATTCCGTTTCCAGAACCTTCCTGTCTGCTTCTTTCTTCTGCTGCCGTTCCAGCGCCTTTCGTTGTTTTACTTCTTCCGCCTTCCCCCACAGGGGCGCAACGATATCCTCGATATCTATCGACGCTCCTTCTTTCACATACGGGGCGATGAGGTACGACAAAAAATAAGCAGTCCGGTAATCCTGCTCCTGTTGGCGTTTTACATGCGCTTCCAGCAGGAGCCAGAACTCTCCGGGCTGCATCTGTTCATATTCACAAGGCTTCAGGCCGATGGAATACGCTATCGGTTCTGTCGCCTTTATCCATTCCGCTACGGAGGAAAAGGAGATCAGGCTTTTGCCTTCGCCGTCTCCAGCACCTTCCGTATCTCCTCCAGCTTTGCCGTCCGCCCCTCCGTAAAAAGGTTGGTCGCGTCGATGGCCGCCAGGATATGCGCATTCAGCATGTCCAGCGTCCCACCGTTATCACAGAACCGTTGGATGAAATCATAGGGATCCGCATCTTCCGGCTCCTTGTCCTGCAGCCCGTACCTGACGCCCAGCTGCGTGAACTGGATGGTACACAGCCGCAGGGTCAATGCCACGTTAGGCGTGAACAGCAGGTTCAGGGAATAGCCCAGCTCCTGCTCCATCTCCTTCAGGCTTATGATGTTAAACAGCAGCCGGCAGTTCCGGTCGCCGTTTTTGAATGTGATGGATTCTTTCATCGGTTAGTTTCCTCCCGAGGCGGCGGTAATTTCCGAAATTTCCCCCACGCCTTCCATGGTCGCCTTGATGGTGGCGATGCCGTCATGGGGATTGTCGCGGGTGAACTCCGTGATGTATGCCCAGCCGATCTGGTACGAGGCATCCGGATACACGAACTTGGCGTGTACCTGCTTACCTTCACGGAAACAGTGTTCCATAACCTGCGCCCCTTCGTCACTCATGATTTGCAGGCCGTCAAAGCTGGACTTCCAGCTCTTGAGTCCCGGCTTGTTGGCTGTCCATCCGCCGGAGCCCTTATGGGATGCGTCCAGGGAATTGGCGCTCATCTCGATGGTAGAGTTCCGCTGGCCGCCCACCAGGGCGAACGCCTCTGTCGTTCCCGAGCCGCTCTTTCCGATATACAACAACACGTCCTTGCCGGCTTCCGCGATATTGGTATCGGGATTCTCCGGCAGGTTCTGTAACTCTTGCGCCGTTAATCTGCTCATTGCTGCACCTTACCTTTCTGTAATGTAAATTGGACGGTCACCGTCCCATGGTAACCCGTCACGGATTCCGGCCAGGTCTCCACGGATTCCAGTTCCGTCCCGATTATGTGATACCCCTCGATTTCCAGATCTGCCCCGTAGTAGGAAAACAGGACGCAGATGTCGTTCAGGATATCGTTCATCTCCTGTTGCTGGTTCCCGTCCGCCCAGACCTCGATACCGGCGGTCGCCTGCCAGATGAACGCAGTCTTGTTTCCGACCGGCCGGAAGGTCATCGTCCCGAGGGTGATGTACGGAAGGGTCGCCCTTTCCGGCACATCCCCGTATACATCGCAGGTCTGGCCGTCTTTCAGCAGGGCGAACAGGGCTGTCCGCAGGGCGACCTGCGGTATGTCTTTTATCCGTATCATTTCAATGCATCCTCCATGTTCCTTACGATGTTCGGCCATTCGCTGTCCGCCGCTTTCTTTAAAAACGGCTTCGGTTTCATCTTCCCTGACTTCAGGATGCCACGGTAATACCGTACCTTCCCTTTCCAGGTGAACTTCAGCACCTTCCCTTTCCGGGAATAGGTCAGCCTGTTGTCCGTGCCATATTCCACCAGGGCGGAATGGGGAGCCGTAGAGGTAACAAGGCCTTCCCGGCCATCCCCCACCACCGAACTTTTGATGCCCTTGCGCAGTTTCCCCGTAGGACCTTTCGGTGCGGCCTGCACCGCCCTGTCCCTGACGGCTTTTGTTCCGTCGGCGATCACCTTGCGGATCTTCTTCTGCTTTTCGGCATCATATTTATCGATGTCACGGATGGCATTGGAGATGACTGACCCCATGTTGACCTTAATCGTGAACATCCCGCTCATGACCTGACCTCCTGTGTGGTAAGCACATAGACGGAAGGGTTCCCACGATCTGCATCGATGATTTCATAAATATGGTCTCCATCCTGAATCCTCCAGCCTTTTTCAACCGTGCGGGGCCGGATGCGGATGCCCTGGGTTACCAGCACCGCCGCCCCGTCGTCCGCCACCACCCCGGTGGAGACACGCTGCTGCAGGAACTCCGCCCATACCTTTCCGTCATCCGTGAAGGTCACCGGCGCGCCCAGCCCGATATCCGTGCCGAGGGTCTTTTTCAGCACCGTGACCCGGTGCCGGAATTTGGAAATGTCCATATCTTAAAACCCCTCCTTCCGCACCCCGAACAACAGGGATCGGAGGGTCAGGGTCAGGGCGTGATGGTCCGCTTCCTCCCGGTGTTCGTACAGATAAGCTGTCGCATACAGAACTGCGGTCTTCGCTGTATCCCCAAGAGCTGCAAAACCTTCTGCATCTTCTATCCGGGCCACATCCATGCACAGTTTTTCTGCCGATTGGGACAGGCCTGTAATCAGGCCGTCCTCCTCGTCAGTATCTACCCGCAGGTAGTTCTTCGCTTCTTCCAGTTCCAGAAGCATGACCATCACCCTTCCTTATTTCAGCCTGCCGCAACCTTCAACAGCTGAACGGCTTCCGGCAGGATCAACAGGCCGTCCACACGTTCCTTCATCACAAAGCCGACCATGCCGTTGCCGGCGAACAGTTCCTTCAGTTCCTGGAATGCCCTGCGGCCACGGTCACCGATGTTGTAGTAGTTGTAATCACCGAAGGCCATCGCCACATTCCCCGCAGCCAGGACCGGTGCGAACTGGGACGTATGGATGGAATAACCCAACAGGGTATCCGGCTCACCGGCCTTGATGGACGGCTGCCACAGGTAGTTCCCGTTGTCATCCTTCAGCTTGCGGAGCACACCCAGCGTCCCGTCATTGGTGATGAAGGATGCGTTCTTGCGGTACGGGCGTTTCAGACTGTACACCAGGTCGATAACGTCATCCGCCGTAATGTCCACGGAATCAATGGTCACCCCGGTCTGGGCGTCTTTGAACAGGCCGTTCGGCTTGCCGTTGCCGTCACCGTTCAGGAAGGCGTCTTCCTCTGCGTTGGCCAGCGCCTTGCCGAATTCTTCGATGATCCAGTTTTCCAACTGGAAAGCGTTGTCGTACAAAAGTTCCTCGGTGACCTTGATGGCCACATGCAGTTTGTGGGCGTCCAGGAACTTCTGGTCGAAGGCCGCATCGCCGAAGGTCAGCGCGCCGCCCTCCTCGATCCACAGTGCCGCAGGCTTGGATGCAACGAGATTGATTTTGTGCTGACCGCTGGTAGTGAGGGGATGCCCAAGCTTACGCATGATGTTCTCTTCTTCCAGCACGTCCACCAGGCGCCTGTCGAGTTCGTCCGGCACCAGGTAGCCGCCGCTTTCGTCGATGCCTTCCTGCAGGACATCTTCAACTTTATGGAAGTTGGTACGCAGTGCCGTCAGCATTGCTTTCTTGTAGGCATCGGATGCCGTACCCTTCTTTTCGACTGTACCCGGCATTGCGGTCTGCGGTTTGCCGGTCAGCGGACTGGAAGTCGGCAATGCAAACTTCTTGTCCATCTCGGCCTGTTTTTCCAGGCGGTCGATAGTCCTGGTCATCTCCTTGATGTCCGCCTCCATCTTTTCATACGCTTCCGCATCGGCGGCAGGCATCTTGCCGTCCTTGTCGGTATGGTCTTCCAGGAACTTCTTCGTGGATTCCCACAGCCTTGCGCGTTTTTCCAACATTTCAGTAATAGTCATAGCCATAGTTGTTTCCTCCCTTAATGATTCAATAAATTAAGCCGCTCCGTCAGTGGTGCGGCTTCTACACGGTTGTCCGGCTCTGCCGGTTTGTCAATAATGTTGAACTTGCCCAGAAACGAGTTGACGACGGTCAGCCTGCCGAACAGCACCGCTTCCGGCACATCCTTTTTATCGGAATCGCCGGTGTATAAAATGTCGTCCGCAAATCCCAGCTCTACTGCCTTTTTGGCGTTGAACCAAGTCTCTGCGTCCATCATGTGGGCAATCTTTGTCCGGGACTGACCCGTCTTCAGTTCATAGGCGTTGATGATGCTCTCCTTGATTTCATCCAGCATGTCGATGGCCTGCTGCATGACCTTCTTATCGCCCATGGCTACGGTCATGGGATTGTGGATCATCATCATGGCCACCGGTGACATGGAAACCTTGTTCCCCGCCATGGCGATGACCGATGCGGCGGAAGCCGCGATACCGTCAATACGGACATCCACATTACCGGGATACTCCATCAGCATGTTGTAGATCTGTGCCGCAGCGAACACATCGCCGCCGGGAGAGTTGATCCATACCGTGACGTCCCCTTCCCCGGCATTGAGTTCCTCACGAAAAAGACCCGGTGTGACTTCATCGCCAAACCAGGTCTCATCGGAAATCTGCCCGTTCAGTACAAGAGTGCGGTTCGTATCTTCGTTCCGCACCCAGTTCCAGAATTTCTTTTTCAATTGTTGTTACCTCCGTTCTGTGTCACCTGCTGTTTATTGGCGAACAGCCCCGCGTCCTTCAGTTTGGTCATGTTCCCGTTGATAAGATACAGGTTTCCGCCTTCCTCTTCGGAAATGGGGTTCAGGTTCTCCATCTCACGGATGTCGTTGGCAGACAGCCAGCCGTTCTGCCGGCCTACCGCATAACCGTTCATCCGGCTTTGGTAATCGCCACGAAGTAACCCGTCCACATTGAACTTGATGAAGTAATGTTGCTTTTCCGAGGGCAGGAACAACGCCTTGTGCATCGCCTGTTCCCATCGGATGACCCAGGGGTTAAGCGTATACTTCACAAATTCCAGCGACTGTTGCTCTATGTTCGAGAAGCTGGATTTGTCCAGATCGCCCACCATGTGGGGAGGCACCCGGAAGATACGGGCAATCTCATCAATCTGGAATTTCCGCGTCTCCAGGAACTGCGCGTCGTTGGGCGGAACCGACATGGGTTTGTAGGTCATGCCCTCTTCCAGCACCGCCACGTTGTGGCTGTTCTTTCCGCTAAATTGTGCGTGCCAACTTTGCCGTAACTTTTCCGGGTCTTTCACCACGCCGGGGTGTTCCAACAATCCGCTGGGCGTCGCCCCGTTTGCGAAGAACGTGGATCCGAACTCCTCTGCCGCCATGGAAACGCCGATGGCATTCTTCGCCATGGCGATCGGGGAATAGCCGATGAGACCGTCGTACCCCAGACCGGGAATATGCAGCACCTGGTCAGGCCGGAGCTTCACTTCCTCATACCGCTGTTTCCCGCCGAACTCATCCAGATAACGGGTGTAGGTGTAGACAAGCTGTCCGGCATCGTCCCTCCGTACATCCATCCGGTCGGGCATCAGCGGGTACAGCCATTTCACCCTGCCATATCCGTCCCGGATGATCTGAGCATAGGCATTACCGTACAAAAGCAAATGCCCCATGAGGGTCTCCCGGAAGATGAAGCTGGTCATCTCCGGGTTCGGCTCGTCATGGAGCAGTGGATATAACGGATGGTCGGTGACCATCTCTTTTCCTTTGTCCTTGTAGCGGTACACATGCAGCGGCAGTCCCGCGATGGATTCCGCGAGGATGCGAACACAAGCATACACCGCCGTGACCTGCATAGCAGTCCGCTGGTTCACCGTCTGCCCTGCCGCGCTCCGTCCAAAGTAGTACTGCAGGGTGCCAGATAATGCGTTTTTGGGTTTGTCACGGGAATGGATAAACTTTTCAAGAAACTGGAACATATTCATGTAACCTCCTTAAGCTGGGCATGAAAAAAGCACTTACGTTTTAGGTAAGTGCTATAATCATTCGTTTACTTACATCATTATTTAAAATGATAGCTTGGCTGATAACTCACCGAATAAACCATGCCTACTACCTGTTGTATGTGTTATATAACAATGACCTCGCCTCTCATTGAGTGAATTCTCAATTATCATTCACTTATTACTGTTGTTCCTGTGATACCAGAGTATTTTGCAACCTGCCTTTCGTTCTCCGCAGAATTAATAAAAATATTAACAGCATTAAAATCTATCTTTATTCCTCTTGCACCTAACATTCCGGCATATATGTTTTTACAACGACTTATAAACTCCGATTTCTGCCCGCTGTTTAACTCATACCACAAAGAATTAACATACACGTTTAGCCAATGCTCATTTCTTATTTCGCTTTTTACGAAAATTGGTTTTAACGTATCGGCAAGAACTTGATTATAAGCAATTCGCATCTCTTGTATTTTTTCATTACTAACAGGAGGGTATTTATTTTCTTGAGTGATTTTTAATGGTTCGTTATATCTACTTGTTGATGTTTTTACAGTAGCATAAAATGAAGAACCTAAAATGATTACAATCATTGCGCCAACAACAATTTTCGTATCTGTAGTCATAATTCAACATCCTCTATTCTTTAGATTCCATATTTAAATCACGTTGATATTATCTTAATTTTCCCCTTAATTATATTATCATTAGCTTCACATAAATTATAGCAGGAAATGGTAATTATGAGAAGAAGTCCTTTTATAACAACAGGATACCTCGGCCGTCATACACGCTATCGCTGCTATCGTTCCCGCAGCGAATCGCCCGGTCCAAAGCCATGACCGTGGCCACCACCCCGTCAATCTTTTCCGTTGATTTTTCCTTGTCCGGTTTGATGTTCCCGGCAGGATCAGTCTTGATGAAGATGTTGTCCATCATCCACCGCAGGACAGGCTGACCGCCATGGGCGATCCGCTGCTCAAGTGTCAGCTTCATCAGCTCCTTGGTCGGCGGGCTCATATCCTTAAAGCCCTGCCCGAACGGAACCACGGTGAAGCCCATCCCTTCCAGGTTCTGCACCATCTGCACAGCGCCCCAGCGGTCAAAGGCAATCTCCCGGATGTGAAACCGCTCACCTAACTTTTCAATGAACTTTTCAATGTAACCATAATGTACCACATTGCCTTCCGTGGTCTGCAGGAATCCCTGCCGTTCCCAAACGTCATAGGGAACGTGGTCACGGCGCACCCGAAGTTCCAGGTTCTCTTCTGGTATCCAGAAGAAGGAAAGGACCTGGAATTTGTCATCTTCGTCCAATGGTGGGAACACCAAAACGAACGCCGTAATATCCGTGGTGCTGGAAAGGTCAAGCCCGCCGTAACAGATACGCCCTTCCAACTCATCCGCACTGACCGGGAACGCACAGGCATCCCACTTGTCCATAGGCATCCAGCGTATGCTCTGCTTCACCCATTGGTTAAGCCGGAGCTGGCGGAAAGCGTTCTCCTCTCCAGGGTTCTGCCGTGCAGAGTTGAATGCGTCCTTCACTTTTTCCAAGGCCACCGTGATACCCAGAGATGGGTTCGCCTTCTTCCACACCTTCGGGTCTGACCAGTCCTCACTTTCATCCGCTCCGTAAATCACCGGATAGAAGGTCTGGTCTATCTTCCGGCCTTCCAATATGTCCTTCGCTTTTTGGTGCGTCTCATAACAGATGCTGTGCGTGTCGGTGCCGGCCGTGGTAATCAAAAAGTACAAAGGCTGCATCCGGGCATCCCCGGATCCCTTTGTCATAACGTCAAACAGCTTCCGGTTCGGCTGGGTATGCAGCTCATCGAAGATGACCCCGCTCACGTTGAACCCATGCTTGGAATAGGCATCTGCCGACAGGACCTGGTAAAAACTGTTAGTAGGAAGATAAATCAGCCGCTTCTGCGATGCCAGTATCTTTACCCGTTTGTTCAATGACGGACACATCCGTACCATATCGGCGGCGACCTCAAACACGATGGAGGCCTGCTGGCGGTCAGCCGCGCAGCCGTAGACCTCTGCCCGTTCCTCCCCGTCACCACAGCACAACAGCAGTGCGACCGCTGCGGCCAGTTCGCTCTTGCCCTGTTTCTTGGGTATCTCAATATAGGCAGTCGTGAACTGGCGGTAGCCGTCCTGTTTCAGAATACCAAAGATGTCGCGGATGATGCGTTCCTGCCAGTCGATGAGTTCAAACGGCTTGCCGGCCCATGTGCCCTTGGTGTGTTTCAGGCACTGTATGAACTGCACCGCATAATCCGCATGGGCCTTACTGTACTTCGACCCCTTCGCCATGAACTTTGTCGGTTTGTATCCCCTCAGTTTCCGCATCAGCTTCACCTCCCCAACCAAAAAAGGCTCCCGTTATGGAAGCCTTCTTTTTATTCTTTTACAGCAAATCTATCAGAATTTCCAGCTCATGTTCCAGTCGTTCCAGCTCCTGCTGAATGCATTTCATCCGGAATCCGTTCCGGCACTGACGCCCTTCCCGCTGCAGGCTGGTGATTTCCGCCTTCCGGCGGAGGATGATGCTTTCCGCATTGTCCTCTCCTTCCATCACGGTGGCGTAGTCCTTTTCGAACCGGGTCTTCGCAGCTTCCCGCCTGGACTTCTCATCCCCGTGCAGGATGAAGTTCACATATTCGCCCTTGTTCTCTTCGATGAAGATCACCATCTCGTAAAATCCCATCTTAAGGCCGATGCGCTGCACCATACAGGTGTCGAACATATTTGTCTTGCCCGTATCCCGGACCTTCAGGATCTGCTCCCGTACCTTATCGGTCATCGCTGCACACCTCCCAGCCCATCTGAAGTTTCATGTACACGTTGGTGTACCGCTGTTTTTCGCTGCCATCACTCCCCATCATCGCATCGAAGAAAAAATCCATCGCGGCTTTCCGGCTGTCCCAAATTTTCTCTTCGCCGTAGCAGATGGTCCTGACCGTCTTCAGCTTCTGCACAACATCCTCGCCGTACACCACGTTGAGGCCGGAACCGTTGTCCCACCGCATCAGCAGGCTGCCGATATCGTCAACCCCTATGACCGTGCCTTTGGTGCCCGGAGGCGGGGCCTGCCGGTCATCCATGCTGACCAGCTCGACCCGCGTCCCTTTCGGAAATTCATTTCTGATCTGCTTTACTGTCTCTCTGCTCGGGAATATCATCTCAAGCCTCCTGTTCTGCCGTTTCGGCCTGTTCTTCTTCCGGCGTGCGGAATGCGGAGGAACCTTCCAGCCTCTCTAAAAGACGTTTGCGGGTCTCCTTGTATTCCGCTCCGATGAATCCCAAACGAAGAAGGAAGCACCGGAATGCGTATTTCTCATTCGGTACTTCCTTCTCTTTTGCCGTTATCCGTTTTGCGTTTTTTGCCATCCGGCAGAGCGCCGTGATGAAGTGCATGACCGCCATGCTCTCGCCGCTCCCAAGCATCCGCTTGAACCAGGGGAATACCACCCTGTCTTCCGTGAGGATCACGATGGGGTCTTCGCTGTCCAGCGCCTTCTTGATCAGGCCTGCCTTGCTGCCGATAATCTTTTCGAGGTTGTCGACCTGCGTTTCCGTGAAGTCTTCCCTCGGCATCGTCAGCGTCCAGGAATCCGTGGTCAACTCTTCCTCTGCTTCGCTTTCTTTTTCTTCCGCCGGTTCCGGCATCTCGATTTCAAATCCCTGTTCCCGGAGGGCTGCCGCCAGGGTCTTCATCCCGGCTTCGTCTTCCGTTGTGATGCTGCCGTCCCGTTCCACTGTGAAGGATCCCACCGTGTAGGTGAAGACCGGTGCGCCGTTGTACTTTGCGGCCTGCCCGGTAATCCCGGTGATGGCCTTAACCAAGTTCTTTCTGTCCTTGCCCTGTGCGTTTGTCTTTGCGTTCATCTTTGTGAACCTCCTTTGTTCTTTGGTTAGTGTATATATCACTCTAAACGCACATAAAGTCAAGTTTTATTTTTGTGTTTTTAGATATATTTTTCGTAGTATTTGAGGGATATAACTCTATAGTTTTTCCTCATCGATTTTCACATCTTCATATCGATATTTCGCGCCGTCCCGGATGAGTTCTACATCTTTAGAAGTACCTACCTGCTCAATGTAGCGCTTCACTATTACATCGCAGAATTTTTCGTCCAGCTCTATGGTGTAGCAAATCCTGTCGGTCTGTTCACAAGCAATAAGTGTCGAACCGCTCCCACCGAACGGATCCAAGACATTAAAGTTGGACATGCTGGAATTCAGAATCGGATACGCCAACAGCGGCACCGGCTTCATGGTAGGATGATCCGCGTTCTTCTTCGGTTTGTCGAACTCCCAGATCGTCGATTCTTTCCGACCGGTGTACCACTCATGTTTTCCGATTTTTTTCCATCCGAACAGAATGGGTTCATGCTGCCACTGGTACGGAGACCGGCCCAAAACAAGGCTTTGCTTCTTCCAGATGCAGGTTCCGGACAAATAAAAACCCGCATCGCTAAACGCCTTACGGAAGTTAAGTCCCTCTGTATCTGCGTGGAATACATAGATACTGGCATTGTCCGTCATCACCTGTTCCATATTTATAAAAGCCGCCAACAGGAATTGATAAAAGTCATCGTTGGCCATATTGTCATTTTTAATTTTCCCGGCGCTACCTTCGTAGTTGACGTTGTACGGCGGATCCGTCACAACCAGGTTCGCCCTGTGGCCAGCCATCAAGGTATCGTAAGATTTCTCATCTGTACTGTCCCCGCAGTACAGACGGTGCCGGCCTAATTTCCACAGGTCGCCACGCCGGGTCATGCAAGGTCTCTTCAGCTCTGCATCAACATCAAAATCATCATCCTTGACGCCATTTTTTATGTCGTCTTTAAACAGGTCATCCAGTTCCGCCGCCTCAAAGCCGGTCAGCGATACATCGAAGTCAGCAGCCTGAAGGTCGTAAATCAACGCCTGCAACTTTCCTTTGTCCCAGTCACCGGAGATTTTGTTCAGGGCGACATTGAGCGCCTTTTCCTTTTCCGGTGGGAAGTCCACTACTACACAGTCCAGTTCAGTAATGCCCAGTTCCTTCAGCACCTTCCAGCGCTGGTGGCCGCCCACGATGTTTCCGGTCTGCTTATTCCAGATCACCGGCTCCACATAGCCGAATTCCTGGATACTGCGCTTCAGCTTTTCGTACTCAGGATCGCCAGGCTTCAAATCTTTACGTGGGTTATAGTCTGCCGGAATCAGCTCAGACAACTGTTTTTTTACAATCTCCATATTCCCTCCTGTGCAGCAGTCGCTGCAGTCCCTTCTCTGCATCAGCCACATTGCCTTTGACGGCCTGACCTTTCAAAGTCCTGTACTGTTGTGGCGTCAGGTATTTTTTGCACAGCTTTAGCTGGTGCATAAATTCATACACATTCATCCCATTCTTCCCTTCCTGGCCGTCAGCAGTTTTTCCATCAGGTCATCCTGCGGGGATTCTCCACCATATTCGCTGGCGCAGTTTTCCCGGACGATTTGAAATATCTCCAGCCACAACCGGTTCGTCTGTGACATATAGTCCTGAGCCATGGCGACGTAAGGACTCCGCTGCGCGTTTCCGGTCGTTGGATGCTTTGCCAGAAAACCATACTCCGTAACAGCCTCCTCGCACTGTATCCACCGCGCTGCACTCATGGCATACCGCTCCAAAAGTTGTGGTGAAATTAAAGAGGAGCAGCTACGTTCCTGTAGCCACTCCCATGTCTTTTCATATATTTCAGCCGCTATTAACTTTTTCCCGTCTTTTTGTACCGCCGACAGCATCTCGGAAGGTTTCGGCATCTCTTGTCCTTCCAACTTCTCAGCGTTTTCAAAGTTGATGACCGTGATAGCGCGTTTGCCAGGATTGCCTTCCGCAATCTTATCTGCCAGCGGTTTTTTCTTGGCCCCAGCACCCAGTCGGGCGCCTCCACGGTTGGTTCCGTCCTTTGCCATTTTTCCTTTTCTCCTGTCCTGGGGCTATTACCCCCTTTGAATCTGCGTTTTTATTTACGTGACCCCCCGCCCGGTCGTAAGAAAGGGGCCTGTAGAGATTTTAACGCCCCCTGGGGGCCGTTTTGACCTCCGACCTATACCCAGGTAAGGCCCCACCCTCAGCCGTGCCTTAACGATTGTGGTGCAAACCTGTCTCCATCCTCGATGCTGATCCGGGAGTGGCACGGCTTGCAGAGAGCCATCAAGTTCTCATCTGCATGCGTCCCGCCACGCCGCAACGGCAGGATGTGATGGACTTCGGTCGCTTTGGTCAGCCGTCCTTCCTTCCGGCACTGTTCACACAGCGGGTGCGCCGCAAGATACCGGGCGCGTATCTTTTTCCATTCATTGCTTCCGTAAATCTTCCTCGCAGCCTTATCACGGCTGTACCGGTCGTACTGCTGGTTCGCCAGTCTCTTATGCTCTTCGCAGTACCGTTCCTCCGTCAGCCTGGGACAGCCGGGGTACCGGCACGGCCTCTTAGGTTTCCGTGGCAATGCCCTTCACCTCCGAATCTTGTTTACAACGTAGCATCTTGTCCGACGTTGTGCCGCAATCTGCCCATGTTATCTACAACATCGCATATTGCCGGATGTTACACCGCAATCTGCCCATCTTATCTACAACGTGGCAGCTTGCCAGATGTTGTTCCGTAATCCGCCCACGTTGTTGGCAAGATAGCATCTTGCTCAATGTCATGCCTGCTTTTGCCCAGCTTGTTGGCAACACCGACACGTTTTCGGGCATAGAAAAAGCCCACGGAAGATTTACTCTCTCGCGGGCCACTCTGTCTTTTACGCTCTTTGCTATTATAACAATACCACAGTCAAATAATGAAAAAACAGGAAAAAACGTGCAAAATCATTTTCCATTATTTCCAATACTGTAAACAATTAATATCCATCGAAGCAGGATCCTATGGTAAAAATCGCCTGTGTCCATACATCTTCCAATCCACGTTTAACCGTAGGATTGTTCATCCAATAGGATAATTGTTTTGCTCTGGCTGACTTATAATCTCCCCTAAATATATCTAAATCTCGATAAAACTCTCTTAAGAACGCAGTTCGGCTTGTTATTTGTGGATAAAAGGCCTTTTGTATTTTTTCCGCATAAACAGAATTGGCAACAGCATTATAAAATGAGTTTACTCTTTCATAATCCTTTGGAACATGCCAATATTCCGTGTGTTCCTCACACGTATAAATTGCTACCATTGCGCCTATGAAAAATAAATCTTTTGATAAGTGTGAATCTTCATTTTTGCTTTTACTGCTCTTAAAAAATGAGGTAATTGATGATGCTAGAGAATCGTCTGGTTTTGATTTTCCGCATGAACTCCAAAAATAATTATTGTCAAAAGTACTGAACCCTGAAGTCACAGCCTGTTCGACAACAGTGAAATATGGTTCTTTTGGTATTTGCATTCGTATCACCTCTTTAAGCCCAGATTCTTTTTTTTCTTTTGCAACTTATTATATATTATACCAAAAAATAAGGAACCCGTAAAACAGCACCCTTGATTTTATTCACTATTATTCACTTCCAGGTACTCTATCGCCTTATCGTGGATATAACGCACATTGCGAAGCACATAGTGCATGGAAATCGCGATTTCCTCCCATTTTTTGTAGTTAACGTAACGCATCTCCAGAATGGTACGTCCATCCACGGACGGCACGGACTCGATCATCTCTCGCACTTCCCGCTTGATGTCCACCAGCCGGTCGATATCGTCATTGATTTCATTTTGCAAATCAATGATTTTACAGATAACCGCTTCACGCCGATGCACATCGCGGGAACCGCTCACTGGCTCGTTACCAAACGTGGTCGTTGCTTTTGCCGCAAGTGAGTTCAGCGATTCCAACTGTTCCAGCTTACTATTGATACGCAGGTCTATGTGGTACGCCTGCGACAGGAATTCAACTGTGCCCATCTTCTTTCCTCCTCCTTCTTCAATGCCTCGACCAGTGCCACCGGATCCAAATCCGTTATGGCGCTAAAGTACCCATGCAAAATCCAGTCGATGATTGCTTTCTTTTCCGGGTTCGTTTCTGCCGTCCCGCCCATCTGCCGATAGTCCTTAATGGCCTGGACAATGATAGCGTTCGCCAGCAGCTCATATGGATGTAATGCCATCTCGCACCTCCAGTGCCGCTTTCACTTCATGCACAGACCGCACAACCAACGCCGTGCCGCCTGCTGCCATGATTTTACGGATGGTCGCCTCTTGTAACTTTGTAGGCTTGCCACGGTCGGTTTTGACCTCGAATCCATAGAAGCGTCCGTCAATACAGGCAATGATATCCGGGATACCTGCCGTCCCGTACATACCGCCATGCTCTTTCCAGCAGAAGCACCCCGGTACGGTTTTCAGATATGCCATAATCATTTTCACAATTTCCCGTTCTTTCATCTGTCAAACACGCCTCCCTGTTCATGCGGTTTCCGACACATTTGACGCGTAATTTGCATTATATTGATTTTTTTTAAATTAAAAATCACATACGTGTGTGTAAAGGGTAATATATAAAGAGATAGGGAAATGATGTCAAATGCGTCAAATTTTTGGATAAATCCTGACGGTTCTCCTGCTTGGAAAACCGCCAGGAACTGCATAACTACCATCATTCCAACACCTCGCCCAGCCGTATCCCGGTAAGGATGCGCCGCCTTCCCAACGTGTCACGTCCACGCGTCAGGCCGGGGTAATACGCCAGTAACTGCTGTACAAAACTTTTCTGGGAATACGGCTTCAAGCCGCACTCTTCACAATAAACTTTGTACATATTAAAAAGTTCCGTGGAGCCTACGGTATACTCCGCGCCCAGTTCGCAGTAATCGTTTACAAACGACAAGACTGAATCCGACTCCTCGCGATACCGCTGGAGTTCTGCCTTATTTATTTCCGTCTCGGACAAGATATAATTGTTGCCCATCAGCCTGTGAAGCCCTTCCAGTGCGAACCGAAAGATGCCGTCCGCTTCCTGCCGGAACTTTTCTACCAGCTGCGGGTCGCGCTCATTTTCCGGTACCACCCGGTTGAACCGGATGATGGTCAGCCGGCGGTAGAACCCTTCGGACTTGTCCCCATAATTCTTGGGGATATTGTTACAGGAAAAGATGAGCCGCGCCGTGGACTGGAAGCTGAAGGGGTTCTTGTTCTTCTTTTCCACCGTCAGGTAGTCCTCCCCGACAAGGGCCTTGAAGATGCCGTTGTCCTCAATGTTCTTGGTAGGCAGGTCGGCAAAGATGTTCGCCAGCTTACCAAAAAGTTCGGCGGTCTTGAACCGTTCGTTCAGCGCCTGCCAGGTCACATTGCTCACGTTCTTCTTCCCCAACAACACATCGTTCAGCACCCGGAGCAACACTGATTTTCCAGCATGTGCCACCCCGACCATCAGGAAACACTTCTGAGCCGAGTTAACCGGGATGAGGAAATAACCCAGAATCTCCTGAATCAGTCCCACCTGCGCCATATCGCCTCCCATGGCGTCCGACAGAAACTTTTTGAACAGCGGGCAGTCCGCGTTTTTATCGTAGGTGACGTTCAGCTGCACCGTGGAACAGTACTCCGGCGTATGCTCGGTCAGCGTATCTTCCAGCACGTTATACAGGCCGTTTTTAACATTGATGATATAGGGATTGGAATTCAGTTCCCGGATATCTTTCTGCACGATAAGCCGCCACTGTTTTTCCGCATCTACAATCTGGGTCATCTTGGTTTCCCGAACCAGCATCTCCTCCTGCACCAGCCGCTGGGCTTCCATCACGGACATCTCGCAATAGACGCCACCCCGGTACACAAAGTGCTGTTCCGCCGCATAGAACACCTGCTTTTCTTCTGCCATATACTGTGCCAACACACCGGGCAGGAACCGTAGTCCCGTTTCCGTCGACTCATACCAGTCCGGCACCGCCTTACCGGCCTTGGCCTTCCGTGCGTTCCTGCTTTTCTGATAAGCCCGGCTGACCTCACGGTACACAGCGTTCAGCGATTTCATATTGGCCTGTTTTAATTTGAAATGACTGCGGATTTCGGTGTTGATGATAACGTCCGCCATGACAGGATCCTGATTATACAGGTAGTCCCGGATGAACTGGTTCGCCGCCTGCATATCCTTGATAGGGTCTTCCGTGACATCAAGGCCATGCAGAATTTCCAACAGCGTATCGGAATCCATCGGCTGGTAGCACCAAGCCGCCGGTGCCTTCACCGGGCATTCCCCGGACGCGAACTTCGGGCACTGGAACCCTTTTTCACAGATGGTCTTGCACGTGATGGGATTAGTTCCGCTTTCCAGAAAATGATTAATTTTCTTCTGGGTATTATTTTCGTTGTAGCCGGGATATGGTGCTGACAGTTCATGAATCAGTTCCGTCCCCCCGGCAAAGGGCGCCAGGTTCGTGATCATCGCGTACCAGTCGTGTTCTGACAGGGTCGCCGCGTCATCCCGGCAATGCTGGATAAAAAGGCAGGAGCGCATGACCTGCTCGAGGCCCTTCTCCACACCGCTTTTCTTTTCCACCGGCCCTGCATCCATTTCCGGCAGCAAATCAGAAAGCTGGTCCTGTGTATATTTCCGTTCCGGGTGGAAACTGAGGCAGGTGACCTCCACCGGCGTTTCCTTTTTACAATGGTTAAAGCCTGGAAGGCGCATGACGCGGGACTCGTTCACGCACATTGGGTCACCCCCGAAATGCTTTACCAGCTGCTTCTGTATCGTGCGGAACCGTTCCACCTTCGCGGTCTTGTCCACGAAATAATAGACATGAAGCGATTTCTGGGTCTTGATGACCATGGAAGGCCGCAGGGGGAATTCCTGTACTTTCTTCTGCTGTTCCTCAAAGGTGCCGTCATCCATCTCAAAGAACTGTGCGTTGATGCGCGTGATCTGCCGGTCTTCCTGGCCACCGTAGTTCACCACAAAAAATACGCCCCGATTCTGTTCGTTATGCTTTTTCAGCGTTTCCTCGATAGTTTTATATTTACCGCATTCGCATTCCAGCTTGGCTCCCTGGAACACACCACCCTTTTTATCATCAAAAACACGGAAGCAAACAGTATCTGTCGGGTTGAACAGCGCTCCCAGCACATCGGTTGCTGATGCCTTCATCCGTCTACCTCCTTTACATACCTGACCGGCTTATCCAGCCGCTTTGCTTCTTCCATCTCCCCCACCATGCCGGCAGACACGGGCCCGAACACCCAAACCTCATCGCAATCGCGGAGGAGGGCCAGCCCGAACAACAGCCCCAGCTCCCGTTCCGCCGGGTCGCTGTCATCCAGTATCCGAGGATACAGCAGATGGCTGGCCACCGGCATGAAGCCTTTTTCGATTACATAACGGCAGTAACGTATCGCTGCCGCCACATTCTTATCCACATCCCCGGCATACCGGGACGCCACATAAATTTTCAAACGGTTCTTATCGGCGTACCGCTTTTTCTGCCGTTCCCGGTACGCTTTCATCACCTGGCCCAGCGCCTTCCCCGCCGTAGGGTCTGCGTAGCCTTCGCTATTCTTATACATCTGTCAGTCCTCCAGTTCTTCCATCGCCCCGAAGGTCGGCCCCGCCGCTGCTTCCGCAATCAACGGCAGATCAAATTCCGGGAACGGCTTGTTTTCCATACAGCTGCGGATAAACTTGACCGCTTCCGCCAACCGGCTCTCCGGGATGATAAAGGTCAGTTCATCGTGGATCTGCAGGATTGGTTTCAACCATTGGCGTTCCGGCAGTCCCGTCAGAATCCGCGCGATGGCCAGTTTCAAAATATCCGCTGCTGTCCCCTGGATGGGCGTGTTCAGTGCGCACCGTTCCGCAAAGGACTTCTGCCACCAGTCCGCTGCCCGGATACCGGGAAGGTACCGGCGTCGACCCAGCCATGTTTCGGAATACATCCGCCTCGCCGCTTCGGCCTTGGTCTCTTCCTGCCATGTGGCAAGCCCCCGGTAGCCGCCCTTCAGATTGGAAAGTATCTCCTCACATTCCCTGACGGATTTCTTAACCCCCGCCTTGAACTGCAGCGTCTTCTGTAACCCGGACGGGAAAAGACCATAGAAAGTCCCAAAGTTCACATTCTTGGCGATGGTGCGGTGTTCCTTATAATTTTCCGAGTGTTTGTCCTGGGCTTCTTCGTAGCTGACGCCAAAAATGACAGATGTCGTGGCTGCATGGATGTCACCGTTGTGCCGGTAGGTATCCAACATTACTTCGTCTCGGCAATAGAACGCACCGACCCTAAGCTCGATCTGCGAAAAGTCCAGTGAAAGAATCAGGTGCCCTTCCGGCGCCTTGATAAAATTCCGAACGCCGATAGGGTCGTTGGTCTTCCGTGGCATGTTCTGAGCGTTAGGGTTCCGGCAGTTCATACGACCTGTGTCTGTGGACAGTGCGAAGATATCCGGGTGGATCCGTCCCGTCACGGGATTGATATATTTCTGGTAGCCATCTATATATGTAGACTTGAGCTTTCCCCATTTCCGGTATTCCTGCACCAGCGTAAAAAGCTGCGATAGTTCCGGTCGGTTCTGGTCGCACCACTCCTTTAAAAGGGTCATGGTCATATCATCCGCCGCCTCCCGGTTCTTTTCCGTGGTCTTCAGGACAGGCAGGCCCAGGTCCTTGAAAAGGTAATTCTTGAATGCTTGCGTGGAGCAATTCGCACCGATTGGCACATCCCCGATGATAAACGCAATCTCCTGCCGGATTCGTTCCATCTCCGCTTCTGCCTCTGCCTTACGTTCCTGCATCAGCGGGATATCCACCGGGATACCGTTCGTCTTCATGATGCCAAGGTACACTGCCGTCGGGCTTTCTATCTGTTCCACAATGTACCGGTGTCTCGGTAAATATTTGTCAAACCAGTCATTAAATTTATAGTAAAGACGCAGGGCAAAATCCGAGTCGGCAGCGCCATAGCGCACCGTTTCCGCGTCGTGTCCGTCCAATTCATCAAAATGCTTTCCATCTGTTACCGCTGTAAAGGAGGGTAACGGTTCATCGAACAGTTCCCCTGCCAGCCGTTTCAGGCCGGACTCATTCAGCTTGCGGAATTCATATACACTTTTCAGCGTCATCTGCGAAGCGCAAATCGTGTCGTACACTGGAGTTTGGATCACAATCCCCAAGGCGTAAGCCATGGCGGATTCAAATGCGATGTTATGGGCAACCTTGGTAACTGCCCTATCAGTAAAAAGCGTGGATAAAAATCCAAAAAATTCATCCTTATCTATATTGCTGCCGATGCGATGCGCGACGGGAACATAGATGCCGGTGCCTTCTTTCACAGAAAAAGAACATCCGACGATATGCGCTCGCGCCGGATCCAGCGCCGCTTTGTCTTCTTCACGATAGGGATCGTCTGGTGCAGTTTCAAAGTCGAAGGCAACAATGGCGCTGCGCCCGATATATTCCTGTATCCCCATTACCGTGGTCACACACTTATAATCTGTAGTCATTTTCATACTCCTTTTGGAAAGGCCCGGAGGACTGTGCCTCCGGGCAATCTGGGTCACGCCAGCGGTTCGATGACTTCACCAGTCTCCGAATCAAAGGGCAGCTCGTCTTCCACGATGGACGCCGGGGTCAGGTTCGCCACATAGGCTTTCACCATATCCGTGACCTCCGCTACGGCTGAACACTCATCCGGCGACAGCGCCCTGTCGAAGCTAAACACTGCCTGGGAATAGGCGATGCCGGAAGAGTTGGTCGCCTTCTTCAGCGTAATCCGCGTCACTACCTTGGACAGCTTACGCCCACGGGTGAGCTGGCTTTTCACGTAATTGGTAAAAGACTTCAGCGACCCGGTAGGCAGGGACAACACCAGCGGGAACATTTCGCCTTCCCGCAAGATGTAAATCATCCGCTTATTCTTGCATAATTTCCCCTGTCCTTCCCCGCTGCCGAACTTGTTGTACGGACATAATGCACATTTTCCTCCCGGTGTACCAATGCCGGTTACACCGTCAAAAGAGCCGCAATCTGGCGGGTTGTTGCCACCCATGTACTTGCTGCGATACATGGCGTAGGACGGATGGTTGTAGACTACTACGCCGCTCAGTTCCCTCGCCATCTCCGGCTCATCCCCGTCTGCAGACGGGATTTCGAACGCCGTGCCGCCTCCTGCCGGAATTTTGACACGGTCAAAGGAAAACTCCAGTCCCTGGCAATCCTCTGCCATAGCCTCTTCCAAAAATTCCCTGTTACCTAATACTGCGTATCCCTCGGTCACTGCGACTTCATTTTTCTTTTCAATCGGTTTCTTTGCTGCCATTTTCTTTGCTCCTTATACACTTACGATTTGGTTTATCTCTGCACCGTTGCGCATAGATTCTGTGTTACTGTGACTTGCGGATACCGACCGACACTTTTTCGAACGTGTTGACGGTACCTTGCAGCCAGGCCGGAATGTCTTCGCCTGTGGCTTCCCGCTGCTCTTTGATAAAAGCAGCCAGCGTGTTGGCGTTGACGGTTTCCGTGACCAGGCTTCCGTAGCCATGGGCCTTCAGGATGACAAACAGGTCTTCCTTCCTGCCCGCTGCCGGGGAAGCGAACAGGCGGCTTTTCAGGTAGTACGTGTTCCCGTTCCGGGAAAACTTCTCCACTTCCGCTTCGGCCATTGCGTCGGAAAGCTGAAGATCCAACTGCGTAATCTCTGCGGTCACGGCCTTGGTCTGGGCTTCCAGATCCTTCTTCTGCTCCTGCAGACGCTGGAGCCGGTCAGCCATTTGGAAAATTTGGTTTTCTTCCATGGGTTATCACCTCCCTTCACTCCTCCCCGAAAAACTTAACCCCCCTGACGGGGTTCAGGCCGAGAACGGGTTCCGTCCCTGCCTGTAATCATCCACCAGCATCTTGGCCAGATCTATCTTGTCCCGTAGGGAACGCAGTATCTTTCGGTCTACAGTTCCGGTACAAGTAAGGTAGATATAATGGCAGTTATTTTTCTGCCCGACACGGTGAATCCGCGCCTTTGCCTGGTCAAAATTACTCATGCTGTAATCTAATGAATAAAAAATCATCGTGCTTGCCGCTGTGAGCGTAATGCCCAGCCCTGCTGCCGCGATCTGCCCTACAAACACCCGACAACTACCATCGGTTTGGAACCGCTTAATCTCCCCAGCACGGTCTTTGACCCCACCGCGAACACAGGCGTAGCCAATCCTCTTTTTTTGCAGAAGGGCTTCGATGTCGTCCAGTTCCGGCAGGAAACGCGCCATGACCACCACCTTCTGCCCCTGTTCCACGGCGGAATCCAAAATATCTGCCAACGCGTCCAGCTTTGCTGAGCTGATACAGTGTTTCCCGGAATCGTCGTCCGTGAGATGCCCACCAGTCACCTGGGAAAGCCGCAGCATCTTCGTCAGCACATTCATCGCGGTAACTTCATCACCGTTCAGTTCCGTATACGATTCTTTCTCCAGTTCCTTGTAAATTTTCATCGCCTGTGGTTCCAGAACTACCGGGACAACTTCCTCCGTAATATCCGGCAGGTCCAGGCATTCGGCTTTCGTGACACGGTATGCAATGCTGTGGATCTTCTTCTGGAAATCTTCCAGCATCCACTGCCGGAAACGGGGAACGTGACCGCCGTAGCCGACCATATCAAAATATGTGTTACGGAAGCGAAAAAAGCTGCTGCCGAATACGCTACTATTTAAAAAACGATATTCGCTGAACACATCCAGTTCCTTATTGGTTATCAGCGTCCCGGTCAATAGCAGCTTGTAAGTGGCTCTGTCCCCCAGGTTATGCATAGCTTTGCTCTGCTTCGATCGGCCTTCTTTGATTTTGTGGCCTTCATCTGCGATAATGAGGTCCGCGTCGTATTGCAACAGTTCTTTTTCCAAAATCCGTGCCGATTCGTAATTAACCACCATAACCTGCAGCCCGTCACCCGGATTTCGTTTTAGCTGTTGCCGCTTTTTATCACCAGTTCCTTTCAGGGCGGTCAGCGTGTAAGGGAAGGCCGCATGAGTGAACTCATCTTCCCATACGCCCAAGATGGATAATGGCGCCACCACCAGAACTTTTTTTATCAGCCCGAACTGGTACAGTATGCCAGCAATCGCAACTGCCGTCAGGCTCTTGCCGCAGCCCATTTCCATAAGCAAACCCACGCCGCGACTGTGGGAATCGGACGGAAGCAACCCGAACATGCGGCAGGCAAAGTCAAAGGCTGCCTGCTGATGCGCATACGGTGCTGCCGTAACCGGCATGGGAAGGGACGGTTTATTCTGATTCAACATACTGTCCACCTCCGCTCTCCACTTCCGTGATCTCGATACCCTCCACGCTTGCGGCGGGTGTCAGCACCAGCACATCCGTAAACTCACCGAACAAAAATGTCAGCAGCCGCTTTGGCAGGCTGATGGTGCCGCTTTGCAGGACGGTCTGCTTGTTACCGGCCCTGTCGGCTACATTAATCGTCACTTTGTGTTTCATGACACTGTCCTCCTGGTAATTTGATTGAAAGGGAACCCTGCCCCCTCTCACTCCTTACCGGAAAACTTCACCCCCTGTGGGGAAGGCAGCCGGGAGGACTCCGGCTGCCCTGTCAGCAACGGCTCATTCGGTAGTCTTTTTAGGCTGCCTGCAGCGTCCCTTGCGTTCTACGCCAAGCGCCTTTGCAACTTTGTCCAGGATTTTATTTTTCCTGTTGGTCATTGCTACACACGAAGGCAGTTTCCCGGTCTGCTTTGCTTCGGCCTGGCGGATGGCTTCCAACTGTTCGCACATGCCGAAATGGCGGTAAATCAGATCCTGCTGGGCTGCGGTGCACTGTTCAATGACGCTCCGGGCTGTGGAAATCTCCGGGTTTTCCGGTTCCGGCTCTGCGAACAGCACAGCTTCCACGCTGTTTTTCTTATCGCCAACAGCGTCCCATGGATCCACGGCATCTTCGGCATCCGGATCCGACTTGTACCTGGCTACCTTGGTTTCAAACAGCGGGTCGCGAAGTTCGTTCTGGTAGCGGTCGTTGAGATCTTCATCGTGGTCTGTCCGGTCCAAAAAGAGCGTCCACTCTACCGACAAATCTTTTCCCACTTCCAACTTCTGTACCACCATGGTTTTCGCATCCACATCCCAGACTTTGAAGCAGTAGTACTTTCCATCTTCTGACAGGTAGCAGGTGCGGTTCGGATTGTAGCGACTCTTGCGGTTCTTTGTTTCATTGTTCTTTGCCATCTTCGTACTCCTTCTGCTTTGCAGAGAGCGGTGGATACGAAGAAAGCCGGTGCTCCGAAGAACACCGGCTGCAGTCTCGAAAAAGCATGACAAAGCAACGGTGGACTTCAGAGCCTGAACGAAGAATCTTGCGATTCTTGTTCAAAGCTTCCGTATTGTCCACCGCCCTGCTTAACTCGAGTACTTTAACAAAGCGGTAAATTTTTTCCGAAGGAAAACCCTTCGTTACCTATACGATACACCCAAAATCAGTACCGCAGTCCGACTCTTGGAGTCGGGTGGAAAACGCTGAAAAATAGGCAAAAAAATAACCGTACCAAGGTTTTTAACCTTAGTACGGTATCAGAATCCGACTCATCGGGTCGGATTGGCTTTTATTAAATTATAAGAATACATTATGTTCATTAAGGAATTCTTTAATGGAACGCATGGATTGCCCTGCCATTGTCTGCAACGCCACATCGATCCATATATGTGATTCATTGACATATAGCAGATTACAAGGGGAATACTGGAAGATATGGTTGCTTAATTTATAGGGCAGTTTCAGTCCCAGGCAAATCAGCGCCAGGGATTCTACCGCAGGGTCGTTCTTCCCATTAATAATACGGCTTACAACATCAGAGTTCATGCCGATATCGTCTGCTAATTCCTTGTATGTCATACCGCTATCCTTAAACGCCTTTTGCAAACAGTCCACATAATCCGTAGTAAAAGTTTTATACAGATTTGCGTACCGAAGCACAAAGTTTTCCAGAACCTGCTTCTGCCGTTCTGGTGAAGAAAACTGCAAACCGTCCGTGTAGGCGATATTCAGGATAACCTTTGCGTCCTTGTCTTTATTAAGGTAGCAGACCGTGTAATATTCGTTGTCATCGCAGCCTTCTACGGTCATATCGAACGCAAGACAGCATTCATCCATATGATTGCGGGCATAGTCCGTTAGTACTGTCATGCCTTCCGCATCTGTACATAAATATTTACTGTCTGCCAGAACAAGATGGGAATCGACATACAGGTATGTGCCGTCTGACACGATATCCTTCAGTTTCGGGTTGCTGACCAACTGACGAGCGAGGTCTTCCGGTCCAATGGTAAAGGTCTGGTTTGGTTTTAAAGATCCCTTTTTGAACCGATGCGTCGCCACATAGTGGTCATCAATCCAGTTAAAAGCACCAATTGCTTCTTCATAGCCCGCTTCCACCATACGGATTTTAGCGGCAAGCCGGGAAACATGGAAATCATTGGAAAGGGCGTCAATGACAGGCTGGATAATATCAATGAGGTCATTCCGGCCTGTTCTTTCCCTGTATTCCCTTATCCATTTTATGGCTCTGGTCTTAAATGCCCCCATCGGCATCTGGATTCGCGGTGTCAATGCGTTAGCCTGCCGTTCCATGATGCTGACGGCGTTGCTTTCACGGCCTTTAACACCACCCACGACCCGGCAGCCGATCATGCTTGTCTCGTACTTATTACACAACCGGTCCAACTCAAACGCTTTTCTATGAAATGCCCAATGGACGCATTCATGGATGATAGTATTGTTGAATTTTCCAAAATTATATAAGAAGAACGTGTTTTTATCTGCAATGATTGTGCCTGCCGGAACGTGAACCATTTCCATTTCACCCGTTTTACCATTATATAATTCGGCATCACAATCCCGGAAATACACCTGTCCAAAGATGCTGCAATCCTCAGTTATAGACCTAAGGACAACATTCAGCCCCATGCCTTTCGCGACTTCCATGGGGTCAATATATCCCGGCTGTACAAGCCCCTTCGGATAGTACTTTTTTAAAAAATCTATCGCGGCCTGTTCATAGTCTGCGTGGTTGATTACAGGAACCAGGCTGTCATACAGCTTGTTCTTATAATTATTTTTGGAACTGTAAATTTCTATGCTGTTAACGGCAAAATCATCCAAGTCTTTTTCCAAATCACCCGTGCAGCGAAGGACGAACCACTGCTGCGGGCATTCCGCCTCATCCAGATGATAATCTCCCTCATGTACCAAGATATGCGCTTCCACACGGATATCAAACCCTACCTCGCTTCCCGGCAGGTCATACGCGTCAACTTTTAAGGTTTTAGTGTCATACAATTCTACAGTCCCGACCTTACGGATTTTACGTAACCGCAGGTCAAGCCGGTCAAAATCGTTTTCCTTTACTTCTTCAATATAGGAAGACAGGGAATTAAAAATATTGTTATCGAACCTCTTAGAAATATAATCCGCAAAAGAATGTTCTTTTGCCATCGGTACCTCCCATCATAGCAATAAATGTCAAGGCCGGGTTCAATTTGACCCATTTGGCCGGTTAAAAGTGACCCAATAAAACGGTAAATTCAATGTTTCTTCTGCCTTAGGGCCGGAAGTCCTTAAAGCCGGTTTTCCCAAGGCCGGGCTG
>Ga0256404_1004294_pt1 | contig 27208 bp, 18 predicted proteins | sample RumenRJG_01DNA_FD_185990 | JGI IMG/M metagenome (GOLD analysis project Ga0256404, IMG submission 185990) | Bovine rumen microbial communities from Lethbridge, Alberta, Canada - RJG_01 | ecosystem: Host-associated > Mammals > Digestive system > Stomach > Rumen | place: Canada: Alberta | collected...
GACGGACTTTACTTCTATATCGACGGCTCGCTTGTGTCCAAATGGGGCGCACATACCGAGTGGATGAGCTATTCCTACCCGCTTACGCCCGGCACCCATCAGGTCGAGTTCACCTATAAAAAGGATAAGAATGTCAGCGTTGGCGAGGACTGCGCGTATCTGGACAACGTGCTCGTGGCGCAGCCCGTAATGGCGAACGAGATCACTGCATCCAATATCACGGTTTCCGCAGGCCGCAGAGCCATGATCGAATACGAGGTTCTGCCCGAAAACACCTTCAATAAGGATGTCACATTCACTTCCGCCGATCCCGCTGTCGCGACCGTGAACGAAAACGGCCGCGTGAAGGGCATCTCCGAAGGCACCACCACCGTCACTATCGCAAGTGTTGCCGTTCCGAGCGTAACAAAAACCGTTACCGTAACCGTTACCGAGGCGCTGCCGATCGCGGAGCTCAACGGTTTTGCGACCTATGATTTCGGCACAGATCAGAGCAACGATATGAAGTGGGTGAGCTTCACCGATGCGGAGCCCGATATCGTGACCGGCTACAACAGCATGGCGAGCAACGTGGCCGCCGCCGCGTACCTCGACGGCACCGTGTACGGCTATTATTTCGACGGAACCGACCAGAACCCGATCAGATACTTCTTCACGATGGATCATGAAAGCCGCCAGGTCACCAATTCCGAAAACAGCCACGCACCCGGAGTTTTTGCGATGGCGTATGACTATACCCGCGGCAATATGTACGCCGTTTGCGGCGAAACTCAGGTAAGAAATCTCGGCATCGTCGATCTTGAAACGGGCGATATCGAATATGTTGGCGAGCTGACCGTGCCGAACATGATGACCTTCGCCGTGGATGCAAACGGCGTTGGCTACGGCCTTACGATGGACAGGGAGAACGCGCTTTTCTATCGCGTTGATCTTGAGACCGCCGAATGCACCCTCGTGGGCGAGACCGGCGTTCCGCTCGCGTATCTGCAGTCCATGACCTACGATCATCACACCGGCAAGCTCTACTGGGCGCAGGTCATCCATCCCACCCAGCCCAGCGGCATCTATACCATCGATCTCGAAACCGCCGAAGCTGAGTATCTCGGCGTTATCGGCGACGGCATGGAGCTTACCGCGCTCTACACCACGGCTGCTCCCGACGAGAGCGGCATTCTCGGCGATGCCGACCTTAACGGCAGCGTTACGGTTGCGGATGCGGTGCTTGCGCTGCGCCATGCAACGGGGCTGCATGAGCTTACCGGCCGTGCGCTCGAGCAGGCGGACGTGGACGTAGACGGCAGCGTTACGGTTGTGGATGCGCTTGCCATCCTTCGCTATGCCCTCGGGCTTATAAACAATTTCAATTAAGCTTTTTCCCGCCGCGTGTTTTTGCGCGGCGGGTTTTGAATAACAAAAATTAAAAGCAAAAAAAACTTTTTGGAGCAAAAAATGAAAAAACTATTCGCTATCCTCATCTCCGCACTCATGCTCTTCACCTGCCTCACGCTTCCCGTGGGCGGCGAAAAGGCCGAAATCGGCACGCGCGATGCGGCAGCGCTAAACGATGCGCTGAACCTTATCCCCAATACGCTTGACTTCTCGACCGATGCGGATTATCCGTGGACGGTGATGGAGGATTACGCCATCAGCGGCAACGCGGGCGCGGCAAGCTCCACCTCATCGGTTTGGACGAGCTTCACCGCACAGGCGGGAGACGTTATCCAGTTCGATTGGATCTCTATGGGCGAGGGCTCGGACGAGCAGGACTGGGACGGCCTTCGTGTTTATCTCGACGGCACGAAGATCCTGCATAAGGGCGCGGCTCATTCCTCATGGGAGCATTATCAGCAGGTCGTTTCGGCGGGCACCCACGAGCTTAGATTCACCTATAAGAAGGATTCGAGCGTGAACAGTGATTTCGACTGCGCGAAGATCGACAACGTTTATGCGGGCAGCCCCATCACTCCGAGCTCGATAAGCGTTTCGCCCATCACGATACAGCAGGGGAGAAGCACGAGCGTTTCCTACACCGTTCTGCCCGATTACGCATACGATAAAAGCGTTACCTTCTCCACCGCCGATGCGGGCATCGCCATGGTTGATGCAAGCGGAAATCTGCTCGGCGTTGGCGCAGGCACTACCACCGTGACCGTTACGAGCGTTTCCGATCCCTCGATCTCGGGCAATGCAGCCGTAACCGTTACGCCCTCGAGCGGAGCGGCGGAGCTGTTCGGCTTCTGCCTGTACGATATCAATAATACTGTGCAGAACGGCAATTTCGTCTCCTTCTTTGCGGACGAGCCTTCGGTCGTAACTCCGCGCCATGCCTTCGACCACACCGTTTATGCGGCGGCCTTTGCGGGCGGCAATATCTACGGCTTCATCTACGATTCAAACGGCACGGACACGCGCTTCTTCGTGATGGATGCCGAGACCTACGAGGTGCGCTTCCCGGGCGCGAACTATGCTCCGGGCATGATGGCGATGGCGTTTAACCATGCGGATGGAACCATGTACGGCATCAGCGGGCATGCTCAGGCCAAGCTCGTTTCCATTGATATTTCAACGGGCTACGTTACAGAGATCGCGACTATAAGCGGGCTTTCCGACTCGCCGATGACTCTTGCGATCGACCTTGAAGGCACCGCATACTTGCTCGAGGAGAACGACTCTTCCGCCAAGCTCTATACGCTCGATCTTGCAAGCGGCGCTGCAACGCTTCGCGGCGAAACGGGCGCAGCGCTTGCATATATCCAGTCCATGACCTACGATTTTGAAACGAACAAAATCTATTGGGCGCAGACCTTCGACGTTGAAAAAACGGGGCTGTACAGCATCGATCCCGTCACAATGGACGTGGAGCCGCTCGGCAGGATCGGCGTTTCCGGCATGGAGCTAACCGGCCTTTTCATCAAAAACGATCTTCCCGTGGACGTAACTCCCGCGGAGGTGACCGTTACCTTCTACGATAACGTGGGCGCGCAGAACGTGGAGGTGCGCAGCGTTCCCGTCGGCACCGTGCTCGATCCCGCCACATTCCCGGCGGCACCCGCGCATCCCGGCTTCACCTTCCTGACATGGAACTACGAGGAGGGAAAGCCTATCTACAGCGACACCACGATCACCACCCGCTATTATGACCCCAACGCGACCACCGCAGTGATAGTTTTGAACGTTCCCGAGGATCATTGGGGCGACGGCTCGGGCTATCAGATGCTAATTGATGCCGATGCGACCGCATACGGAGTTCAGATCCCCGCGAGCGGCTCGGTGTTCTGCGGCGGCAGCGCTCCTGCTTCCGTCTACGATGCGTTTGAATACAAGATCCCCGAGAATGCGGACGGAATGCTAAACACGCAGAACGTTGTGGTCAGAAACAGCATCGCGATCGAGATCCCTGCGGGCACCTACGATTGGTGCATCGTGAACCCGACCCCCGGCGATAAGATCTACATTCCTTCGAATTACGGCAATGCGCACGGCAGGGCAAACGACTACACCTTCGAGGCAGGAAGGACGTACACCTTCACCGTTACGCTCGACGGCAGCACCGATCGGGTCGATCTTTCGGTCGTGCTCGGCGGCACCACGCCGCAGCAGCCACAGGGCGTATTGGGCGACACCGATCTGAACGGCAGCATTACCATTGCGGATGCGGTGCTTGCGCTGCGCCATTCGCTCGAGCTGATCTCGCTTGAAGGAGCGGCGTTTACAAACGGCGACATCGACGGCAACGGCAGCGTTACGGTTGCGGATGCGGTGCAGATCCTTCGCAGGTCGATGGGACTGATGGATGGCTTTTGATATCGCTATAGCCGAAACGAGGCGGAGCGGCGCGCCGAGCGCCGCATATCTCAATTGAAGAAACACATACCGCCCGAAGAAAAACAGCCTGCCGCCGATGCTCGGAAGAGATCGGCGGCTTTTTGCTTTATCCGTATGGAAAAAGGGGCAAATCGAGCCGAAAACGGGCGGAAATGGCAGCGGCGGAGCCCTGCGCAAAAAATTCTTTAATATAATAACAATTGTGCATACTCGGGGAATTGGTAAAAAATTTTTGTTCGAAAATCCGAAAAAACGATTGCAAAATTGACGGCTTTCTGATATACTGCTATCGTATGGATATGTGTGTTCCGAGTAATAACGAAGAAAGCGCGTTCCGTGCAAAATCAATCCGAAGCTACTGCCGGCTTTGCCGGCTTCATCCGAGGGTGAAGCTTGTAAAGCCGAGCATTAGACTTAAAAAATCTTTGGAAGGAGATTTACGCATGAAGAAATTTTTTGCAATGGTAGTTGCGGTAGCGATGGTTCTTTCCCTCGCTCTTCCCGCATTCGCCATGACGCAAACCTTGCCCCACGGCGACGAGGGCAAGCCCGGTGCTACCCCTGCCGACGCGGTCGTCTTCTCTGCTGAAGCGCCCGAAAATGTTGAAGCAGGCGAAACCTTTGACGCTGTAGTCAGTGTCAACGGCAGCTATGAGGCCCACGGCCTGAATCTGCAGTTTAACTACGACCCCGAGGTGTTTGAAGTAGTCAGCACCACCAACGGTCCCGTTATGGCTCAGATCCAGAGCCTCGGCGGCTTTGGTCTTCTCGACCACACCACCGTTCCCGGCTCAGTGCGCTACGGCGTTATGATGCCCACGAACGGCTTCACCGAGCAGGGTGTCATCTTCACCGTCACCTTCCGCGTTCTTGCAGGCGCGGCCGACGGCAACTATGACCTTGAGGTTCTTGTTCTCGAGTTCTTCAACATGCCCATCGGCGGCAGCAACACTCCGATCGAGCATACCGATAACGGCGTTACCGTTACCGTAGGCAATCCCGCTGAGGAAACCCCCACTCCGGCTCCCGCGACCGCGACTCCGGTTCCTGCGACTCCGACTCCGGCTCCCGCGACTCCGACTCCGGCTCCCGCGACCGCTACTCCGGCTCCCGCAACTCCCGTTCCCGTAACTCCCGTTCCCGGTGAGCCCGGCGAGGAAGTTCTCCTTGCAGGTTACTACTTCGAGAGCGGCAACGAGGGCTGGATCTTCAACGGTGTTGACAACACCAACTGGGTACATTCCAGCAACAACCCCGGCGGCTACGACTACGCTCCGTTCGCACACGAAGGCAACGGCTTCATCATGTCCTACTCCTTCGTTGACTATGTTGGCGCTTATCAGGCCAACAACTGGGCGATCTCTCCCGCAGTTACCCTTCCCGCAGGCTCCGCTCGCGTAAGCTTCTATGCGACCAATGCGAACGTTGCATATCCCGAGGCATTCGATGTTTACATCGGCACCTCCGCTGATACCTCCGCGATGACTCTGCTCCAGGCCAACGTTTCTCCGAGCAGCAGCGCCGATGGTCCTTGGACTCACTACGAGTTCGATCTCTCCGATTATGCCGGACAGACCATCTACCTTGCGTTCCATGATCATTGCTACGATATGTACGAGATCTGGATCGACCAGGTTGAGTTCTTCGGCGCAGGCAGCGGCGATCAGCCCACCCCCGCACCCGCAACTCCCGAACCCGCAACTCCCGTACCCGCAACTCCCACTCCCGAGCCCATCACCCCCGCTCCCGGCCAGGTAGTGTTCACCGTGGATGCTCCCGAGTACGTTGAGGCAGGCGAGGAATTCGACGTTATCGTCCGCGTTGAGGGCGAGTACGAGGCTCATGGTCTCAACCTCCAGCTCAACTACGACAATGCTAACTTCACCGTTCTTGGCACCGCCAACGGCGAGGTCATGGATCAGATGACCGCCCTCAACGGTTTCGCCCTTCTTGACTACACCACGATCCCCGGCTCCATCCGCCTCGGCGTTATGATGCCCACCGATCCCTTCACCGCGAACGGCATCATCTTCACCGCAACCTTCAAGGCGAGTGAGTCCATCGCAGACGGTCAGTATGCCTTCGTTCCCGCTGTTGAGGAGTTCATCAACTTCCCGCTCGGCGGCGAGAATACCCCCATCGACAACATCGCTTACCCCGCTTACGTAACCGTTGGCGAAGAGCCCGTTGAGCCCACCGAACCCCCGGTAGAGCCCACCGATGAACCCGTTGAACCCACCGATGATCCCGTTGAGCCCACCAACATGGCGAGCTTCACCGTGGATCACGTAGAAGCGGTTCCCGGCGCACTGGTTCCCGTCACCGTACACGTTGAGGGCGACTACCTTGCCCACGGCCTGACCTTCTGGCTCGACTACGATGCCGAGAAGCTCACCGTTGAGAGTGTTGAGAACGGCGACCTCATGAACGAGGTTCTTGGCCTTGAAGGCTTCAACGTTCTCGATTACGAGACCATCGAAGGCTCCATCCGCTTCGCGGCCGTTGCTCCCATCCCCGAGCAGCCCTTCTCCACCGAAGGCACCGTATTCACCGTATACTTCCGCGTTTCCGAGGATGCGCAGGTTGGTGATGTTTACGTGCTCGAGGCCAATGTGACCGAGCTGGTCTACATGCCCGACTCCGAAGAGATCGCCGTTGATTGGGAATCCGAGGACGGCAGCATCACCATCATTGACGGCGAGCCCGTAGAGCCCACCGAGCCCCCGGTAGAGCCCACTGAGCCTCCGGTAGAGCCCACTGAGCCCCCCGTAGAGCCCACCGATGTTCCCGTAGAGCCCACCGAGGTTCCCGGCGAGCCCACTCCCGAGCCCACCACTCCGCCCGCACCTCCCACCGGTACCATCGCTATGGTCGGTGCAGGTATCGCGGCTGTAGTTGCAGGCGCAGGCATCGTGCTCTTCAGGAAGAAGGAAGACTAATCAAACCCGCTCTTAACGGAGCGAAGCAGTTGAGGAGGATCCCAACAGGGATCCTCCTCATTATGTTGAGATAATATATTTGAAATTAGTGAACCGGCATGGTATAATATAAGTGGTGATTACGAACATATATTTAGAGGAAGTTATAAGCTCGAGAACGGAGGCTGAGCGCGGAGAAGTGGATCTGCTCGATCCGCATTCTTTTCTGCCCATAATACTTGCTTCGGCCGCCGACCTCGCATCATTGATGTTAAAAGAGGGCGGAGATGGCGCGACGATATCCGTGCATCCTACTCTCGCCGCCGTGAAGCTGCGTTTTCCCGCAGGCTTTTCCTGCACAAAAGAGCAATGCGGCGCTCAGCTTGAGCTTCTTAACGATAGTGCCGCGGGTCGCTGCGGCAATAGCGTTTTCGCTGCTCTGCATTTGGTAAAGCAAACGCTTATTCTGGAAGTTGACGATGGATTCATGCTTGCCTTCGCCGAGAAGGCTGCGCGATGCTACAGGCATTCTCTTGGCGAATCGGTGGCTGTGCCGAAGGGCGGCGCCGCTGCCGACAGCGAGGCTTCAGCCTATGCGCGTTCGCGCCTGTATGCCAATTCGAAAACGGCAGCATGCGCACATAAGCCCGAGGCAAAGAACGCTCTGTTTCGCTGCCTGTGCCTGTTTTCGGCGGAGATGGTCGCTCTTACAGATGTGCATTCCTCGGCTGTTCGCGCCGCGCTCGATGCCTGCAGCTCGGGCGCACTTGGAAGTGTTGATTCCGCGGCAATGGCTGCCGCGCTTCTATATGCGGAGACTCCGCAAAAGATCAAAGAAATAAAGGAGTAAAACTTATGCTGATAAGATGGTATGGACATTCATGTTTTCTGTTTACCGATTCCAACGGCACCACTGTGCTGACCGACCCATACGATTCCTACATTGGCTATGAGCTGCCCCAGATCTATGCCAATGCGGTCACCATCAGCCACGATCACAACGACCACAACAATATCAGCGTTGTGAAAAGCAATACCACCATTATGCGCACCCCCGGCGAATATGAGATAGGCGGAGTGCGTATCATCGGCGTGGAGACCGATCATGACCGCTGCGGCGGAACGCTTCGCGGTAAGAACATCATGTTTGTGTACGAGATGGACGGCATGCGCATCCTGCATTGCGGCGATCTCGGCGCGATCCCGAGCGAGGAAGTTATTGAAAAGGTCGGCCATATAGACGTTATGCTCGTTCCAATCGGTGCGATCTACACGATCGACGATTTTGAGGCGCGCGAGCTTGCTAATATCTTCCGGCCGAAGATCGTTATTCCCATGCACTATAAAACGCCCAAGCTCAAAATCGAGCTCTGCACCCTTGCGCCTTTCGTGGATGCCGCCAAGGATTGCCGCATCCACTACCTCAATCAGTGCGATGCTTCCGTGCAGCTCACCACCCTTGGCGAGGATCGCGTTATTATCCTGCGCCCGTTCGATGCGGAGCGTGACGAAGCTAAAGCACCTGTTGCTTAATATAATAAGAAGTCTTTTCATGGGAAAAGGGGCTCGATCGCAGTCGAGCCCCGTTTTGACTTATTGCTGAACCTGTTTTCGTTTTATGCGAACGCCTTACAATTTCGCCTTGTAGCAAACGTATTTGCCCACCAAGCGGAAGCCTGCGGCAATGGCATCCGGCTGCTCCCGATCCTCGCAGAAGAAGACCATGTGCTTCGCGCCATGCTTTTTATCGTAATTGAGCGCGGAGGCGAGCAGAAGGCGGAACATTTCGCCGCTATAAACTCCGCCCTCGAAATCTATTCCGAATATCTCGGAGAGCTCGGGGAAGGAGCGGAAATACACCGCGCCGAGCGCCTTTCCGCCCTCAACATAAGCAAAGATCTTCCAATCGTCGAGCTTTGCAAGGATGCGCTTCGCCGTCCAGTACATATAATCCTCATCCTGCGTGTGGAGCGTGGCGAAAATGGGATAGTTTTCGCGGGTTATCTCGATAACGTGCTCATCCTCGGGGCGAAGCTCATAGTTTTCATAATCCAGCGCGTTATTACAGCTTTCCTCGATCCGCTCAAAGCCGAGCGATTCAAGCTCGGAAACGGCCTCGGAATTCTCTTCGGGGAAGCCGAGATGCAGATCGAAGCTGGGGAACCTTTCGCGTGCAAAGGCGATGAATTCATGGAGCGCATCGCGGGTGCCGATTTCGATGTTGAATGCAGCCGTTTGCAGATACTTTTCATCGGGCTCCGTGAAATACCGTATCCAACCGCAAACTTTGCCGTCCCGCTCGTAAAGCAGGATGCCGTCGCGCGCGTCGGCAAGCGCCCGCTTCGAGGCCTCGATGAAATCAGCCTTGGTCTTGATGCCGTCCGTATAGGTCGGGTAGCCGGAGCGAGTAGGGTCGAGCGCAAGCTCGTAGGCAAAGTCGATATAGCGATCGAATTCATTTTCATTCAGTGATCTGAGCATGTTTATACCTCTGTTTTTTAATTTCACTCATTTTTTGTTTTTGCTGCGGATTCGCCGCCGTCGATCGGTTCATCAACAGCTTCTGAGAGGTCTGCGAGGTGCATTTTCCGTTTCTTCGGTGCGATGCCTGCGAACAGCTCGGTGTTTTCAAGCAGATACCAAAGCACGATAAGAAGCTGCAATATGCCGGCCACCACATATATAAGGAACATATTCTCGATGCGGAATATCACGTGCAGCGCCATCGCCGTGCTCCAAACTATACCGCTGATGCAGATGAAGCGCAAAAGCTTTGGATGCCAAAGCGAGGTGAACACCGTTGCCACGATGAAGGTGACGGGAACGGCCACTATGAACGCGAGCCATGCGCCCGAAAGCTGCGGTGCGGCAACGCGCAGAAAGAAGTATGCCACGGTTGCAACGAGCCAAACGAGCCCGAGCGACATCAGCGTTATGATATTGCGCTTGACCTGCGGCTGGGCGCAGCGGCGCTTTGGCTGCTTCTCGCTGATAAGGTCGTTTACCGTAACTGCGAAGATATCGGAAAGCATCACCAAAACGTAGATATCGGGCACGCCCTCGCCGCGCTCCCATTTGGAAACAGACTTGCCCGAGTAATGGATCATCTCGGCAAGCTCGTCCTGCGTGAGATTGCATTGCTTGCGGTAGCAGGCTATGTTTGCGGCGAGTGTTTGCCGCAGTTTTTCATCATCTCGAACGATCATACACCTATTGTACATTAAGCGGCGGTTTTTTTCAAGTAGGCAGAATATAGTACAGCAAATTATTTGAAAATATGCATTTTTAGCAGCTCTACTCACAGTAGAATCGGCTTTTTGGAGCTCTACTCGGCCGAAGCCGAGCGGTAGAGAAGCAAATTGAAGCGGTAGGGTGCAATTTGCGCAGCTTTGTGGTAAAAAAGGATGTGAGCGGCGAAGGGTTCGCTGCGATGGGCTTTCGGAGCAGCCGAGTTTTGCGGCTTCGAAGAATGGCGCTGCCCGCTGCGGCCGCGCTCCAGCCGCTCGTTCTTGATGATACCGCCGCGCCGTTTGCGGGCGGAGGAGATCATAATAAGAAGGGAGAGAATAAAATGGAGAGAATGACTATGATGCTGCCCGGCGCCGAGGACAGAGCGGGGGAGAGCACCTGCCAAAAGGCGCGAAGGAGCGGCGCAAAGCTTCTGCGCATACTGACCGTGCCGCCCATACTTGCGCTGTTTTTGGTCACGGCGCTCTATATCGGCATGGGGAAGGCAGCTTTTCGCGCTCCGATAAGGTATTTTGAAGCCGTATTCACTCTTTGCGTGCTTCCCGTACTCGCGTATCCGCTCTGCGCGGCCGTGCCGTCGCTGAAGGCGCGGGGAAGAAAAACGGAGCGCAGCCTTGCAATAGTGTTTTCATTGCTCGGCTATATCATGGGAACGCTTTTCGCGCTTCTCGGCGGCGGCACACAGCTTGAGTTAGAGCTTTACCTTACATATATAATATCGGGTGCGCTGATGGGGCTGTTTTCCTTCGCGTTCAAATTCCGATCGAGTGGGCATGCCTGCGGCGTTTCGGGGCCGTTTGCCATGCTTTCCTACAAGCTCGGAGCAGCCTGGCTGATCGGCTTTCTGCTGCTCATCCCCGTTTTCAGCTCATCCATACGACTTGGCAGGCACAGGCTCTCGGAGCTTATCTCGGGAGCGGCTATCTCCGTTGCCGCGCTGTTTGTCGCCGTTCTTATAGTGAAAAGTATAATGCCCGCCGTCTGAAAAAGGAAACGTGAAAGAAAAATCGAAAAGAATAATGAAAAAGGGATTGCGTTCGGGGCATTTCTGTACTATAATAAAAAGAGGCTTCGCCGAAAAACGCGCGGCGCAGCCGAACCTTTTAGGGAGGACAATATGCTTTTCAACAGAAGAACCGAATTCAAACCCTTTATCGCCGCGATACTCGTAATTGCCATGCTCGTTTCCGTTATGATAACGGTCGGCTGCTCAAAGGATAAGCCCATCAAGGTTCCGGAGGAGCTCAGCCGCGAGGAAGCCGCGCTCTACGTTGCGCTTGCGACCGTTTGCCCCAAGGACGACAATAATACCAAAAAGGAGTATCTGACCTTCCGCTTCGAGGGCTGGAGCTTTGAAGAGCTGCCCGAATCAATCAATCAGTATATCGTCGATTACTGCACTTCCGGCAAATCCGCGCTCATGCAGTTCGACGATGCAGGTCTTGAACAGCTCGGTCTGCTCGTTGTGAACACCGATCCCGAATCCTTCTACACCGTGGGCGACAGGGTCTATGCCGAGGGCAAGGGCGCCATCATGACGTTCACGCTCGGAGACGCTCAGAACACGGATTCCGACGAGGTGCTCGTTTCTTATAAGAAGTTCATTTCGGACAGCGATACCAGCGGCTACGACATTGAATTAAAGCGCGTTGGCAGCGCATGGAAGTATGAGAAAACCTCCGGCGCGTGGAACCAGTATCAGTTCTTCACCCCAGATCCGAATAATTCAAAGGATCCGCAGAAGTGATCCGAAACGGTATATTCACCGTTCAAATCATCGAATTAGCACCGGATTGAGTCAATTTGAAAATATATTTTTGCCGTTCCGATATGCCTTTTTTGAAGGTTAAATATATCGGAGCGGCGAAACTGTTTTTTATGGTATTTTAGGAAAAACAAGAAAGCAAGGCGTAAATATAATCTGCAGCTCAATTTGGATTAAATGTTACTGAATTGTGGCAAATTATGGCAGAAGGGGTTGAAATCGGGGCAAACTCATGATAATATAGGCCAAAAATCCGTTAGGAGATACAAAATGTATTCAGAAATCAAACGCAGAACGCGAAGGCTCAAGCGACCCATGCTGCTTATGCTGGCTGTTTGCTTCGCTCTGGTAAGCATCCTGAGCATCGGTATAAACGCGGAAGGCAAGATAATCGAGAGCTTCGAAGAAAGGAGCGAGGATTATCGCAAATGGGCGCAGGGCGACTTGCGTTGGGCGAACCTTACTCTCGGAACGAGCGGCAAAACGGTCGGCAGCAAGGGCTGCCTTGTGACCTCGGTAACGAAGCTGCTTATCCAGAGCGGCTTCAAGAACAGCTCGAGCTTCAACGTCGGCACCTACGTGACATGGCTCAACGCCAACGGCGGAATCAGCAGCTACGGCAATCTTATCTGGGTCGCTTCGGCTCAGATAGTGAACGGCTTCGATTTCTACGGGATGGACTTTGACTGCGGAAGCTCCTCATCATCGTTCGTGCAGAACAAGATCCTGAACTACATTCGCGCGGGCTATCAGATAGTTCTGGAGGTCAAAAACGGCGGACACTGGATCGCCGTTGACAACGCAAAGAGCCTGTCGATGAATAAGGTCTACATCATGGACTCGCTGAACAACGTTTCCGGCAATGCGGACGTTACCCTTACGAGCAGGTATTCCTCCGTCAGCAGGATCTGCCTGTACACCGGCCGTGCGGCCACCGCGCCCGATCCCACTCAGCCCCCCGCTCCGACTCCCGCGCCCGAATACATCGATCAGTGCGATTACGAGCTCGCGAGCGTACAGGCGAGGGTGACCGCGCAGAGCGCAACGCTCTACAGCCAGCCCTGCGCTTCCGGCAACGGCTCTCAGGCGGCAGGAACCGTTTCAAACGGCAGCATACTCGACTTCTCCGCGCAGATCGTGAACCCTTCCGGGGAGAAGTGGTATCAGGTCGCTAACGGAAGCTCTCAGCAGAGCTATATCAATTTGCAGAACGTTGAGTTCGCCGGCTTTGTGAACGACCTGCGGATCGTTCCATTCGAGCCCCCCACCGGCACTCTGCCCCAGGGGAACGGCTATTCCCTCAGGGATGCGATCATATCGAGCCACAGGCTCACGAGCGTGACGGGACGATTCACCGATCAAAACGGCAGCGTTATCAAGTCCGTTACTCTGAATCCGAACACAAGAGGGCTTTTCAACATTTCGAGCTCTCAGATAAATTCCCAGCTCAAATTCGGCGAGCTCCCCGTTGGCCATTACAACTACGAGCTGATCGCCGAGGTAACTGCGGACAGCAATATGACAGGCCAGACTCAGACCTTCCGCGCGGTGTTTGTGAGCCCCTTCTCGATCGGAACGAGCGCGCTCAGCACCCACACCGTTTCGTTTGTTGACGGCTTTACCGGCGAAACGATCGCCACACAGACGGTCGCCAACGGCTTCTATCCCGTGATGATAGATGCGCCCGAGCATGAAGGCAGCGTATTCTCACACTGGAACGGAGCCGGGGAGAGGATCTATTCCGACACTCGGATCACTGCGATCTATGTTTCGGGAAGCTGCCCGATGGGCGATGCGGACGGCAACGGTTCGGTCACGGTATCGGATGCGCTCGTGGTGCTGCGCTGCGCGATCGGCGTTATCGATGAGCAGGAGCTGGTGTTCTACGCCGCCGATATGAACGGTGACGGCAGGCTCAGCGTTTCCGATGCGGTCACCGTGCTGCGTCTTGCGATGATGTGATCGAGCTGAACGGCATGCTTTAAAACCAAATACGCTCTTTGGAGTCCGGCACGGCAGTGTCGGGCTCTTTTTTGCCAGAAGCGCGACGGCTGCGGATGGGAGCGGCGCTTCGATAGGGGAAGGCGGATATTCTTTTTTTGCGAGGGCAAAATATATTCGCAAAATCGCCCCTATTTGCTCTTGACAGGCTTGCGGAGAACTGTTAAGATATAGTAGCGTGTTATTATGGGTATAATGCGTATTTTTCCGCTTTTTACGCAAATAGCACCGCTTGAGGAAGCAGTTTTTCAAGCTTTCACAAGGAAAAATGCGTTCGGGACCTTGCATCCCGAAATGCGAATAGGCAAAATACGATCAAATTTTCCGCGGCTGTCCGCGGAGTTAGGGGTGAAAAATGCTGCATGAAGCAAAAACGGGGAAGCTGACACGCTGGAGCTTTTCCAAGATCAACGAGATCCTCCAAATGCCCGACCTTATCGAGGTTCAGAAGGATTCGTACCGCCAGTTCGTTGAGCACGGCTTCGGCGAGGCGCTTGCGGACATCTCTCCGATCAAAGACTTTTCGGAACGCCTCGTGCTCGAATTCGTCGATTACTCGATCGACAAGGAGCACCCGAAGTACAGCGTTGCCGAATGCAAGGAGAGGGACGTAAACTATTCCGCTCCCCTTCGCGTGATGGTTCGCCTGATAAACACTCAGTCGGGCGAGGTGAAGCAGCAGGAAGTCTTCATGGGCGATTTCCCGCTGATGACCGAGCAGGGCACCTTCATCATCAACGGCGCCGAGCGCGTTATCGTCAGCCAGCTCGTTCGCTCCCCGGGTGCCTACTATACCGACACCGTGGACAAGGTCGGCAGGCATCTCTTCTCATCCCAGGTCATCCCCAACAGGGGCGCATGGCTCGAGTATGAGACCGACAGCAACGAGATCCTCTACGCCAAGGTGGACCGCCAGCGCAAAATCCCCATCAGCATCCTTATGAGGGCGCTCGGCTACGGCACCAACGAGCAGATACTCGCCGTTCTCGGCGAGGAGGATCGCATCCTCGCCACCCTTGAAAAGGACACCAGCAATAAAAACGACAAGGGCGATGCGCTCTCCGCGGAGGAATCCACGGTCAACGCTCTCATCGAGATCTACAAGCGCGCACGTCCCGGCGAGCCTCCCACCGAGGAGAGCGCCAGAAACCTTTTCCACTCCTTCTTCTTCGACCGCCGCTACGACCTTGCGCGCGTGGGCCGCTATAAGTTCAACTACAAGCTCGGCATCCGCGAAAGGCTCATAGGCAGGATCGCCGCCGAGACCGTGGCCGATCCCCGCACGGGCGAGATCCTTGCCGAGGAGGGCGAGGCCATCACCCCCGAAATGGCGGACGCGATCGCCGATTCCGGCATCGAGGGCGTTTACGTCAAGGTTGGCGAAAAGCGCATCCGCATCGTTGGCAATCGCTTCGTTGATGCAAGCAAATATCTCGACTTTGACCCCGCAGAGGTGGGCATAAACGAGCGCGTTTATTATCCTGCGCTCATGAACATGCTCGAAGAGCGCACGAGGGAGAGCCTTGGCGATGATGATTTCAAGGATTTCCTCCGCATGAACATCCTCGAGCTGATCCCCAAGCACATCATCCCTGCCGACATCGTGGCCTCCATCAGCTATCTGATGGGTCTTGCATACGGCATCGGCGTTTGCGATGATATCGACCACCTCGGCAACCGCCGTATCCGTTCGGTTGGCGAGCTGCTTCAGAACCAGATCCGCGTGGGTCTTGCAAGGCTTGAAAGGGTCGTTCGCGAGCGCATGAGCATTCAGGATCTGGATATCGCGATGCCCTCCAACCTCATCAACATCCGCCCCGTGACCGCGGCAATCAAGGAGTTCTTCGGCTCCTCACAGCTCTCGCAGTTCATGGATCAGACCAACCCCCTTGCGGAGCTGACCCATAAGCGCAGGCTCTCCGCTCTCGGCCCCGGCGGTTTGAACCGCGACCGCGCCACCTTCGAGGTTCGCGACGTTCACTACTCCCATTACGGCAGAATGTGCCCGATCGAGACCCCCGAAGGTCCGAACATCGGCCTTATCAACTCCCTTGCAACCTATGCGAGGATCAACGAATACGGCTTTATCGAGGCTCCCTACAGGAAGGTCGATAAAAAGAACAAGCAGATACTCGACGAGATTGTTTATCTGACCGCGACCGAGGAAAACAACCTCATCATCGCGCAGGCAAACGAGGACACCGTCGTGAATGAAAACGGCGAAGTATGGTTCGCCAAGGAGCGCGTCGTAGCCCGCCAGCTCGATCAGATCATCGAGGTGCGCGCCACGGATATCGACTATATGGACGTTTCCGCCAAGCAGCTCGTTTCCGTTGCGACCGCTATGATCCCCTTCCTTGAAAACGACGACGCGAACCGCGCGCTGATGGGCTCGAACATGCAGCGTCAGGCCGTTCCGCTTCTGGTTACCGAAGCTCCCGTCGTCGGCACGGGCATGGAATACAAGGCCGCCTACGACAGCGGCGTGCTCGTGCTTTGCGAGGAGGACGGCATCGTTCGCTCCGTTTCCGCAAGCAAGGTCATAGTGGAGAGCGATCTTACCCACGAAAACCGCGAATACCGCCTTATTAAGTTCAAGCGCTCCAACCAGGGCACCTGCATCAATCAGCGCCCCGTCGTTTCGGTCGGAGAGCATCTCAAAAAGGGCGACATGATCGCCGACGGCGCATCCACCAAGAACGGTGAGATCGCGCTCGGCAAGAATATCCTCATCGGCTTCATGACCTGGGAGGGCTACAACTATGAGGACGCCGTTCTGATCAGCGAGCAGCTCGTTCGCGACGACGTCTACACTTCCCTGCATATCGAGGAGCACGAGACCGAGGCGAGGGACACCAAGCTCGGCGAAGAGGAGATCACAAGGGATATCCCGAACGTTGGCGAGGATGCGCTCAAGGATCTCGACGAGCGCGGCATCATCCGCATCGGCGCGGAGGTACACTCCGGCGATATCCTCGTTGGTAAGGTAACGCCCAAGGGCGAGACCGATCCCACCCCCGAGGACAGGCTCCTTCGTGCGATCTTCGGCGAGAAGGCGCGCGAGGTGCGCGACACTTCCCTCAAGGTGCCCCACGGCGAGGGCGGCGTTGTTGTGGACGTTAAGGTCTTCACCCGCGAGAACCGCGACGAGCTTTCCCCCGGTGTGCACGAGCTTGTGCGCGTATACATCGCTCAGAAGCGCAAGATCTCGGTCGGCGATAAGATGGCGGGCCGTCACGGCAACAAGGGTGTTATCTCCAGGATCCTTCCCGAGGAGGATATGCCCTTCCTTCCCGACGGCACTCCGCTTCAGATCGTTCTGAACCCCCTCGGCGTTCCTTCCCGAATGAACATCGGTCAGGTTCTCGAGCTGCACCTCGGCAAGGCCGCGAAGGGTCTTGGCATCAGCGTTGCCACTCCCGTTCTCGACGGCGCGGGCGAGGAGGATATCAAGATGCTGCTCGCTATGGCCAATAAGGACAACGAGCAGATGCAGGATCTTATGCAGATGACCGCCGGCGACGTGCTCAAGCTCATCGAGCAGGCGGAGACCGATGCGGAGCTCGGCGAAAAGCTTCGCAACGCTTATAAAAACGAGGACGGAAAAACCGTTCTTTACGACGGCAGGAGCGGTGAACCCTTTGAAAACCGTATCTCCGTCGGCTACATGTACTACCTCAAGCTCCATCATCTTGTTGACGACAAGATCCACGCAAGGAGCATCGGCCCCTACTCGCTCGTTACTCAGCAGCCCCTCGGCGGTAAAGCCCAATTCGGCGGTCAGCGTTTCGGCGAGATGGAGGTTTGGGCGCTCGAAGCATACGGCGCGGCGAACACCCTTCAGGAGATACTCACCGTTAAGAGCGACGACGTCGTGGGCCGCGTTAAGACCTACGAAGCCATCGTAAACGGCGAGGACGTGCCCGAGCCCGGCGTGCCTGAGAGCTTCAAGGTGCTCATCAAGGAGCTGCAGTCCCTCTGCCTTGATATCAAGGTTCTCAGCGAGAACCACGAGGAGATCCAGATCGGCGAGATCGCCGACGACATTGAGGATGAAAGCGCACTCGACGGCTTCTACAACAGCCTCGAGGGCGGCGATTCCAGGCGCAGAACGGACGACAGCGGCGAGTATGACGACGGCTATGACGACGAGGACGAGGACTCCTTCGAGGAGGAGGCGCTCGACGAATTCTTCGGCTTCACCGTTGAGGGCGAAGACGAAAGCTTTGACGAATAATGCCGGAAGGGAGAAAATTTATGTTTGATCTTGCTAATTTCGATGCCATCCAGATAGGTCTTGCATCACCCGAAAAGATCCGCGATTGGTCCCACGGCGAAGTCAAAAAGCCCGAGACCATCAACTACAGAACGCTTAAGCCCGAGCGCGACGGCCTCTTCTGCGAGCGCATCTTCGGACCCACCAAGGACTGGGAGTGTCACTGCGGAAGGTATAAGCGCGTTCGCCATAAGGGCGTTGTGTGCGAAAAATGCGGCGTTGAGGTCACCAGGGCCAAGGTGCGCCGCGAGCGCATGGGTCATATCGAGCTCGCAGCTCCCGTTTCCCATATTTGGCACTTCAAGGGCATCCCCTGCCGAATGAAGATGCTGCTCGACATGAGCCCCCGCAATCTCGAGAAGGTGCTTTACTTCGTTTCGTTCGTTGTTACCGATCCCGGCAACACCCCGCTTGAATACAAGCAGCTTCTTACCGACGTTGAATACAGAAACGCTCAGCGCGAATACGGCTCAAAGAGCTTTAAGGCCGGCATGGGCGCAGAGGCGATCAAGGAGCTTCTTTCGCAGATCGACCTTGCAAAAACCGCGAAGGAGCTGCGCGAGGAGATAGATGCCTCGAGCGGTCAGAAGCGTTCCAACGCGATCAAGCGCCTTGAAGTAATCGAATCCTTCATCAAGAGCGGCAACAAGCCCGAATGGATCATCCTCGACGTGCTTCCGGTCATTCCGCCGGATATCCGCCCGATGGTTCAGCTCGACGGCGGCAGGTTCGCAACCAGCGACCTCAACGACCTCTATCGCCGCGTTATCAACCGCAACAACCGCCTCAAGAGGCTGCTTGAGCTCAACGCGCCCGATATCATCGTTCGCAACGAGAAGCGCATGCTTCAGGAAGCCGTTGATGCTCTTATCGACAACGGCAGGCGCGGCAGAGCGGTCACCGGCCCCGGCAACCGCCCGCTCAAATCCCTTTCCGACATGCTCCGCGGTAAGCAGGGCCGCTTCCGTCAGAACCTTCTCGGCAAGCGCGTTGACTATTCCGGCCGTTCGGTTATCGTAGTAGGTCCCGAGCTGAAGATGTATCAGTGCGGTCTGCCCAAGGAGATGGCGCTCGAGCTGTTCAAACCCTTTGTGATGAAGGAGCTGAACCGCCGCGAGATCGCCCAGAATATCAAATCCGCAAAGCGCATGGTAGAGCGCGTTGACGCAAGGGTTTGGGACGTTCTTGAGGACGTTATCCGCGATCATCCGGTGCTCCTCAACCGCGCTCCCACGCTCCACCGCCTCGGCATCCAGGCGTTTGAGCCCGTGCTCGTTGAGGGCAGGGCGATCAAGCTTCATCCGCTCGTCTGCACCGCATACAATGCGGACTTCGACGGCGACCAGATGGCTGTGCACGTTCCGCTTTCGGTGGAGGCGCAGGCCGAAGCTCGTTTCCTGATGCTTGCTGCAAACAATATCCTCAAGCCGCAGGACGGCAGGCCGGTCATCAGCCCCTCGCAGGATATGGTTATGGGCTGCTACTACCTCACCATGCGCAGCGATGAGCTGTACGATGCCGAGGTTCGCACCACCATCCGCGCGATCATCAAGAACAACGACTTCGTGGATTCCTTCGTTTCCGACGAGCTGATCCACCGCATCTATGCACTCAGGGACGAGGTTGCGATCGAAAGCTTCGTTTCAAGAGCGAAGGCGGAGGTCAGCAGCTTCGATGAGGATGCCCTCAGGCGTTATCTCGACGATTCCCGACTCGTTCGCATCTTCAACGGCGAGGGCAAGGCGTTCTCGAGCGAGGATGAGGCTATGATGGCGTATCAGACGGGTCAGCTTTCGCTCCATGCGCTCTGCAAGATCCGCCTTGAGCGCAGGTTCGAGGATAAGATCGGCCGCAAGATAGTCGAAACTTCCATCGGCAGGCTCATCTTTAACCACGGCATCCCGCAGGATCTCGGCTACGTCAAGCGCGAATCGCTCGACGATATGTTCAAGCTCGAGGTCGATAAGCTCGTTGTTAAAAACGACCTTGCGAATATCATAGATCATTGCTACAGAAAGCACGGCCCCACCACCACCAGCGAGGTGGCGGACAGCATCAAGGCCATGGGTTACAAGTATTCCACCCGCGGCGGCGTAACGGTCGGCTTCCAGGATATCACCGTTCCCGAGGAGAAGCGCAATTACCTCTCCGCGGCGGACGAGAAATGCGGCGAGATCGACAATCTCTACCGCATGGGTCTGCTCTCCCGCGAGGGCAGAAGAAAGAGCGTCATCAGCGTTTGGAAGGAGACCGAGGCTGCGGTCACGAGCGCGCTCATGAAGCGCCTCAGCCCGATCAACCCGATCTTCATGATGGCGACCTCCGGTGCGCGCGGTTCCACCAACCAGATCCGTCAGCTCGCCGGTATGCGCGGCCTTATGGCCGACCCCAGCGGTCAGATCATCGAGGTTCCGATCCGCGCAAACTTCCGCGAGGGTCTCTCGGTTCTCGAGTTCTTCATCAGCTCCCACGGCGCGCGCAAGGGTCTTGCCGATACCGCGCTTCGTACTGCGGACTCCGGCTACCTCACCAGAAGGCTTGTTGATGTTTCGCACAACGTCATCATCCGCGAAGAGGACTGCTTCGCCGAGCGCGGCATGGCCATCGACGGCATGATGATCGAGCCCATTGTGGACGGCGACCGCGTGCTCGAGCCTCTTGCTGATCGTATCCTTGGCAGATACACCGCGGAGGACGTTTACGATCCCGCCACCGGCGATCTTATCATCGGAGCAAATCAGATGATAACCTATGAGATCTGCGACCGCATCGTTGCTTCCGGCATAACGGGCGTTCGCTGCAGAACGGTCTTCACCTGCCGCAGCGAGCACGGCGTTTGCGCGAAGTGCTACGGCAGAAACTGCGCCACGGGTCAGGAAGTCACCATCGGCGAAGCTGTCGGCATCATCGCGGCTCAGGCTATCGGCGAGCCCGGCACCCAGCTCACCATGCGTACCTTCCACACCGGCGGCGTTGCATCCGCAGAGGACATCACCCAGGGTCTTCCCCGAGTTGAGGAAATCTTCGAGGCCAGAAAGCCCAAGGGTCTTGCGGTCATCACCGAGATCGCGGGCGAGGTCACCATCGAGACCGACGGCAAGAAGACCGAGGCCACCGTTTCCAACTTCGAGGGCGATTCCGAGAAGTATCTGCTTCCGTTCGGCTCCAAGATCAGAGTCAGGAGCGGCGATCACGTCGAGCCCGGCGACACGCTCACCGAGGGCTCCGTCAACCCGCACGACATTCTCAAGATCAAGGGCATCAAGGGCGTTCAGGAGTACATGCTCCGCGAAGTCCAGGCCGTTTACCGCAGCCAGGGCGTTGCGATCTCCGATAAGCATATCGAGGTCATCATCCGCCAGATGCTCCGCAAGATCAGGGTCGAATCCTCCGGCGATTCGGATATGCTGCCCGGCGAGCTTGTGGATATCTTTAAGTTCGATCAGGCAAACGAGGAGATCATCATGCGCGGCGGCGAACCCGCAAGCGCGAAGCGCATCCTGCTCGGCATCACCAAGGCATCCCTTGCCACCGATTCCTTCCTCTCCGCGGCGAGCTTCCAGGAGACCACCAGGGTGCTCACCGAAGCCGCCATCAAGGGCAAGATCGATCCCCTTGTGGGCCTCAAGGAGAACGTCATCATCGGCAAGCTCATTCCCGCCGGTATCGGCATGAAGCGCTATCGCAACGTTGAGGTCGAGGCTGCGAAAGAGGCCGCCGCTGAGGAATAAGGCTTTGTCAAACGATAATTGAACTACGATCTGCATGAACCTCCGCTTCCGGCGGGGGTTCGTTTTGTGCTACAAATGGGATGACGTGAGCCTGTTAGCATATTTTTGGGGTGCAAAACGGCGAAAAGTGGGCGCTTCTACCCTCAAAATGGGGCAATGGAGCGCATTTTGGGGGCGATTCACTTGACCTTTCCCAAAAAACAATGTAAAATGTTATCGTGCCAGAAGGCGCAATCGATATTCGGAGGGAATGCCTCAATATGGAAAAGGAACTGAACAATAAGGATTGCAGGCTGTACGGCTCGCCGTACTGCGCTGTTTTGAATCAAAAAAGCTGTGCGGAATGCAGGATATCCAAGCTCGGCGCCGCCGATCAGCTCAAGGCGGCGGAGGATATCCTCTATATAGCCGAAGCGCTGCCCGAGGACGGTGTGGAGGGCATCATGAATTCGGAAAGCTGCGCGCTCTGCCGCACCAAGGGCAGGGAAGGCGCGGAGCCGAACGCGGCGGAGCAGTATGCCCAGATGGATATGGGGCATCTGCATCCCACGGCGAAGGTGGGCGAAAAGCTTTCGGGCAATTACGACCGCGGCACCGCGATGACCGTGCCCGTTCAGCTTCCCGTTTGCGAGAGCTGCCGCAAAAAGATCGGCAAGAAGTCCTATCTGCCGCTCGCGCTCGGCTGCCTTATCGCGGCGATCGGACTTGCGCTCGTTTCGCTCGAGCCCGTGCGCACCGCGCTCACAAAATACGGCAGGATCATCCCGTTCCTCGTGTTCCTTATCTTCGTTTTTGCGGGGATCATCGTTGAAAGCCTCGTCAAGCGCTCCATCGGCAAAAAGAACGAGCGCACCGTCAACTCCCGCGCCAAGCGCATATCCGCCATCGCTCCGCTTCTTGAGCGCGGCTGGTTCGCCATCGGCGAAATGAAGGACGGAATGCCCTTTATCTTCACGAAGAATAAGCTCGACAGCGGCATACTGACCGGCGAAAACCAGCGCGAGCTGCTCGATGAGATCCGCTCCGCAGGAAAAGCGGGGATAGATGAGCTTTCCCGAAGGTGAAAGGCAGGGGCTTGAGCTTTGATCGGCTTGAATGATCGGCTTTGCCCAATGCCGCGTGCATCATAGAGGAAACATATTACATAAGCGTAAATTACATAAGCGTGAATCGGCTCCTGTTCGTTTGCAGGAGCCCTTCCTTTTGCATTTTGCCAAGCTCTGCGCTAAGGGAGCTTCTTTCCACGGAAAGATAATCGGCAAGCTGCTGGCGGTCGAAGGGGATGGTGAAGCTCGGGCTGCCCGCTTTCTTTGCCATCAACGATAGATAGTCCATAAGCTTCGCCCGCGTTGTGCGCTTTGAAATATGAGCGAGCTTGGTCACAAGGCGGACGTTGTTTTTGGAGAGCGCGAAGAAAAGATTTCTGATCACCTGTGTGTGGAAACGACAGGCCGAGGAACAGGTCGTCAGCACGCGGTCCGCATCGAACGAGATAACGATCGAGGGTTCAACGGCAACGACGTCGTTCATTATCGCCTCTCCGGATAGGTAGGCCTGACCGAAAACTTCGCCCGTCGATATGGAGGTAAAAATGTTACGGTTGCCCCAAAAATCCTCGCTCTGCACATGGAGCCGCCCTTCGGCAAGCACGAAGATGCGATCGACGCGCTCGCCTTGACGGATCAGGTATTCACCCTCGCTGAAATGTCTCTGCTTCGCATTCAAACAGCCGAGCATCGCCTCGATTGCGCTTTCGTCAATGCCTTCAAACAGATTTGTTTCTTTCAATAACTTTAAATATTTTTTCATAAAAGCCTCGTTTTGTTGGAAAAACAACATACTTACATGGCAAATGATACTATAATACGCTCAGAAAGTCAACCGGAGGCCATTATGAAACCGAAGATAAGAATAACCCTTGTGGAAAGATTGGGCGATCATCCCTGCCATCGCGGCCACGCCGTGGGCGACAGCTTTGATTTCGACACGGAGCGCGGAAAACTCTGCCCCATGGCTGCGCACGTCGCATTTCCGTATGTGGACATACTCCGCTACGGCGGCGAGCCTCCGAAGGCAAGGTGCGGCGAGGTGCGCTTCTGCTGCCCCGACAGCGACGTTATAAACGTTTTCAAAATAGAAAAAATATAAAGGAGAGAAAGAAAATGGATTGCAAGATGTTTTGTTATCAGTGTGAGCAGACGGCGGCGGGCCGCGGCTGCATGGGCGCGGCAGGCGTTTGCGGCAAGAAGGCGGAGACCGCGAAGCTTCAGGACAAGCTGACCGGTGAGCTTATCGGCCTTGCGAATGCGGCGTATGAAAACCCGAACGTGAACGAGGCGACCGATGCGCTCATCATGGAGGGGCTTTTCACAACCATAACCAACGTTAATTTCAACGATGAGACCATCGGCGCTCTCATTGAAAGAGTGCTGAAGGAGAAGGCTCGCCTCGTTCCCAACTGCGCCGACTGCGGCTCGCACTGCGGCAGAACGGACGGCTTCGATATGCGGAAGCTTTGGACGGACGATGAGGACGTTCGCTCGCTTAAATCGCTCATCCTGTTCGGCATTCGCGGCATGGCGGCCTATGCGTATCACGCTGCGGTGCTCGGCAGGCATGATGCGGAGGTCAACCGCTTCTTTTACAAAGCGCTCGCTGTCATCGGCACAGACGGCATCTCTGCGGAAAAGCTTCTGTCGGTCGTGCTCGAGGTGGGCGAAGTGAACCTCAAGTGCATGGCTCTGCTTGATAAAGCGAATACGGACACCTTCGGCGACCCCGAACCCACCGAGGTGAGCCTGACCGTTGAACAAGGTCCCTTCATCGTGATCACGGGCCACGATCTTTACGACCTCAGAATGCTCCTCGAGCAAACCGAGGGCAGGGGCATAAACATCTATACCCATGGCGAAATGCTGCCCGCGCACGGCTACCCCGAGCTCAAAAAGTATAAGCATCTCAAGGGCAATTTCGGCACCGCCTGGCAGAACCAGCAGAAGGAGTTCGATTCCATCCCCGCGCCCGTGCTCTTCACCACAAACTGCCTCATGCCCCCGAAGGAGAGCTATTTCGACCGCGTTTTCACCACCGAGGTCGTATCCTATCCGGGGCTCGTTCATATCGGCGGGGATAAGGATTTCACCCCGGTCATAGAGAAGGCGCTTGAGCTTGGCGGCTATGCGGAGGATAAGCATTTCACCGGCATAAACGGCGGAACGAAGGTCATAACGGGCTTCGCGCACGGCGCCGTGCTCGGCGCTGCGGACAAGGTGGCAGAAGCGGTCAAAAACGGGGAGATCAAGCATTTCTTCCTCGTCGGCGGCTGCGACGGGGCAAGGCCGGGCCGCGATTACTACACCGATTTCGTTAAAAACACTCCGAAGGACAGCGTGGTGCTGACGCTCGCCTGCGGCAAGTATCGTTTCAACGACCTCGACCTCGGCACCGTCGCGGGACTGCCCCGCATAATGGATATGGGCCAGTGCAACGATGCTTACAGCGCGATCCGCGTTGCGGCCGCCCTGGCGGAAGCGTTTAACTGCGGCGTGAACGAGCTGCCCCTTTCGATCGTGCTCTCATGGTATGAGCAGAAGGCGGTCTGCGTGCTTCTGACGCTCCTGCACCTCGGCATCACGAATATCCGCCTCGGACCCACGCTTCCCGCATTCGTATCCCCGAACGTTCTGGATATACTCGTTAAAACCTTTAATATCGCGCCCACGGGCACTCCCGAGGACGATATCAAAGCGCTGATGAAATAAGCCCGGAGGAAACGAATATGGTCAGGAAGATAATCAAGATCGACGAAGAAAAATGCAACGGCTGCGGCCTTTGCGCGACCGCCTGCCACGAGGGGGCGATCGAGATGGTGAACGGCAAGGCGAAGCTCGTGCGCGAGAGCTTCTGCGACGGTCTTGGCGACTGCCTGCCGAACTGTCCCACGGGCGCGATCGCGTTCGAGGAGCGCGAGGCTCCCGAATACGACGAAAAGGCGGTGCTGAAAGCAAAGCAGGAGAAGCTTTCCCATGTGCACGCGCAGGGAGGCTGCCCCGGCTCGCGCGCAAGGGCGATCGAAGCAAAGCCTGCGGAGGAAGCCCCGGCAGCGGGCGGATCCGTTTCGCGGCTTGCGCAGTGGCCCTGCCAGATCAAGCTCGTTCCCGCGAATGCGGCGTTCTTTGACGGCGCGAAGCTGCTTATCGCCGCCGACTGCACGGCTTACGCCTATGCACGCATGCACGAGGAGTTCATGCGCGGCAGAGTTACGCTGATCGGCTGTCCGAAGCTCGACGCCGTGGACTATTCCGAGAAGCTGACCGCCATCATCCGAGAGAACGATATAAAGAGCGTTACGATAGTGCGCATGGAGGTTCCCTGCTGCGGCGGCCTCAGGATGGCGGCGGAAACCGCTCTGAAGGCAAGCGGAAAATTCATACCATGGCAGGTCGTTACGATCTCCACGGACGGCAGGATACTCGAGCGATAGGCTTCGCGATAAACCAAGCAAATATTTTTGGTTTTTTCCTTAAAAACACTTGACTAAACTTGAATATCATGGTATTATACGCATAGTGTGCTTTAAAATGACACACTATGTGTTTTTATGTGGAAAACACTCCTTCATATAGGGTTGCAAGGAGTTTTCTTTATATAAAAATAACAATATTTTTAAGGAGAAACTTTCATGCCCACCATTAATCAGCTGGTCAGAAAGAGCAGGGAAAAGGTTGAGTATAAGTCCAATTCCCCTATTCTGAAGCAGTGCCCCCAGCGCCGCGGCGTCTGCACCGCAGTCCGTACGCTGACCCCCAAGAAGCCGAATTCCGCGCTTCGTAAGATCGCCCGTATCCGTCTGACCGACGGTCTCGAGGGTACGGCCTACATCCCCGGCATCGGCCACAACCTTCAGGAGCACTCCGTCGTCCTCATCAGGGGCGGCAGGGTCAAGGACCTCCCCGGTGTGCGCTACCACATCATCCGCGGTGCACTCGATACCGCAGGCGTTGCAAAGCGTATGCAGGCTCGCAGCCGTTACGGCGCGAAGCGTCCCAAGAAGTAAGGAGGTAACCATATGCCCAGAAGAGGTTTCGTTCCCAAGAGGGAAGTGCTTGATGATCCTATCTACGGCGGCAAGCTCGTAACCAAGCTCATCAACCAGGTAATGCTCGACGGCAAGCGCGGCACCGCTCAGAAGGCGTGCTACGGTGCTTTCGATATCATCAAGGAAAAGACCGGTCGTGAACCCCTCGAGGTGTTCCAGGAGGCCATGAACAACATCATGCCCGTTCTCGAGGTCAAGGCTCGCCGAGTCGGCGGTTCCACCTATCAGGTGCCGATCGAGATCCGTGCAGAGCGCCGTCAGACCCTCGGTCTTCGCTGGCTCGTGCTCTATGCCCGCAACAGGAATGAGCGCACCATGCAGGAGAGGCTCGCAGGCGAGATCCTC
>Ga0256404_1004295_pt1 | contig 27205 bp, 17 predicted proteins | sample RumenRJG_01DNA_FD_185990 | JGI IMG/M metagenome (GOLD analysis project Ga0256404, IMG submission 185990) | Bovine rumen microbial communities from Lethbridge, Alberta, Canada - RJG_01 | ecosystem: Host-associated > Mammals > Digestive system > Stomach > Rumen | place: Canada: Alberta | collected...
ACTCTGCCGGAGGATTCCTGGCAGTATGTGGGAAACGATCCTGCGGTGTATCGGTTCCTGCTCCCGGATTGTTCTGAGTTCGTCTCGAATCTGCGGCACGGCAGGATCGGCTGCGGCTATAATACCTGGATTCAGATCTTCCGCACCTCCGTCCTCGGGGAGTGGGATATGGCCGGGGCCGGCCGCACCGTCAAAATTCTGGCGCTCCTTTTGATGGCGGCCGGCGCGCTGCTCGCCGTCGTTTCCTTCATCGCTATGCTGGATGCCCTCCTCGTGCGGGGCGTGCATTACGGCGTCCGCAGATACGACCGCATTCTGCTTCTTCTCACGTATGCGGTGACGATGTTGTTTTATCTTAAGTTTGTTTATGATTATCCGCAGCAGTGCAGTATGAATTTCCGCTATATCACGGTCACACTGGTGCCGGCCGCGGCAGGGGCGGGAATTGTGTACGGGTCCATGAAGAAACCGCTCCGGGTCTTTGCGGCCCTTCTTACGGCAGTTTTTTCGTTTCTGTCGGTTCTGATGACCGCAGTCTGGTGCGCAATGTAGGAATCCGGGGATTATAAATAATCCCTGGATTCTATCCCGACAATAATTCCGGGAGTTGGATCCGAAGGAGATTGAGCTTGGAAAAGAAAAAAAGAGGCCTGAAATGCAGAATTCCTCTCGAAGCAGCCGTATTCACGGCGGCTCTTTCCTGTCTGCTCTTTGGCCTCTTTGGGTTCTGGCCGTTTGGAAAAGGGTCTGTAATCGTGGAGGACCTTTTCTCCCAGTACACGCCTCTCCTGTATCATTTCTTCGATTGTGTGACGGGCAAAGAGAATCTTTTCGGCGATATCCGCATTGCCGGCGGATTGAACCTCTATGCGGATACGATCAATGAAATTCTCAACCCGTTCAATTACGTGCTGCTCCTTTTCGGGAGAGAGAACATTTACCTTTCGGTAAACCTCCTTCTTCTTCTGTATATGACGGCGGCCTCCGCCTCGGCGGCACTGTTCCTGAAAGAAACCTTTCCGGATTCGGACCCTGTCATCCTTTCGCTCTCCTGCGCCTACGGGCTGTCGGGATACGTCTTTTATAATTATCAGATCATCAAATGGGAATATCTCGTCGTTCTTCTCCCGCTGTTCCTTATCGCCCTGCGGCGGATGGAAAAGAAGGGGAGAGGCGCGCTGTACTCTGTTCTGCTCGCTTATCAGATCGCGCTCAGCATCCAGCTCGGATTTGAAACCTGCCTATTTGTCTTCTTCGGATACGGATTCTATCTTCATATTCTTGTCCCGCAGCAGGAGAAAAAAGAACGCTTCCGCCGCCTGGTTTTCTATTCGCTCCTGGGAGTGGCTCTATCGGCGGCAGTCCTGATCCCGAATATCTGCACCCTTCTTACTTCCGCCCGCTCCGGGTATACGGCATCGTACATCGGCGTCATGCAGCAGCACGGCCTCGACGATCTTTTTGAGCGGATTTTCAATATCTTCCACCCGGCGGTTTTCGCCCTGATGCTCTGCCTTCTCCCCGGGAGAATCGGGCACAGCAGAAGAAGGGGGCGGAAGAGCGCAAAAACTTCCGGATCGGTCCGCAGGCAGAGAAAAACATGGGAAGCAGAAACCGCAGCGTATACAGCTGCGGCAGAAAAGACAGCGGCAGAAGGAACTGCGGCGGCAGAGTCAGCGGAAAGGAAACCTGCAGCGGCAGAGAATGCGTTAGATACGACTGCGGCGGATAATGGGATCATGGACGCCGGTCCGATGACCGCAGGCGGGAATAAAGAGGTACGGTTTTACCGCGCATGGGTCCTCTTTCTTTTTCTTACAGTCCTTCTGCAGCCGGCCAACCTCATCTGGCATCTCGGATCCTACCGCTGCTTTCCGGTCCGTTATGCCTATATGGTGCTTCTCAGCGCAGAGTGCCTGTGTGCGGCTCTGTACCGGGAAAAGTCTGCGCACGGGAGCAGAGATGCCGGAGCGCACGGACAAATCCGAAAGGGATTATTCTGTATCTTTGGAACTGCGCTGCTTCTTGCAGGCATCGCTCTGTCAGTCCGCTGGCAGGAGAGGATTTCCAATGCGTTTTCAACGCTCGCCATCAGTCTCACATGCCGGACGGAAACATGCATGGTGGCCGGAATCCTGGCGCTCCTTACGGCCGGCTCATTCCTGATCACGAATGGTGCCTTCCCTTTTCTTTCCGCTTCCTGCGGAAAGAAAAGGTTTCTTTCCGGTTCGCGCGGAAAGAAAGTTTTTGCGGTGCTTCTCACCATTCCGGCGCTGGCTTCCGGGCTTTGTTACGGACTTTTCTTCTTCCTCCCGGAGTCGAATCAGGTCCGGCAGATGAATGAAGAGGCCTATGAGGAGCTTTCCGGCTGGAATAAAGATGCGGTGAAGAGCGGCAGGGAGGAAGGCCCTCTTTACACCGGCAGTCGGATTTTCATGCGGACGGATGCGAAAGGAAACATGCCGCGCGATTTTGCGCTGGTGAGCCGTGCCTCGACGCTCACCGCGTATCTCCCGACTCTCTCGGACCGGACGCAGCGTTTTCTTCAAAACTTCGGTTATTACACGTACTGGGTTGCGACGGATGAGACCGGCGGCACGGTTATTTCGGACTTTGTTCTGAATGAACCGCTTCTTTTCAAAGCATCGGCGGGAGACCTTGCCATTTCGGAAGACTCGGCGGTCACACGGCAGCAAAAACTTTCTCAGATCCTCACGGGACAGGAAGACGCGGCAGAGGTAATAGAGGGGAGCGAGGTAAGTTTTGACGGGGAATATGAAATTCATACGGACGGGAAGAAGCATCTGTACCTCGAGACGGAAACACCATCCGAAGATTTCACCGTCTTTGTGAACGGAGAGAAGCTCTCCTACGACGGTGACAGCGCGGCAGAGGCACCTTCTGTGCTGATCGATCTTGGCATCTTTGAGGACAGCGATGTTACGGTGCGGATACGCGGAGATGGGGGTGCAGCACCGTCGGAGGATAATGTTTCGTTTCTTGCCGTGGATGAGAGCATCTGGAAGAAGGCTTTCGAAGAGATCCTGTACGGGGAGAATGCAGAGGACGGCGCGAATGCCCGTGTACTGAGCGATGCGGAGATAAGCGACGATGAGTCGAGGTCTCTTCTCAACATCCGGATCGATGACGCCGGAGACGGAGACACGGTCGTGCTTCCGATCGTGGAGACATACGGTTATCACGTGACGCTGAACGGGAAAACGGTAAAACCCGCGGAGGTCCTCGGCGGGCTCATGGGAATCCGCACAGAAAAAGGCCTTAATACAATCCGCATTGTGTTTATTCCGGACGGACTGAACGCCGGGATTCTTGTTTCGGCGGCCGCACTGACGGTGCTGATTGTTCTATGCGTCCGCCGCAGAAAGAAAAAGAATGCGGCAGTGAAAAGCGGCCGGGGAGAGAAAGATCCGGGAGAGATTCTCTGGCTCTTTGGAATTCTCGTCGTGTATGTCATTCCGTGCATCGGGCTTGTCTTTTTCATGGGGCATAAGGCACTTTCGCAGGCGACACAGAACGGAAGCAGTGTAACATCGCAGACCCAGGATGTGACGGTCCTTGACACGGAGTCCACAGAGGACGGTGTCCGCGTCGATATCGCCGGCGAAAATCTGATGCTTCTTCCGGGCGTGCGCATTTCTGCGGACAGCACGGAGAACAACAAGCTTTTGGCCAAATACGTGAATGATGGGATCCGGGATGATGATACGCTCCGGTGGTCTTCGGAAAATGACCGGGAGAAGTGCGATCACTATGTGGAGGCAAAGTTCCGGGAGACGGAGACATTCGGAGTCGTCCGCATTTACTGGGAGCGCTGCAATGCCTCGAAGTACGCCATTGAAGTCTCCGATGACGGAAAAACATGGCAGACGGCAGCATCCTTTGACACCCCTCCGGTATCGAAGGAGGACGAAATCCGTTTTGACACTCCTGTGACGGGACGGTATCTGAGACTGCATGTGACGGATGTACTGCGGAACGAAGCGGATGCCACGCTCTACTATCAGAATGTATCGGTTCTTGAGATGGAAGTGTATTCCGGCGTAGAGGACTCTTTCGTGGTAAGAAATCCGGAGGTTTCCGCCGGCACGGAGCGTATACTGGAAACGCCGTCGGTTCCGGACGGATACCGGCTTGAATTCGCGGGCGCGGACCTTGAGTCCATCATTGACAGCCGCGGCCGGATTGCGGACACAATCGCGGATGTAGAAGTCGAAGTCGGATATCGTCTGATCAGCGGAAGCGTGGCGACGGATCTTCCCGGCATGAAGATCACAATCCCTGCCTCGGCTGCCGCGGGAGAGAACGCAGCGGCAGAAGAAGGCGCAGAGGAAGCAGATGAGAAAACAACGCTTCCGGACGGGGTGAGTGTCCGCGAATGGAGACCATCCGGCGGGGGCTTTGTCCTTTCAGATGCGGTGAAACTCGTTCTTCCTTCTTCGCAGAGCGGAGATCTTTCAGGAAATGCTGACATTTTTGCAGAAGAGCTGAAAGAGGCCGGATTCACGGTGGAGAGAGCATCTGCTCTGCCGGAAGAAAATCCGGAAGAGCAGGAGTCAAAGGTTTCATTGATTGCACTGCAGCTTGCGGATGAGGATGGAACCACGCCGTTTGAATGCTTTGCCTCGGTCTCCGGGGAGGAAGGATACAGCATCGATCTTGCCTCGGACGGGAAGGGCATCTATCTTACGGCGGGCTCGGTCCAGGGACTCCGCTGGGCAGAAATAACGCTCGAAAAAATATTACAGGGAGCCGGGGACGGGAACATTCCTGCCGGATGCATCCGCGATTATCCCAGATATTCGGTCCGCGGGTTCGGCATCGATGTCGGCAGACGGGAAATCTCATTGGATTTTCTGAAAAAACTGGTCATCGCTCTCTCCGGCGCGAAGATGAATGAGCTGCAGGTGCATCTCAACGACAACGAGACTATTGCACAGAGCGGTTATGACGGGACCGTCGAAGGAGCGCTTTCCCTGCAGTCGGGCTTCCGGCTTGCCTCCGATATACGGAACAAGGACGGGGAGAGCATCACATCAGAGGATTTCTTCTATACAAAGGAAGAGTTTGCAGATTTCATCAGCTGGGCTGCGGATTACGGCGTCCGGATCGTTCCGGAAATCGACACGCCGGCACATTCCCTTGCGTTCACAAAGGTATTTCCGGAGCTGATTCTGGGCGATGAGGCGGGGAGCGCCGATGAACTTGATCTCTCAGACCCGGAGGCGGCAGAGCTTGGAAAGGAAATCTGGACGGAATACGTCGGTGACGGAAAAACCTTTGCGGATGCAAAGACTGTCGGAATCGGGATGGATGAGTATTACGGCAGCGGAAGCGACTATGTTGACTACTTCAACACCATCGCGAATACGGTATCCGGGCTCGATCCGGACATGACCGTCCGGGCATGGGGAAGTTTTGACTGGTACGGCGCGGATCCCCAGTCTGTATCGACCGATGTGCAGATGCAGGTGTGGCAGTTTGTCTGGCAGAATCCGGAAGAACTGTATGAAGACGGCTTTTCCGTCATCAATTCCATGAGCTCGCATCTGTATATCATTCCGGGCGGCGGATACGACCGGCTTGATATGGATTATCTTAAGGACACGTGGGAGCCGAATGTTTTCGAACAGGACGGCACCGTGATCACGATTCCCGCGTATTCGAGCCGCATGCCCGGCGCAGTGTATATGATGTGGAACGAAAAAACTGGGACGGACATATCGGAGGACGGGCTCTATGAGCGCTTCAGTGAGCCGCTCGGAGTGCTGTCCGGCAAGCTCTGGTGACAGAGAAGATTCGGGGCAGGAACGCCGCCGGAACGGCAGAGCGCCCGCAAAGGTCCGGCCGTTCTGGTGACAGAACCGTTCGGGGAGAGTACAATCGGAGAAAGCAGATTTCACAGCAGGCCTGAGGAAATTTCTCCGGAATTCATACGGCCTTTTTTCCGGCCGGAAAGGAAGACTATGGCAGCGACATTAGAAGAAGAGAAAAAGATGATCGATGAGGCGGAGCGGGATCTCCTTCATACGTACAACCGTTATCAGGTCGTGCTCGACCGCGGCGACGGAATGTATCTTTATGATGTCACCGGGAAGAAATATCTTGATTTTATGGCCGGCATCGCCGTTTTTGCGTTCGGATACAACAACAAAGAATACAATGACGCACTCAAGGCGCAGATTGATAAGATCATCCACACCTCGAATTATTTCTACAATGAGCCGTGCATCCGCGCGGCAAAGCGCCTGAAGGAAATTTCCGGAATGGACCGCGTGTTCTTCACAAACTCCGGCGCGGAATCGAACGAGGGGGCGCTCAAGGCCGCGATGAAGTATGCATGGCTGAAGGACAAGGATGAAAATCACAATATCGTGGCTCTCGAAAATTCCTTCCACGGGCGCACATACGGCGCACTCGCCGTCACCGGGAATGCACATTACCGCGAGCCGTTCGGACAGATGGTCTGCGATGTCCGCTTCGGGAAGATGAACGATTTCGAATCCGTAAAGGAGAAGTGCGACGCAAAAACTGCGGCTATTATCCTTGAGGTCGTGCAGGGGGAGGGCGGCCTTATCCCGGCGAACAAGGAATTCCTGGAGAGCCTCCGCGCATTCTGCACAGAGAGAGATATTCTCCTTATTTTCGACGAGGTTCAGTGCGGCATGGGCCGCACCGGCTATATGTACGCATGGCAGAAATTCGGCGTAAAGCCGGACATTATGACGACGGCCAAAGCGCTTGGATGCGGAGTTCCGGTCGGCGCCTTTCTCATGACGGAGCATGTCGCGGAGCATTCTCTTACAGCCGGCGATCATGGAACGACCTACGGCGGCAACCCGTTTGCCTGTGCCGCCATCAACAAGGTACTGGATCTTTATGAGAGCACACATCTGGTGGAACATGTCCGCGATGTGGCGCCGTATCTGGAAAAGACACTGGACGGACTGAAAGATCGTTTTGACTGTATCACGGAGCGCCGCGGGTCCGGCCTGATGCAGGGACTGGTGTTTGACCGCCCGGTCCGCGGCATCATCGACCGTGCGATGGAGAACGGTCTTATTCTCATCAATGCCGGCCCGAATATTCTCCGTTTCGTGCCGCCGCTTATTGTGACGGAAAAGGAGATCGACGAGATGGCGGAAATTCTATCGGCAGCCATCGAAGCGTAAGAAAGCGGACAGATTCTCATGAGTTTACGGACAAAAATTATTTCGGTGGCGCTGATTGCCGCCCTTCTTGCAGGTCTTATCTGGGCTGCCGGTCCCGGGCATGCGCTTGACACAGCTCAGGAGCAGACCAGTTCTCTTTTCTCGCGGAGCAAGGAGACACTGTACCTGTGGTACAGTGATGATGCTCTCACGGATTACCTCAACGAGATCGCGGTCGCCTATAACAGCGAAAACCGGGATTACCGTATTGAACCGGAGTATAAGGACGGAACGGACTTCCTGCAGGCTGTAAATACAGCGTCCGTGCAGGCGGAGTCGGATATGCCGGATCTTTACATCATCGCAGACAATTCCCTCGGAAGAGCTTATCGCGCGGGACTTGCCGCGGAAGTCAGCAATTCGTCAGTTTTTGAAAACACACTTTTTTACCCGCAGACTGCGATTAATTCGGTGACGTATCAGGGCAGGAGGGTCGCCTATCCGTTTTATTTTGAGACGGCGGCGCTGCTGTACAACGCGGACTACCTTCAGAGCTTTGCCGACAAGGCAGGAAAGTCGCTGGAGGAGACGGTTCCCGGTACGATCCAGGATATTATTGATTTTGCGGGCAATTATGATGCACCGGAAGGCGTGACGAGTGTTTTCAGCTGGGATGTAGGCGATATTTTCTATAACTATTATTTCATCGGGGAAAGCTCCGATCTCGGCGGCGAGTGCGGGGATGACCGGGACAAGATCGACATCTACAATGCAGACACCATCTCTGCGCTGCAGGTTTTTCAGCAGCTGAACCAGTACTTCTCACTCGATACGGATGAGAACAGCTACAGCGATATTCTGGACGACTTCGCACAGGGGAAAAGTGTTTTCACGGTGGCGACGACGGATGCACTGAAGACGCTGTCGGAGAAAATCTCTTCATCGGCGGGCGGAGACGAAACGGAGAGCGCGGCTTCTGACACAGAAGGGGAGGCTTCTTCGGATGCTTCCTCGGAGTCTTCTTCGGAGACTTCTGCAGAGTCGTCCGATGCAGGAGATTCCGGGCAGCAGGATGCAGCAGGCACGCTTCAGAATTACGGAGCAGTACCGCTCCCGGACATCACGGATACACTCGGAACGCGCGGCATCGCTGTCACAAACTGCCTTGTCATCAACGGCTATTCTGAAAAGCAGGAGGGAGCGGAGGATTTTGCCGCGTTCCTCAAAGAGGACCAGAGCTCGGATTTCTTTGACCGGACAGGTTACCTGCTCTGCCGGAACGGAGTCACCTACAGTGATTCTCACGCAGACGGTTTTGTCTCGGCATACCAGAGTTCGGAATGTGAGTCAAAAATCAGCGGAACCGGAAATTTCTGGATACTGCTGGAGAATACCATGGAAAATGTCTGGAACGGAGCGGACCCGAACGAATCCCTGAAGAGCCTCGATGAACAGCTCATGATTCAGCTCACCGGGGATGAATCTTACACGGTGGAGGCAATCGACAGCCCGGAACCGATCACGCTCTCGAACGGACAGGACGACGGCAATTGACTTTCGTTCTTTCCCTGCATAAAATAGACTTATCGCACGGCGGGGCACTCCTGAGCGGAGGCTGTGCAATGAAGAAAGAAACTACGATCGGACGATCGAAAGTGATGCAATTTCTCAAGGACAGATCCGGATGGCTGGGTCTGTCCTTTGTTGTTATCGCAGTTTGTATTATCGGAGCTGTGTGCAGTGCGGGGAGCGGCGTGGAAGTCGAAAGCTCACGTGTTTACCGCAGCGGGGAGGATATCCTGGGAGAGAAAGAAACGCTTCCTGCAAGAGATGTGCAGGGAGAGAAAGAGGATCTGACGGCAGCTTTCTCTTCGGAGCCCTCTGAGGCGGCCGGCGGCGTATCCGCCGGGGTCTCCTCATCTGCTCCCGAAGAAGGCTCCTCTGGTGCCGGGAAAACAGCTCCTTTGATCTGCGTCTTTGTGAGCGGGGCTGTGGAAAAGGAAGGCGTCTACAGGCTTCCGGAAGGTGCGCGGGTCTATCAGGCCGTTGAAGCAGCCGGCGGTTTCAGGGCGGACGCGGACACATCCTATGTGAATCTTGCGCTGATTCTCGGGGATGAAGATGTCATCCGCATCCCTGCAAAAGAAGAGAGCGGTGCAGATGCGGAGGGCAGCAGCACAGCAGAAGGAAGCAGCGGGGGAAAAGAAGAAAACAGCCAATCCTCCGGGAAATTGTCCGGTTCGGGGAAGAGTACGGAGGGCGTGAACACAGAAAGTTTCGGCGTGATTCACAGGGGAGACTCCGGAACCGGGACCAAAGGAGACACGAAAGGAGGTTCCGACAGCGGAGGACTGATCAATATCAACACGGCATCGCGTGAGGAGCTCATGACACTTCCCGGCATCGGAGAGAGCAAGGCGGATGCAATTCTGGAATACCGGAAGACGAACGGCGGATTCGGGACGAAAGAAGAGATCATGAACATAACCGGCATTAAAGAGGGAGTCTACAGTAAGATCGAGGATAAGATCACGGCAGAGTGAGAAAGGCTGCACGCCCTGTAATATTTTCTTAACATTTAGCGGTCATTCCTATCCATGATGGGGTATAATGATCTGAGAAAGAAAATGCAGAGCGGCTGTGGTACTGAACGAGGACGGAATGGCTAAAATACTGGTTGTTGATGACGAGAAACTGATTGTGAAGGGACTGCGGTTCAGCCTGATGCAGGATGGCTATCAGGTGGACACGGCATACGATGGGGAAGAGGCCCTCGCGAAGGCGAAGGGAAATGACTACGATATTATTCTTCTCGACGTCATGCTTCCCAAAATGGATGGTTTTGAGGTCTGTCAGCAAATCCGCGAGTTCTCGAATGTTCCGATCATCATGCTGACCGCGAAGAGCGAGGACATGGACAAGATTCTCGGTCTGGATTATGGCGCAGATGATTACATCACGAAGCCGTTCAATGTCCTCGAGGTCAAGGCGCGCATCAAGGCCATTATGCGCCGGACATCCGCGTCCAGGAAGGAAGCAGGACAGCCGGAAGCGCCGAAATCCAATGTGATCGAGAGCAGAGAGCTGCGGCTTGACTGTGATAACCGCCGGCTTTCCATCTCCGGCCGGGAAATCAATCTGACTTCGAAGGAATTTGAGCTTCTCGAACTGCTTGTCCGTCATCCGGGCAAGGTCTATGGCAGAGAAGAACTTCTCACCGCCATCTGGGGACAGGATTTTCTCGGAGATGTGCGCACAGTCGATGTACATGTGCGGCGGCTCCGCGAGAAAATTGAGCCGAACCCGTCTGAGCCGAAGTATGTTCAGACAAAATGGGGCATCGGTTATTATTATCAGGAATGAGTCCTGTACGATACAGGGAGGCGGATATGCGGTTTCCGTCTTTCATCGGCGTCTTCGTTTAACAGCCCTTCTTCAGGGCAGAATCTGAATCTGTTTACATGTGGAAAAAGCTGAAACTTTGGTATCGCCGTTCGAAGATTCTGCGGAGTCTTCGGACGAGGATTTTTATTATCATATTTTTGAGCGGTCTTATTCCCTGTCTTCTGGTGCAGTACGGAATTCTGGCCGCATACCGGTCAAGAGCCGTCTCCCTGCGCACATCGGAAGTGCGCACGCAGATGCGCGTCATTGCAAATCATCTCATCACATACGGCTACATCAATGATCCTTCTTCCTATTCTGTCAATGCGGAATTATCTCTTTTCTCTACGCTGAATGACGGCAGAGTCCTTGTAATCGACAACAATCTGAAAGTCATCAAGGATACTTATGGAATTGCAGAGGGAAAAACCATCGTAACGCCTGAGGTTGTGAAATGCCTTCAGCAGGGTTCGGCCGGCGCTTCCTCCAATTATGACAAGACAATCGGCTATATCGAGATGTATACACCGATTGTGGAGACTGCAGCGCTCGAGTCGTTTGATGTTTCGTCCTCTGAAAGCTCTCAGAACGAGACCGTCCGCGGTGTCCTGCTGACGTCTGTCTCGACGGATTCCATCGAACAGACGAGGAAAATCCTGAGCCAGCAGGCCGTGCTGATCGAGGCACTGGTTCTTCTTGTACTCTTTGTCATCGCATTTTTTGTTTCCGACCGGCTGGTCAAGCCATTCGACCGCCTGACGCAGCATATCGGGGAAGTCCGCGAAGGCATTTCAAACGAAACTGTACAGGAACCGGCCTATTATGAGACGGAGCAGATTGTCGGCGCATTCAACCGGGTTCTGGCGAGGCTGAATGCCCTCGATGAGAGCCGTAATGAATTTGTCTCGAATGTCTCGCATGAACTGAAGACTCCGATGGCCTCCATGAAGGTTTTGGCGGATTCTCTGCTCTCCGAGACGGATGTCCCGCCGGAGATGTACCGGGAGTTCCTCGAAGATATCGACTCCGAGATCGACCGCGAAAACAAGATCGTCAGCGATCTGCTGGACCTTGCAAAGATGGAAAACAAGGCCGTTCATATGAATATCACATCCGTCGACATCGGGGAGCTCACGGAGACGATCTGCAAGCGGATCCGGCCTCTGGCAAAGAAGCGGGGCATCGAGATCACCCTGGTGGTCGAGCGGCCGGTGAAGGCAGAGGTGGATGAGGTCAAGATATCACTGGCTCTCACAAACCTGATTGAAAATGCCGTCAAGTACAATAAGGATAACGGAAAGGTCAAGGTTGCCGTTGATGCGGATCACCAGAATTTCACTGTCTCCGTATCGGACACCGGTGTCGGTATTCCGGAGCAGGATCTCGATAAAATCTATGACCGGTTTTACCGTGTTGACAAGTCGAGATCGAGAGAGGTGGGCGGAACAGGCCTTGGCCTTGCGATTACGAAGAATGCAGTTGTTCTGCACCGCGGTTCAATCAGCGTGAAGAGCAAGCTTGGTGAAGGGTCTGCTTTCACAATGCGGATTCCGCTCACGTATATCACGGAGCCCGGCCAGTCGAAGATGACAATCGTGAAGAAGAAAAATCCTTCCGAGAACGCCCGGAATGCACAGCTGGAGAAGAGCCTTAAGAAGACGGAGGACGAAATCCGCCGCAAACAGGCGAGCCTGCGCCGCACGGAGGCAAGAATCGAGCGGAGAAAGAAATTCCTTCATCTCTTCACCCTGCCGGGAATGTTGGAGGAAAAGAAAGAAGACAAGACCCGTGTGCCGGGTGAACTGACCGCTATGGAGAAGCTTGCCGAGACGAAGACAATTGATACGGCAGCGGTCAATGCGGCAATCCGTGAGATGGAGGAAAAGAGCGGGCAGGAAACGACGGAGAAGGACAGACCGGATGCCGCAGGAGATGTTCACGAAGAGAAGCAGAATGAAAAAACAAATGAAGCATAACAAAAGATGGACAGGTCTTATAGCTGTATTATTGTTGACCGTTCTGGTATTCTGCCTTTCTGCATGCGGCTCGGCTGAGAACAGTTCTGATTCCGGAACCGGAGAGAGCGGGGAAGAGAATACCTATAAGATTTATTACCTCGACAAATCCGGAACAGGGGTTACCAGTGTGGATTATCAGCCGGTTTCATCGGATTCGGAGGCACTCATCGAAGAGTTCCTCGAGCGTCTTTCTACCTCCGATTCTATTGATTACACCGCTCCGATCAGTAATTTCGAAGTACTGGGGACCAGCATCGACAATGGCATTGTCACCATAGATTTCTCCAAGGCCTATGAGGAATTGAGCGTTACGAGCGAGGCGCTTACCAGAGCAGCCATCGTATCCACGATTTGTGAAGTGCCCGGCGTATCCGGAGTTGCAGTAACGATAGAGGGAAGCCCTCTGACGGGAGAGGACGGCCTTGCTGTCGGGGCAGAGACTAGTTCGGATTTCATCCTCAATCTCGGCAAGGACATCAACTCGTACGAGAAGGACCGGATCAAGCTTTATTTTGCCAATGAGAAGGGCGATCATCTGATCTGTGTCTATCGCACGGTCATCTATAACAGCAATATTTCGAAGGACAAGCTGATCGTGGAAGAGCTGCTCAAGGGACCTAACGGAGACGGCGTTTATCCGACGATTAATCCGGAGACTGCCATTATCAATGTCACGTCCCGCGACGGTGTCTGCTATGTGAATTTCGATAAAAGTTTCATGACAGAGCCGTATTCGGTTACGGCCGAAGTTGCAGTCTATTCCATTGTTGATTCGCTGACAGAGCTTCCTTTTGTCAGCAGAGTCCAGATTTCCATTGACGGCGACACAACACAGTCGTTTCTTGAACAGATCCCGCTCACGACTGTCTTCGACCGGAATTTAAGTCTCGTCGAGGACGGGGAATCGTGACCGGCCGGAAGGCACATCTTTGAGAAGACCCCTCTTTGTTTTTCTTCTCGCGTTTACAGGTTCTGTGCTTCTTTTCCTTCTTCTGTTTCCGCCCGGATATCCCTCCTATGAATCCTTTGACGGGGAGGTGAAAGTCCTGTCCGGCAGGGTTGCGTCCAAGGAATATAAGAGGAAAGAAGACGGTACGCTGTCTCTTCGCGTCACTCTCAAACAAGTTCAAAGCGCCCGCGGCGACAGCTTTCCATCCGTTCCTGACGGAGCTCTTGCCATTTTTACGTCCAAGGCCGGGAAAAGTCCGCAAAGGCTGAGTACGGAAAAACAGGAAACGGAAAAGCAGGCCGCAGAAGAGAAAACTGCTGATGAGCAGTATCTTGAAGCACTGGATGACTCTATGCCCATCGGGTGCAGGGTCTGTCTGTCCGGGAAAATCCGGAATTTTTCCCCCGGAACAAATCCGGGGGAGTTCGACAGCCGCCTTTATTATCGGACGCTCGGAATCAACCTGCGGCTCGACAATGCAGCACTCAGGCTTGTCTCAGGCCGGGCATCGCCGCTGCAGAATACGCTGTATCTTCTCAAAAGGCGCCTCTCCGGAGTTCTCGACAGGAGCCTTCCGGAAGAGGATGCCGGGATTATGAAAGCCATGCTTCTCGGAGAGAAAGGGTTTCTCTCGGAGGAGCTGAAAAGTCTCTACCGCGAGAGCGGCATCCTTCATGTCCTTGCGATCTCCGGCCTTCACATAAGCCTTTTCGGCATGGGGCTCTACCGGCTTCTGCGGAGAGCACGCCTGTCTCTTCTTCCGTCGGCGGCCTTGTCTGCTGGTTTCATCCTTCTTTACAGCTGCATGGTAAATCTCTCCGGATCCGGCGTGCGCGCTGTCATCATGTTCTTCCTTTTTCTCGGAGCGAAAGTTCTTTACCGCACGTACGATCTTCTCACCGCGGCTGCCATCGCCGGCGCAATTCTTGCGGCTTCCGATCCGCTGCTTCTTCTGACAAGCGGTTTCCAGTTTTCCTTCGGTGCGGTTCTCGGCATCGGAATTATTCTTCCGCAGGTAAAATCACCGGTGCTCCGCGCGGCAGCGGTGCCCGCCGCGACCCTTCCTGTCTGCCTCTTTACTTACGGCTCGTTTCCTCTCTGGTCGCTTCTTCTCAATCTTGCGGTTGTGCCGCTCATGTCCGCGGTAATGACAAGCGGAGCCGTCCTGGTTCTCGCCGGAGTCCTCATCCCGGCATCCGGGACGATCTTCAGTCTCCCGGTCCGACTGCTTCTTTATTTCTACCGGACTGCCTGCGTCCTCACGTCAAAACTCCCGGGTCACCGCCTTGTTATCGGGCAGCCGGTGCACTGGCAGACGGCGCTCTATATCATCCTTCTTCTTGCAATGGTCTTTGCTTCCGAGAAGAATCCGGGACTGCCGGAGTGGAAAAAGGCTTCTTTTATCCTTGCTGCCGTTTTTCTTCTCTGCTTCCGCCCGCATCAGGGTCTCACTCTTTCCTTCATGGACGTGGGACAGGGGGATGGGATTCTCATCCAGGCGGACGAAACAAATATTCTGATTGACGGAGGCAGCTCTTCGAGAAGCGATGTCGGAAAGTACGTGATAGAGCCGTTATTAAAGGCGAAGGGAGCGGGAAGAATTGATGCTGCCATTCTGACGCATGAGGATGCCGACCACTGCAATGGTCTTATTTACCTCCTTGAAAGCGGCACTGACATTCGGGAACTGATCGTCGCTTATCAGGGGAATGCTTCGGAGGAAGAATGGGGAGAAAATATGCTTACGATCCTTGCTCTGGCAGAGGAGAGATCGATTCCCGTGACTTTCCTGCGGCGCGGGGAGACGCTGCAGAAGGGAAAACTCACGATGTACTGCCTTCATCCGGAATCTTCCGATGCCTATGCGGGAGACATCAACCAGGGATCTCTGACGTTTCTCCTCACCTATGAAAACTTCACGGCACTTCTCACCGGGGATCTCGAGGAGGACGGCGAGAGGCAGTGTCTTTCTTACTGCCGGCAGCGGAAGAAAGAAGGAAGCTTACCGGATATTTCCTCTGTCACGGTACTGAAGTGCGGACATCACGGGAGCAGATTTGCATCATCCTCGTCATGGCTTGCGGAGTGGAGCCCAAAGACAGCAGTTCTCTCTGTCGGGAAGAATAACCGGTACGGGCACCCGGCGCCGGAAACAACGGAGCGGCTCGAGAAGCAGGGATGCCTGATTTTTGACACCCGAAAGTCCGGGGAGATCGAATTTATCACGAACGGACGAAAGACACGGGTGAAAGAGTTTTTACGGTGATGATGACCGATGCCGGATGGCGTATAATTGAAAAGAATGGAAAAAGAAGGATCTTAAGGATCTTTCGGGATCATGAGGAGAGTGCATGCCGGGAAATTACGGATATAAAAAGAAAAGCAGCGGCCCGTCATTCAGAACGGTCCAGAGTGCGTTTAACAGCCGCCTGAAAGAGGGAGCTTTCACGCATTTTTATATTTTCTACGGCTCGCAGTCCTATCTCCGCAATCAGAACCGGGACAAGGTGCGCGATGCACTGCTGTCAGAGGACCCCTCGGCCGGGAGCGGGAGCTCCATGAATTATACGGTTTTCCGGGGCAAAAACTTTGATGCAAGGCAGGTGATCGAAATCGCCGACACACTTCCCTTCTTTGCAGAGCGGCGCGTCATTCTTTTTGAGAATACCGGCATTCTGCAGGACAGTGCCATGAGTTCCGCTGCGGATGAATTGACCGATTATCTTCCCCGCTGCCCGCAGACAACTTTTCTTGTCTTCAGTGAGGCCAGTGTCGATTCCAGGAGAAGGCTTTACAAGAGCCTCACGGCGAAGAAGGAGAACTGCACTGCAATCTGCGTTGACGAGATCGATACGGACTCCATCCGCCTCTGGGCTGCAAAGCGCTTCGCCGACGGCGGCTGCCGGATCGGGAACGGTGTGCTGGACCTTTTTCTTCAGTACACCGGTGAGGACATGCTGCATGTGGAGTCCGAAATTGACAAGCTCTGCGCGTATGTGGGAGCACAGGGCACGGTCACTGCACAGGATGTCAAAGCCATCGTTACGCCGGTTCTTTCGACCCGCATTTTTGAGATGACGGATGCGATCGCCGCAAGAGACCGGAGGATGGCAGTGAACATCTATATGGACCTTCTGCGGCTTAACACGGCTCCTCAGCAGATACTTGCGATTATGACATCGCAGTACCGGAGTCTCATGCAGGTGCGGGAACTGGACGATAAGCATATGGATTATGAGGCGATTGCACGGGAAACGGGTATGAATAAGTGGGCAGTGAAAAATTATTATCAGCCTGCATGCCGAAAGTATTCGTCCCTGGAGGAAATCCGCGATGCATTCGAACGCTGCGTCAGAGCTTCCGACGAGTACAAACGCGGTCTCATCACGGATGAGATGGCGGTTGAAATTCTGGTCGCAGCAGGGTAGCCTGGCATGATAGCCTGGCATTTTAGCCTGGCATGACAGCCTGGCATGATTTCAGAACGAAAGGGACAGGAAGCCTGAAAGTCCTGCTGATGCAGGACTTCATTCGGCAAAACCGCATTCGCGGATTTTGCCTCAGCGAGGTATCAGAATGGAAGAGCAAAACAGATATCCGGAAATCAATCCGGACAGATTACCCAGAGCACAGGAAGTTTTTGCGGACGCCGGCGGCAGCTTTGTAGAAGTCATTACAATTGCGGCAGACATCAAAACGGGCGAGAAGATTGTTGTTTACCGGGAGATGTCGCTGCCATTCCGGGTTTTGGCGGGACCGCTGCCGGATTTTCAGGAGAAATATCAGGGAATATCCGACGAGAGCCGGGGGCGCACACCGGAAGCGGAAAAAGAAAAAAAGCCGGCTGCCGTGGCTTCAAAGCCCCAGGATTCTCCGGCAGATGCCAAAGACCGGGTCACGATCGGAGATGTTAAGAGAACCTATGGACCGGCTCCGAAAGAGAGTGGGGAAAAGGAGGAATCCGCCGGCGAAATGCCTGTTCTTGATCCGCTCGTGGAGGAATTTCTGGATGCGCAGAGCAATGAGGAAAAGCTGAATATTCTTTCGGCCATTCGGCCGCGGGTCACGAACGATATGATCGATGTCATGGCGATGGCACTCGGAATCGAAATTGAGCCCGGAGATGCCGCTTCGCGCTGGATGGATCTGCGCGACTGCCTCCTTACCATCAGCCGTTATGAACAGAGCAGGAGCCGCTACCATGACTGAAAAGCAGCCGGCAGAGCGGATCCCGGAAAATGCAGGAGACATTAAAATATCCTCTGTTCCGGATCCTGCGCCTCTTCTCCGGTGGTATTACAGGAGCAGGAGACATCTTCCGTGGCGCGAGGATCCGACGCCGTATCATGTGTGGATTTCGGAAATCATGCTGCAGCAGACGAGGGTCGAGGCAGTAAAAGGGTATTATGCCCGTTTTCTCGGGGCTTTCCCGGACATCTCCTCGCTTTCGGAGGCGGAAGAAGAAACTGTTTTAAAATACTGGGAGGGACTTGGATATTATTCGCGTGCAAGGAATCTGAAAAAGGCTGCCGGAGAAGTGTGCCGGCTGGGCGGAAAAATGCCGGAGGAGAAGAAGGATCTGATGAAACTTCCCGGCATCGGTTCCTATACGGCCGCGGCGATCTCATCCATCGCATTCGGCAGAGAGGAACCGGCAGTGGACGGGAATCTGCTCCGTGTGTTCGCGCGTCTGTCCCTTTACAGTGAGAACATTCGGACACAGGAAGCGAAGAATCGGGCAGAAGCTTATTTCCGCGCGATGATGGACCGGATTGGCCGCAATGCGGGGGAAGATCATAAAAATCCATATGGCGATCTCAACCAGGCACTGATGGACCTTGGGGCGCTCATCTGCGTGCCGGGGCAGGAGGCGGACTGTGAGAACTGTCCGTTGGAAGAGGCGTGCCTTGTTCACAGAACCATGCCGGGAAGAGAGACAAGTCTTCCCCGGATTCCGGACGCAAAGCCGAGAAAGGTGGAAGGCATAACGGTTTTTCTCATTCAGGGCGGGAACCGGACGGCCATCCGGAAGAGACCGGACCGAGGACTCCTTTCCGGTCTGTATGAATTTCCGAACACGTCCGGCCATCTCGGGGAGAAGGAGGCACTTGCCTATGTCAGAAAACTGGGCTTTACACCTCTTTATATCACACCGCTTGGGGATGCACAGCACGTCTTCTCGCACATCGAATGGCACATGATCGGTTATAAAGTTCGGATAGACGAACTCGATGAAAAAGGATATCCTTTAGAAGGCGACAGCGGAAAGATCTTTTTTGCGGGACCGGATGAAATCAGGGATCGCTATTCCATCCCGACGGCATTCCGTTATTACCGCGAGCACCTTGAGTCATGAGTCTGGAGGACAGTTGGAAACATGAAACTTATTTCCTTTACAGTACCCTGCTACAATTCGGAAGCCTACATGTCGAAATGTATCGATTCCCTACTGGTCGGCGGCGATGACTGTGAAATCATCATCGTCGACGACGGGTCGACCGACCGTACAGGCGAAATTGCGGACCAGTATCAGGTCATGCATCCGAATGTGGTCCGTGTCATTCACAAGGAAAACGGCGGCCACGGTTCGGCTGTCAATGCCGGCATTGAAAATGCGACAGGTCTTTACTTCAAGGTTGTAGACAGTGATGACTGGCTTAAGGACACGGCGCTGCTGCAGGTCCTTGAATTTCTGCGTTCGGTTGCCGGAACCCGTCCGCAGCTGGACATGCTCATCTGCAACTTTGTTTATGACAAAGTCGGTGAGGACCGCCATAAGGTCATGCAGTACCGCCAATCCATCCCGGTCGGGAAAATGATCACCTGGGATGAGACAAAACATTTCCATCGCGGCCACTACATTCTCATGCACAGTGTTATTTACCGCACCGGCCTTCTCCGCGAGTGCGGACTCAGCCTTCCGGAGCACTGTTTCTACGTCGATAATCTCTATGTATTTATTCCGCTCTGCTACGTGAAGTACATGTACTACATGGATGTCAACCTCTACCATTACTTCATTGGGCGGGCAGATCAGTCTGTGAACCAGAAGGTAATGATTTCACGCATTGATCAGCAGATTCGTGTGAACAAGCTGATGGTGGACTATTACACCGACAAAACTACGCGCGACCGGCTCTCCAAAATGCCGCAGTGCCGCAAGTATATGTACAATTACCTCGAGATCATCACGACCATTTCATCTGTGCTGGCGCTGCTTTCCTACACAAAGGAGAACATGGCAAAAAAGGAAGAACTCTGGGAGTATATCCGGAAAAAGGATTTCTGGCTGTACAGAAAGCTCCGTTACAGTATTCTCGGGATCGCCTCCGGTCAGGAGAAAAGTGCAGGCCGTTATATTACCGTGAAGGGCTACACAATCCTGCGGCATTTCTACAACTTCAACTGATGCTGTGAAGATATTTATAGTTCAAAGCACCGCATTTGTTCCGCGTTTACGGGCGTCAAAACAAATGCGGTGCTTTTTTCACTCTCCGGACCTGTCAATGTCTGCACCGGGAAGAACAAAGAGAGAGAAGGAAATTGTATCGTTAATGGCAATCGAATGCATCTGTCAGAACTGCTGGGCTCTTCTTCGGCCGGAGACCTTTGCTGCAGGCTCGAACGTACCGGTGTTTCCGGCAAAGGAGAACTCGTTCCGGAAGCAGAGAATGAAGCACGGAACGGACAGAAGCAGTGCTGCAGTGACATCGATGACGGAGTGCTGTTTTACAAACATTGTCGAAGCAATGATGAGCACGCCGAAAATCTGCATCGGAATGTAGACCGCCTTCCTGTGAAAACCGGACCAGCTTGTCTTCGTGATGGCACACATGACGGCAATCGAATTGAAGACATGAATGCTCGGGCAAATATTCGTCGGGGTATCTGCCGCCCAGATTTTTTTGCACATGCGCACAAACACGTCATCTCCGGCCACATGTGCGGGGCGAAGGTACTGAATATTTGGCCAGACCGTGGATACAATCAGAAACACCGTCATGCCGATGCACATGAAGGAGCAGAAACGATGGAAGGTCGGGCGGTCCTTGAAGTAGAGCAGGACAGAGACAACTACCACATAGGCAAACCAAAGGTAATATGGGACGATGAACGCCGGAACAAACGGGATGAGACTGTCGAGCGGCGAGTAAATCACAGCATAGTGGAGGCGTGTAATATGCTCGAGGATCGTGAACCAGATGAAATAAATGAGGACGTACAGGGCCATCGGATAGCAGTCCTGCGCGACGAAATTAATAAATTTCACGCGCTCCGCTGCCGTGTGACAGTCACGGATGTCGGATTTAAGAGGTGTCTTTTCTAAAGTTTTTCTGATAGATTTCATAATCATCATTTTTATCCGCGCGGAGCCTGTCCGGAAAGTATTTCTGTTCCTTAAAAAACCTGCATCCGGAAGAACTGCCCGTCTCTGCGGAATGGTATCCGTCATTGAATACCGTGCATTTTTACCCTTTTCCCTTTTCGACCATTGCATTTTACTTTGCCCGGAACTTACCGGCAATGGTAAAAAGGCCTAAAAAAGCGCCTGCAGCTGGGCAAAATCAGAAAACTTGCCATATGAGCGTGTGCAGAAAAATGTTTTTGCGGAAATTCAAAGATTGCCCGCCGGGTCTGCAGATGGTACACTTTACGCAATCAATACGTTCCGATCGACAGCATTTCAGAACGTAAATTCATTAAGCGGAGGCACGGCATGTATTCACTGGAATTACTCAGAAAAGAAGATCCGGAAATTGCCAGAGCAATCGAAGATGAGATGGCTCGTCAGAATGATCACATCGAACTCATTGCATCGGAGAACTGGGTGAGCAAAGCTGTCATGGCTGCAATGGGAAGCCCTCTGACGAACAAGTATGCAGAAGGCTATCCGGGACACCGCTATTACGGCGGATGCCAGTACATCGACGTAGTCGAAGATCTGGCCCGTGAGCGTGCGAAGAAGCTGTTTGGCTGTGAGTACGCAAATGTACAGCCGCATTCCGGTGCGCAGGCAAATCTGGCCGTAGAGTTTGCCATCCTCAAGCCCGGTGACACACTGATGGGTATGGACCTCAATATGGGCGGTCACCTGACACACGGAAGTCCGGCAAATATCTCCGGAACATACTTCCATGTAGTTCCGTATGGGGTCGATGAAAACGGATACATCGATTATGATCAGCTGATGGATCTGGCAATGGAAAACCATCCGAAGCTCATCATCGCCGGCGCGTCAGCCTATGCGAGAACCATCGATTTCACAAAGTTCCGCAAGGTCGCCGATGCATGCGGTGCCGTTCTCATGGCTGATATCGCACACATCGCAGGTCTTGTTGCAGTCGGCCTTCACCCGAGTCCGATCGGAGTCGCTGACATTGTCACGACGACCACGCACAAAACACTCCGCGGTCCGCGCGGCGGCATGATTCTCGCAAATGAAGATGCCGCAAAGCAGATAAAGATCAATAAGGCAGTCTTCCCCGGAATTCAGGGCGGTCCCCTCGAGCATGTCATTGCGGGCAAGGCAGTCTGCTTCAAGGAAGATCTGCAGCCTGAATTCAAAACCTATCAGGAGCAGATTCTGAAAAACGCGCAGGCTCTCTGCAAGGGTCTTCAGAAGCGCGGCGTAAAGATTGTATCGGACGGCACTGACAACCATCTTATGGTTATTGATCTCACAAATTTCGACGAGACGGGGAAGGACGCAGAGAAGTGGCTTGACGATGCACATATCACCGTCAATAAGGAGACTATTCCGACGGAGACGAGAAGCCCGTTCGTCACATCGGGACTTCGTCTCGGCACCCCGGCTGTCACAACGCGCGGCATGAAGGAAGACGACATGGAAACAATCGCGGAGGCGATTTCCATTGTTCTTAAGCAGAAAGAGGAAGGCATCCCGGCAGCCCGTGATATTATTGCAGGTCTTACGGCAAAGTATCCGCTCGATGTTGCAGAAGACTGATTTTCCGCCATACTGTGCTGACGGCTCTGTATACTGAATATCCTGGTGTTCGAATGAAAAAAATCCCGACTGTCCAAGGTCCTGTATTGGGACCCTGCCATGGACAGCCGGGATTTTTTATAAATTTAATTCATAAACATCGAATTTCGCCGAAGAAGCCTGAATGAGCCCAAATCAAAAAAGATGGGGAAATAAATCCGCCTTCCTTCTATCTTTGATCAGTATCCGAGTTTTTCTCCGACGAGAATCACCTTGATGCGTCCGGGTGCTCCGCCGCTGTTCCTCCGGGTGATGACGATCTGGTTGCAGATGCTTGTCGGGACGAGACAGTCACAGCAGTGGCCGACCTTCGTGCAGGGATTGGGATGATTGAGACGGAGATTGTTTGCAGGAGCTGCGCTGTTTCTTGCTCTCTTTATCGCGGAATCAAGGTCCGGTGTAATTTTATCCATCGATGCAATGACATAAACGTGGGACGGACCGGTGATCAGGCAGGCAACGCGTCCGCCCATGCCGTCAATGTTGACAAGCTGACCGTCGCGGGAGATAGCATTGGAGCTCATAAAGAAATAATCACACAGCGTCTGTTCGGCATACATGGCCCGTTTTTCTTCCGGAGTTTTTGCGGTGTCTCTGTCCTTTACGACGTACGGCCCCTTCTTCAGAGCATCGATCAGCCCCATCTCGACGATCGACATACTTCCGCCCCAGGTAACGCTTGCCCCCTCCGGCAGTTCCTTCAGGATTCCCTCTCTTGCCTCGTCCGCAGATGCAAAATATTCGCCGTCCATACCGCGGTTCTTCAGATTGCGGATGACTGTCTGCGCAAGCAAAGCATTTGCTTCATTCATAAAATGGCTCATGGTGTTTTGCCCTTTCTGCCGCACGGCGGCAAAGATCGTTTGCCGGAGAAATCGCTCCTGCGTATATATTCCTGCGGTTTCACGGAGATTTTCTTCTGAGATTTACATTTGTACTGTATGTTTATAATACTTTTTTGCGGGGCGATTTTCAAATTCTGCATGCCGTATGCAGCCGTTTTCCGAAAGAATTGTTCAGGAAGAGATGAAATAGTCAGAGTTCAGCCCGGGGGAAGGCAGGAGTTGCCAAAATAATTCTGAATATAAAGACAAATTATATTTTCGAAGCAAATTTATTGACAATTAAGCAGCAAAATGGTATCTTAAAGTTGTCAAGAGGAACGAAACCAGAAAGAGAAGATGAGAATTTTCCGGTAGACATTCCGATTCCGATGCGGCGGAACCGCAAATCTGATAAAGGAGGTACAGACCACCGGAATAGGTTAGGTTCCAAAGTTCCAGAAAGTAAATTTAATACCGATTTCCCTTTCTCAGTCAAAAATCAGTCGGAGACGAAATAGTGAGAGACATCTGAAAAGTTTGCGGAGAGATCCAAAAACTGCCGAAGATGGATAAAATGATCACATGTACGGAGTACGAAAAGGTGAGCGAAGACGGACAGAAATATTGAGAAGGCAGAGAGGAAATCGCAGGCAGGCAGGCCGGCTAGCGGCAGCAAATGAGATAAAAACCAACAAGGAGGTACGGACCGTTGGGACAGGTTGAAAGCCATCAGTGAGAGAGGTTATCGCGACGAGAAAACGATAACCTCTCTTTATTTTTGCTTTTTTATGACATTCTTTAAGCAGAAAAAGTCTGCATCATTCTATTCTTTCGGCTCATCGAAATCATTTTTGCATTGTTTTCCACAATCTCTCCTAATCCGCAGAATCTTTGTCAGCAGATCCGTCGTTTCAGTCTGTTTTGTATCTCCAAATCGGAACACGCCTCTGAGGGGCCAAAGTGACTGGATCAGAAACGGTACAGAACCTGCGCAGATGGTTTGGAATGTGCAGTTCAGAAGATATTGAAAACGCAAAAACTCCGTACTATAATCGGAATTGCTTCAGGAAATCACATCAGAGACACTGAAGAGTCTTAATCAGTTCGATCTATACGGAAGAATCCTGATCAGTCTGTTTTATTCAATTTATTTCCCGCTATATTTTTTATTGAGCATAAGCAGAAGTTCATTCTGCATACAGGGAAGATTATATGTATCTATTCAGCACTCCCGAATAATCTTTCAATCTGAACGAGGTGCATGCATCCCGGGCAGGTTTTGAGAGATTATTCAGGGTGGCGGGGGCGCTAAAGTGCCCGTACCGCCTCATCCCGGATTCGCGAAGCAAATTCGGGATGGTTCTGAATATTCAATCATATTTAATTATGTCAGTTTCACAGAACAAATTCACAGGCAAGGAGATTTTATGACCAGAGAACGTTATGAATCACTGCAGCTGAAGGATCTCCACGATATTGCAAAGGCTCGCAATATGAAAGGTACTTCTGCCATGCGCAAAGCACAGCTCATAGATGCGATGCTTGAGCAGGACCGCAGGGATGCCATTGTTGCAAATGAAGCGCGCAAAGCGCAGCAGGCAGCTGCCGTGAAGGAAGCGGGTGCTAAGACGCAGACTGCAGGAGGACAGCAGGATATTCAGAAAGAGGACGCAAAAGAAACCTCCAGGGAAGCGTCTGCAGAAGTCTCCGACAAGGTATCTGCACAGAATCGCGGCGCAAGGACGCAGGAGCACCGCCATCGCAGGCCTCAGCCGCAGCGGGAGAAAGCACAGACCGCAGAGAACCGCGGAGAAGACAGCCATTCTGAGAAGAACGAGTCCGCTCAGAATCAGGGAAAGGGGCGCAGCAGACGGTACACACGCCACGGACAGGGAAATGAAGCGGCAAATGTCCGCAGAAATCCGGAAGGGCAGAAAACGCAGCGCGAAAACCGCGACAATCGTGAAATCCGCGAGAATCGTGATGCAAGAGAGATAGCTCCTGAGAAAAAGGCGGAGATAAAACCGGAGACAAAGCGGACGGAGAATGGGTCTATGCAGACAGCGCAGGCGCCGTCAGCCGTCAGTGTGAATCCGCCGGCACAGACACTGCCTGCAGCTCCCGCAAGACAGACATCCGTGCGCGGAACTGCCCGCCCGGACGCTCCGATTCTTCACAAAGATGAACTCATTCCGGACCTGGACAGCGGCCAGATGGCAAATGGCATTCTTGAGGTTCTTCCGGACGGATACGGCTTCATTCGCTGTGCAAACTATCTGCCGGGAGATAACGATGTCTACGTAGCCCCGAGTCAGATACGCCGTTTTAATCTGAAAACAGGCGACTTCATCCGCGGCAACATCCGTGTCCGCAATCCCGGGGAAAAATTCAGCGCTCTTCTTTTTGTCAAAACAATCAATGACCTCCCGCCGGAAGAAGCTACCAAACGATACAATTTCGAGGATATGACGCCGATTTTCCCGGATGAGAAAATCCGTCTGGAAAAGCCCGGCGCAAGCCTTGCCATGCGCATCATGGATCTTCTCTGCCCGATCGGCAAAGGACAGCGCGGCATGATCGTATCTCCGCCAAAGGCCGGCAAGACCACACTCCTGAAGGAAGTCGCAAAGTCGGTCAAGGCAAACAATCCGGAAATTCATCTGATCATCCTTCTCATTGATGAGCGCCCGGAGGAAGTCACGGACATCAAAGAGGCTATCCAGGGACCGAATATCGAGGTTATTTATTCCACTTTTGACGAGACTCCCGAACACCACAAGCGGGTCTCCGAAATGGTCATCGAGAGGGCGAGAAGACTCGTCGAGCACAAGCAGGATGTTATGATTCTGCTGGACTCCATTACTCGTCTCACGAGAGCCTACAATCTCACAGAACCGTCTTCCGGCCGCACACTGTCCGGCGGTCTCGATCCGGCAGCGCTTCATATGCCCAAGCGTTTCTTCGGTGCAGCAAGAAACATGCGTGAGGGAGGAAGCCTTACCATCCTTGCGACGGCGCTGATCGAAACAGGAAGCAAGATGGACGATGTTGTCTACGAAGAATTCAAGGGGACCGGCAACATGGAAATGGTACTCGACCGCAAGCTGTCCGAGCGCCGTATCTTCCCGGCCATTGATATTGTCAAGTCCGGTACGCGCCGGGATGATCTGCTTCTCACGCCGGATGAACTGGAAGCCATCAATCTGGTAAGACGGGCCCTGAACGGAATGAAGGCAGATGACGCGGTCGACAGGGTCATTGACCTCTTTGCGCGCACCCGCACCAATGGCGAATTCGTCAATATGGTAAAAAAGATCAACTGGTCATTCTGAAAAAGACAGAGCGGATTTCACGGCATCTTCGTGGTTATCACCAACCCAGTGGACGCACTCACTTATGAAGTGCAGAAGATTTCCGGCCTTCCGGAAAAACATGTCATCGGCACGGGAACGTCACTTGATTCCGCAAGGCTCAAATGTTTCCTCGCCGACCTGATCGGAGTTGATGCGGGCAATGTGGATGCCGTCTGCATGGGAGAGCAAGGTCATACCAGTCTCCGTCATGCCGCATGGAGAATATGGTATCAACGATTTATATGTTGGAATTCCGGCGGTTCTGACCGGAGACGGCGTCAAAGAACTGGTTGAATACCACCTGACACCGGAGGAAGATACACGCTTTCAGAAGTCGGTCAGAGTTCCGCAGGAAGCTAAGGATCGGCTGAAGGAAAAAATGCAGATATACAGATAGACTGTGTTCCGGTGATGTTTGCAGCCAAAGTATAGAACGAGAGTGATCACCAAATATCACTGGTTGGTGTCTTTGCAAAAAGGAAACCCCGGAAGTGCCGTATT
>Ga0256404_1004297_pt1 | contig 27195 bp, 22 predicted proteins | sample RumenRJG_01DNA_FD_185990 | JGI IMG/M metagenome (GOLD analysis project Ga0256404, IMG submission 185990) | Bovine rumen microbial communities from Lethbridge, Alberta, Canada - RJG_01 | ecosystem: Host-associated > Mammals > Digestive system > Stomach > Rumen | place: Canada: Alberta | collected...
TGGCTGGCAATGAGGTCGGCCAGACGGCCGGAGTCATCGATGAGCGCGACCGATATCAGCGCCTCGGATGGTATCTTCTTCGCGATGCGCACCCAGTCTTCGAACTCATGGACCACGGCCCGTGTCAGAGCCTCCATGCGCGTCGATGTATCGATCTCGTCGCTGTATTCCTCGACCTCGACCTCGGTATAATCCTCGAGGTCATTATACGATTTGATGCTGGCCCGGTTCTGTCCCTCGATGAGGATGCGCACAGAGTCTCCCGGGAGCTTGATCATCTGCTGTATCTCGGCAACGGTGCCGATTGTGTAGAGATCCTCATGTTTCGGATCATCGACCTCGCTGTCCTTCTGAGCGACGAGCATGATGTGCTGATCCTCTGCCATCGCCTGCTCGAGCGCTGCGATCGAACGGTCGCGGCCGACGTCGATATGCACCATCATGTACGGATAGACAACCATGCCGCGCAACGGCAGCAATGGCAGTTTCTTTGTTTCTGTTGACATATATACCTCCATTTCCTGGAGTATGAAACAAGGCGCTGCTATGGCAGCGCCCTGTATAGTTACTGAAATTAGCTATCAGGCTGATGCTTCATTCTTGCCTTTAGCTGCCTTTTCCTTATCTTTGGCGTAAGTCAGGATCGGATCCTTCTTGGCCAGTACGACGTCCTTCGTGACGCGGCATCCGGTGACACCGTCTATGGACGGCACCTCGAACATCACGTTGCGCATGATGCCCTCGATAATCGACCGCAGGCCACGCGCGCCGGTCTTGCGCTTCAGGGCTTCCTTCGCGATGAGCCGCAGGGCATCATCATCAAAGGTCAGCTTGACGCCATCCATCTCCAGCATCTTCTGATACTGCTTGACCAGTGCATTCTTCGGCTGTGTCAGTATAGCTACCAGCGCATCCTCATTCAACTGATCCAGCGTAACCACGACCGGCAGACGACCTACGAACTCCGGAATAAGTCCGTTTTTCAGCAGATCCTCCGGCTGCACCTTTTTCAGGATGTCTCCGACATTCTTCTTGCGGCGGGACTGCACCTTGGCACCGAAGCCGATCTGGCTCTGGCCAAGGCGCGCCTCGATGACCTTGTCGAGGCCATCGAAAGCACCACCACAGATGAACAAGATGTTCGTCGTATCGATCTGGATGAGTTCCTGATGCGGATGCTTGCGGCCGCCCTGCGGCGGAACCGAAGCCATCGTACCCTCGAGGATCTTCAGCAGAGCCTGCTGGACACCCTCGCCCGATACGTCGCGCGTGATGGACGGGTTCTCCGATTTGCGGGCGATCTTATCGATCTCGTCGATATAGATGATGCCGCGCTCCGCCCGCTCGATATCATAGTCAGCGGCCTGTATGAGCTTCAGGAGGATGTTCTCTACATCCTCGCCGACATATCCGGCCTCAGTAAGCGCGGTAGCATCAGCGATGGCAAACGGCACATTCAGTATGCGAGCCAGAGTCTGCGCCAGCAGCGTCTTGCCGCTGCCGGTCGGCCCCAGCATCAATATGTTTGATTTGGCCAGCTCGACATCGTCGACTTTCGTCATGCCGGTATTTATGCGTTTATAGTGGTTATACACCGCCACTGCCAGCGTCTTCTTGGCCTCTTCCTGACCGATGACATACTGATCCAGTATCTCGCATATCTCTTTCGGTTTCGGGACATTCTTGAGCTCTACCTCGAACTCCTCGCTGAACTCTTCCTCGACGATCTCATTGCAGAGCTGTATGCACTCATCACAAATGTAGACACCGGGACCAGCAACGAGCTTGCGGACCTGGTCCTGCGTCTTGCCGCAGAACGAACATTTGAGCTGTCCTTTTTCATCTCCGAACTTCAACATTCCCTCACCTCTTCCAGCCTGACTGCCGATTATGCCTTCTCAGACTTGCGGCCCTTCTTCTGACGGGTTATGACGTCATCGATCAGGCCATATGCCTTGGCCTCCTCTGCCGTCATGAAGTTGTCGCGCTCCGTATCCTGCATGATGGTCTCATGATCCTGTCCCGTATTCTCTACGAGGATATCATTGATGACCTCACGGATGCGCAGGATCTCTTTGGCCTGGATCTGTATATCCGTGGACTGGCCCTGAGCTCCGCCCAGCGGCTGATGGATCATGATGCGGGCCTGCGGCAGGGCGAAGCGCTTACCCTTGGCGCCTGCCGTGAGCAGTACCGAGCCCATGCTGGCCGCCTGACCGATGCAGATGGTCGATACATCCGGCTTTATATACTGCATCGTATCGTAGATAGCGAGTCCTGCGGTCACGACACCGCCCGGGCTGTTGATATAAAGGTAGATATCCTTGTCCGGATCCTCGGACTCGAGGAAGAGCAACTGCGCTACGACCGTGTTGGCCACAGCGTCGTCGATTGCCCCGCCCAGGAATATGATGCGATCCTTGAGCAAACGCGAATATATATCATAAGCGCGCTCGCCGCGGTTGGAAGTCTCTACAACCATTGGTACATAACTACTCATGGTATCACCTCCATGGTTATTCGGTTATCCTGAGTAAGAATTACTCAGCGATGTTATCGATGATGAAACGAGCCGTTTTCTGACGCAGGACGGTGCTGACGAGGTCGCCCATACGGCCCTGCTCGCGGATAATCTTCACGACCTGTTTCGGCGTTGCGCCATACTGCATGGCCATCATAGCTACCTGCTGATTGAGGTCTTCGTTCTCGACCTTGATATCCTCAGCCTTGGCAACTTCCTCGAGCATGAGGTCAGTCTTGACGTTCTTCTCCGCCGTCTCGCGATAATCCTCGCGGATCTTGGCCATGTTCGTGCCGGCATACTGGAGATACTGCTCGAGCTTCATGCCCTGCTGCTCGAGGCGCAGAGCCATCTCCTGTACCATAGCCGTCACGCGGTTGTCGACCATGACTGCCGGGATATCGACCGTCGTGTTCTCCGTAGCCTGCTCGATGGCAGCCGTGCGCTGATCGCTCTCTGCCTTGCGCTCTGCATTGGCCTCGAGGTTCTTGCGTACGTCAGCCTTGAGCTCATCGAGCGTCTGGAACTTGCTGATCTCTTTGACGAGCTCATCATTGATCTCCGGTACGACCTTGCGCTTGATGCTGTGGACGACGCACTTGAACGTAGCATCCTTGTCCGCCAGATCCTTGGAGTGATAGTCCTCAGGGAACTTGACATTGACATCGCGCTCCTCGCCGACTTTCGCGCCGACAAGCTGATCCTCGAAGCCCGGTATGAAGCTGCCCGAGCCAATCTGCAGCGGGTAATCCTTGCCCTCGCCGCCCTCGAACTTCTCGCCATCGACATAGCCAGTGAAGTCGAGCGTGATGAAGTCGCCGTCAGCAACTGCAGCGCCTTCCTCGGCATCGACCATCTCGGCCTTGCGCTCAGCCATGTTCTTGACCTGCTTGTCGACATCCTCGTCCGTGACCTCGTCGACCTTCTTCTCGATCTTGAGGCCCTTGTACTCGCCAAGCTTTACCTCCGGGCGCGGGGTGAACGTAGCCTTGAACACGACATCCTTGCCCTCTTCGAGCGTTACGATATCGATTTCCGGACGGGTCACCGGCGTCATCTTCTGATCAGCGAAAGCATCGTCAAGAGCTTTCGGAGCGAGGACGTCGAACGACTCCTGCATGATGGCATCTTTGCCGAGATGACGCTCCAGAATGATTTTCGGAGCCTTACCCTTGCGGAAGCCAGGGATATTTACACGGTTAGCAAGACTCTTGCAGGCTTTCTTCTCTGCATCAGCAAGCGTTGCTGCCTCTACTTCTATAGTCAGGGTTACCTGCTGGTTCTCACCATTCTCTGCCGTTACTTTCATTGTTTGGGGATACCTCCTACATTTATATCGTTGCTTTTGGCAAATGCCTATCTGACAAATTATGTCATACAATGTTCATCATAGCACAAAAGGAACAGGAATACAAGTTCAACTGCATGACACGGGCACATCCGGTCCCTCTACAAGCTCTGCGGGAGCTGGCATGGCACATCCTGCTCCCCGCCTCTGACTTACCAACTGCCTGTCCGGCTCGCTGCGGCAGCCGGACGGAAGAAACGGCCCAGTCCCTGAGCCAGCGCCTCGGCCATCTTCATCTGGAAAGACGGATCGGCCAGCAGCTGCTCCTCCTGCGGGTTCGTCAGGAATCCGAGCTCGACGAGCGTAGCCGGCAGGGTGCCGGCGTGGCGCAGTACATAGAATCGCGCCGTCTTCGTCCCACGGTCTTTCAATCCGCCCTTGGCGACGAGCTCCTCATCCATGAGCTTCGCCAAGCGGTAGCTTTCCGTGCTCGGAGCATAGTAGTACGTCTCGACACCATTGGCCGACGGACTCGAGAACGCGTTGCAGTGCACGCAGACGAATGCCTCGGCGCCCGGCGTATGCAGCCCGACATCGATACGCGCCTGCAGTTCATCATCGTCCGAGGCATTCGGTCCATAGACATCTCGATCCGTCTCGCGGGTCATGACGACATGGGCCCCAGAATTCTCGAGCAGCTGACGCAGCTTCTGGGACACGCTGAGCGTGACATCTTTTTCGAGTACGCCGCTCGCACCGCGCGCCCCGCTGTCGCTGCCACCATGACCGGGGTCGATGACGATGGTACGACCGGATACGCCTGGTATCTTTGCCATCTCGAGCGGCTTCATTACCTCGATGACGAGACGCCACGGGATTCCCTTGCGGCGATCAGCTTCGAGCGTCGTCACGCGGTACGCCTTGCTCTTATCTACATTATAAAGCGAGTTTACCGCATTGACCTTGATCACGGTATGACGGCGTTCCGGTTCTTCGATGCTCACCTTATTGACCAGCTGGCTCTTTATCCCGATATCCTTACGCAGCTTGCCGCGCCGCGTATTCGGCAGGTCGATGACGAGCTGCTTGCCCTGCTCTGCCACTGTGTACTGTGCCCGTCCCGGCTCCATACCGATTTCGATGCGCAGGGCCGGCTGTCCATCGACCGTCGTGTCGTACGTCTGGAAATAATTGAGCTTCTGCACCGCACTGCGCGCCTCAGCTCCGGTCGGCAGCATGCAGAGCGCCGCTATGAGCAGCACCAGCCCCAGCAGCCGCCAGCCTTTCTTTTGCTTACCTGGCAAGAAATATCGCCTCCGAAAACTAAAACCTTGACTTTGCGAAACGGTCATTCATCCCGGAGGGCCAATGCTTCCTGCTCCGCCTGCTCGGTCGTCTCCTTATCATAGCTGATATCGAGCAGCAGATAGTCCCCCTCGTGGACGTCCGACGGCAGATAGGCACGGGGGAAATTGACCTTCTTCATGTCATCTCCGAGCAACAGCACGGCCAGATTGCCCTCATCGCGGTCATAGTATGCCGATATCTTCATTGCGCCTCACCTGCCTCCGGCTTCACCTCATAGCCCTGGCCATCCGTGGTCACGGTTATGGTGCCATTGCGATCTGTCTCATAAATCTTGAGCTTCATGGCATGGTATTTCTTCATCGTCTCTTTATGCGGATGGCCGTAGTCATTGCCCTGCCCGCAGGAGATGAGAGCAGTCTCTGGTCTGACGGCCCGCAGGAAATCAGCCGATGAAGAGGTCTTGCTGCCATGATGTCCCGATTTTAGCACCGTACTATGAATTTCTCCTGCATACATGGCCAATACTTGCTTCTCGGCCTCTTTCTCGGCATCACCCGTGAACATCATCGAGAACTGGCCGAATGTCAGGCGACCGACCACGGACTCGTTGTTCGGGTCATGCTTGTAGCCTTTCTGGCTGCCCTGCTGCACGAGATCTGCACTGGGCCACAGGACCTTGAACTTGGCCCCGCTACCGAAATCAAGCTCATCGCCAGCCTTGAGCCCCTTATGCTCGATACCTTTGGCTTTCAGCGTCTTCATATAGCTGCGATAGAGCTTCGAGGTCGAGGGCATGCCATTATCATAGACGGCCTTGACTTCATATTTGCTGAGCACGACGTCCATGCCGCCGATGTGATCGGCATGCGGATGCGTCAGTATCACCTTGTCAATTTTCCTGACCCCGGCCTTCTCGAGCTCGCGCTGGAGCTTGTCGCGTTCATCGACATCACTCGTATCGATGAGCACGGTCTGCTCCGCCGTCTGTATCAGGACGGAATCCCCCTGACCGACGTTGAGCATCTTGATGATGACCTTCCCCTCCGGCACCGCCGCGTTATCCGCGGCTGCCGGCTTTGCAGCCTGCGAGCTCGCGGCACTGCTGCTGTCCCCTGAGCTCGTCGTCTGATTGCCGCAACCGGCCAGCAGGGCCACCAGCAGCAAAATGACTCCCAGTATGAAACCTGTCTTCTTGCGCATCAGTCTTTCTCCTATATCCTGGCGCCCCGGCTCAGGCGCGTCCCGTATAATATATGTAGCCGCGCACCGCCAGCATGATGAACCACACGCCGAAGCAGACGCAGTACACGATTTCTATGGTTCCCATGTTGCTGTAGTCGATGCTGAATCCGAACAGATAGATCGCGATCAGCGCGATCAGATAATCCATGGGCTTGAACGCTTTGCGGTACCAGGGCTTGTCCCCCTTCTGACGCTGGGCCTCCCGCTCGCGGTCTGCGTCATTCATGTGCTGGCTGCGATGAATCTTTCTCGACATCTTTGACATTTGCATGCACCTCTCTGAATCGTCTTTCACAACAGTACGGCAAAAGAAAAAGTGCCCACCATCAGGCAGGCACCATATATGACCTGTAGTAACTCAATTCTACTAGAGAACCAGACCATATGCAAGTACTTATTGAATTATCCCGCTTCATTCGACGCGTATCTGCTTCTCGGCGTCAGCCTCCGATACGTCATGCTCGCTCTTGATGAGCTCGCGTGCCGCCGCCAGCTGACGGGCGACCTCTTTATAGGATGTGCCGCCATAGGAGTTGCGGTTGCGCACGCAGGTCTCCGGCTTTATCGCCTCGTAGACATCGTCTTCGATGAGCGGCGACAGGGCCTTGTACTCATCGAGGGTGAAGTCCTGCAGATACTTGCCGCGCTCGATTCCCTCGCGCACGGCCCGACCGGATATTGCATGGGCCTGGCGGAAGGGGATGCCCTTCTTGGCCAGATAATCAGCCAGATCCGTAGCGTTCGAGTAGTCGTCCGTCACCGCCCGGCGCATGACATCCTCATGCACTTTCAGGCCGCGGATGAGCTGCGCATATACCGACAGGGAGAACTTGACGGTATCGATGGCATCGAATATGCCCTCTTTATCCTCCTGCAAGTCCTTGTTGTATGCGAGCGGCAGTCCCTTGACCGTCGTGAGCATGGCCATAAGATGGCCGATGACGCGTCCGGTCTTGCCGCGTACGAGTTCCGAAACATCCGGATTCTTCTTCTGCGGCATGATTGAGGAGCCGGTGCAATGTGCATCGTCGAGCTCGATGAAATCGAACTCGCGCGTGCACCAGAGGCAGGTCTCCTCGGAGAGACGCGACATGTGCACCATGAGTATGGACGCTGCGGACAGGAACTCCATGATATAGTCGCGGTCGCTGACCGCATCGAGGCTGTTGCCATAGATATCACCGAAGTTCAGCAGGCTCTGCACATACTGGCGATCGATGGGGAACGTCGTGCCTGCCAGAGCGGCAGCTCCGAGCGGCATGATGTCAGCGCGCTTGTAGACGCCTTCGAACCGGGCGAAATCGCGTGCCAGCATAGCGAAGTACGCCAGCAGATGATGCGAGAACAGGATCGGCTGCGCCCGCTGCAGGTGCGTGTAGCCCGGCATGATGACGTCGGAGTACTTCTCTGCCGTCTCGACGAGAGCCTGCTGCAGATTCTCGATCTCCTGCATGATGGCCACGGTCTCACGCCGCACGTACATGTGCGTATCGAGAGCGACCTGATCGTTGCGGGAGCGTGCCGTGTGCAGACGTCCGCCCGCTTCGCCTATGGCATCAGTCAGGCGCTTCTCGATATTCATATGGATATCCTCGAGCTCGACTGAGAAATCAAAATCCCCAGCCTCGATCTTCTTCAGGATATCCTTGAGTCCCTTGATGATGGCTTCTTTATCTTCCTTGCTGATGATGCCGCATTTTTCCAGCATCGTCGCATGCGCGATGGAGCCAGCGATATCCTCGTGATACATGCGCTTATCGAAGTTGATCGAAGCCTGGAACTCGTTGATCATTTCATCGGTCGTCTTGGCAAAGCGGCCTCCCCAGAGTTTATCGCTCATTTGCCAGTCTTCTCCTGCATGAGCGCGCGCACCTGGAGCGGCAGGCCGAACAGATTGATGAAGCCCGTAGCATCAGCCTGGTTGTACACATCATCATGCTCGAACGTGACGAACTCCTTGTTGTAGAGCGAGTACTCCGACTTCGAGCCTGCCGATATGATGCTGCCCTTGTAGAGCTTCAGGCGGACCGTACCGGTCACCGTGCGCTGCGTGCTCTCGACGAAAGCGGCCAGAGCCTCGCGCAGCTGGCAGAACCACATGCCATCATAGACGAGCTCGCCATAGCGGATGGCGACATGCTGCTTATAATGGAACGTAGCGCGGTCGAGCGTCAGGTACTCGAGCTCGCGATGAGCGTAGTAGAGGATGGATCCGCCAGGATTCTCATAGACGCCGCGGGACTTCATGCCGACGAGACGGTTCTCGCAGAGGTCGACGATGCCGACGCCGTTGCGCGCACCAATCTCATTGAGCTCGGTCAGCAGCTCGACAGCACCGAGCTTCTTGCCATTGACGGCTACCGGCTTGCCCTGCTCGAAATCGATTGTGACGTATTCCGGCTTGTCCGGTGCATCCTCCGGAGCCTTCGAAATCAGGAACATGCTGTTGTGCGGCTCGTTGGCCGGATCCTCGAGGTCGGAGCCCTCATGCGACAGATGCCAGATGTTGCGGTCCATGCTGTAGGTCTTGTTCTCGGTAGCGACCGGCACGCCGTGCTTCTTCGCATACTCGATCTCCGAGCTGCGGGAGTCGAGGTCCCACTCACGCCACGGAGCGATGATCTTTATGTTCGGAGCCAGCGCCTTTACCGTCAGCTCGAAGCGGACCTGGTCATTGCCCTTGCCGGTCGCGCCGTGGGCGATGGCGTCAGCGCCCTCTTTCTTCGCGATCTCGACGAGCTTCTTCGCTATGAGCGGACGGGCGAACGACGTGCCGAGCAGGTATTTGCCCTCGTAGACGGCATCCGCCTGCAGCGTCGGCCAGACGAAGTCCTCAAGGAACTCTTTCGTGAGGTCCTCGATATAGACCTTCGAAGCGCCCGATTTCAGTGCCTTGTCATGGACGACATTGAGCTCGTCGCCCTGGCCGATATCGGCGCAGCAGGCGATGACCTCGCAGCCATCGTAGTTCTCTTTGAGCCAGGGAATGATAACGGAGGTATCAAGACCGCCGGAATATGCCAGTACGACTTTGTTCACTTTCTGTTTAGCCATTTAGAAAACCTCTTTTCAACAATATATCATTTCAGAGCAATGATGCTCAGTCCCCCATCGTCAGGGCCATGATGGCCTTCTGCGTGTGCAGGCGGTTCTCAGCCTCGTCGAATATCACATCGGCGTTCGCCTCGAACACCTCATCGGTGATCTCCTCGCCGCGGTAGGCCGGCAGGCAATGCATGACGATGACGCGCTTGTCCGCTTTCGCCAGCAGTTCCTTGTTCACCTGATAGGGAGCAAAGATCTTCTTGCGCATCTCATGCTCGGCTTCCTGGCCCATGCTGGCCCAGGTATCGGTCACGACGATATCGGCATCCTTGACCGCCTCGGCCGGATCGGTGACGATGGTGATCGAGGCGCCTGTCTGCTTCGCATCCTCTATGGCATTCTTCGTGACCGTCGCATCCGGACGATAGTCCTCCGGCGTTGCCGCGACGAACGTCATGCCCGTCTTTGCGGCCCCGTACATGTACGAATTCGTCATGTTGTTGCCATCGCCAACATAAGCCATCTTGAGTCCCTTGAGATTCTTGCCCTTGTACTCGCGTATCGTCAGCAGATCTGTCAGAACCTGGCAGGGATGCAGGAGATCCGTCAGCGCGTTGATGACCGGCACGCTGGCGTATTTGGCCAGTTCCTCCACGCGGTCATGCCCGAACGTACGGATCATGATGCCATCGAGATAGCGGGAGAGCACGCGGGCCGTATCCTTGATCGGCTCGCCGCGGCCGAGCTGCAGATCCCGGTTCGACAGGAACAGCGCCTGTCCGCCCAGCTGATACATGCCGGTCTCGAACGAGACGCGCGTACGCGTCGAAGATTTCTCGAATATCATGCCCAGCGTCTTACCCGCCAGGATATGATGCTCTACGCCGGCCTTCTGCATTGCCTTGAGTTCTTTGGCCAGGTCGAGGATCTCCTCGACCTCGTCGACCGAAAGGTCATGTATTGATAACAGGTCCTTGCCTTTCAGTGCCATAAGCCAACCTCCCATACTGTATATTTATTCATAACTGTGTATATTATACTATGATAAAAGGTAATTGTATATAGTAAAAAGCGGGAAATTTTGTATACTTTGCGAGCAACCAGCCCCGCTCATGCGTATTCCGCCATGACCTCATCGAGGATACCACAGACTTCGTCGACCTGCGCCTCGGTCACAATGAGCGGCGGGATGAAGCGCAGGACCTTGCCGACCGTGCAGTTGATGATGGCGCCCTTCTCCAGGCAGTCATTGACGATATCGCGGCCGTGCTCCGCCGAGGCCAGCTCAGCGCCGAGTATGAGCCCCTCACCACGCACATCGACGATCAGGGACGGGTATTTCTGCTGCAGAGCCTGCAGTTTCTGTTTGAAATAGCCGCCGACCTGCTCGACATGAGCCAGGAATTCCGGCTTCGGTATCGTATCGAGCACGACATTGGCCGCCGCACAGGCCAGCGGATTGCCGCCGAATGTCGTACCATGGTCGCCCGGCTTGAAGCACTGCGCGACTGCCTCGGTGACGATGAACGCGCCGATTGGCACGCCGCCCGCCAGGCCCTTGGCCAATGTCACGATGTCCGGCTTCACGCCGTATTTCTGATAGGCAAAGAATTTGCCCGAACGGCCGATGCCGCACTGGATCTCATCGAATATGAGCAACTCTCCATGCTTGTCGCAGAGCTCGCGCACCTGCTGCAGGTAGCCCTCCGGCGGCGTATAGACGCCACCCTCGCCCTGAATCGGCTCGAGCAGCACGGCCGCCGTCTTATCCGATATCTTGGCCGCCAGCTCATCGATATCGCCGAAATGCACATAGGAGAAGCCTGCTGGCAGCGGACCTACACCCTCCTGATAGTGGGGCTGGCCCGTGGCCGTCAGCGTCGCAAGCGTGCGCCCGTGGAAGGAGTTCCAGGCCGAGATGATCTCGGATTTCTCCGGATCGATGCTGTGGGCATACTTGCGTGCCGCCTTTATGGCGCCCTCGTTGGCCTCAGCGCCCGAGTTGCCGAAGAACGCCCGATCGAGGCCGCTCAGCTTCACGAGCTTCGCGGCCGCATCCGCCTGGACCTGCGTATAGTACAAGTTCGAGCAGTGCAGCATCTTGTGCGCCTGCTTGCATATGGCATCGACGAGCGGTGGGTAGTCATGCCCGAGCACGTTGACCGCTATACCGCCGAGGAAGTCGATGTACTTCTTGCCGTTTATATCGTAGTCATAGGCACCCTCGCCGTGATCCAGCACGATATTGTAACGGCTGAATACCGGCAGATACGATGCTTTATCTTCAGTAATTATTTCCTTATCCTGCATATTGTCCTCCTCTGCGGTCTTAGCTCAGCGCACGACCTGCGTGCCGATGCCCTGCGAGGTGAATATCTCGAGTATGATGGAGTGCGGCTGGCGCCCGTCGATGATATGGGTCTTGCCCGCTCCCGTCTCGAGCGCGCGCAGGCAGGCCTCGACCTTCGGTATCATGCCGCCACCGATGATGCCATCCCTGATATACTGACGCGCCTCCTGCTGATGGAGCGTCGACAGGAACGTCGTCTTGTCGTGATAGTCCTTGTATATCCCCTCGATGTCGGTCAGAAGCAGCAGCTTCTCCGCATTCAAGGCTCCGGCGATCTCCGCCGCGACATAGTCGGCATTGATATTGTAGCTTTCGCCATCCTCGCCTACGCCGATCGGGGCTACGACGGGGATATAGTCGCTATCGAGCAGATCATCGAGGAGTCCGGTATTGATTTCCTTGACTTCGCCGACATAGCCGATATCGACGTTCTTCGTCTCATCGCCCTCATATACGGTAGCCAGTTTCTTGCGCGCGATGATGAGGTCAGCATCTTTGCCCGAGAGTCCTACCGCCCGGACGCCGCGGCTGTTCAGCAGCGTCACGATTTCGGAATTTACCTTGCCGTCGAGCACCATCTCGGCAATCTCGACGGTCTCCTCATCCGTGACACGCAGGCCGGAGACGAAGCTCGATTCCTTGCCGACTTTCTTGAGGAAGCCCGTGATCTCCGGGCCGCCCCCGTGAACGACGACGGGACGGATGCCGACATACTTCATGAGCGCGATATCCTGCATGACCTTGTCCTTCAGGTCATCATTGATCATGGCATTGCCGCCATATTTGATGACGATGGTCTTGCCATAGAATTCCTGTATATAGGGCAGGGCATCAACCAGTATATCAGCCTTGTCGACCGCACTGAATTTTTCTGTCGTCTCTTTATCTGTGTCCATCAGGTTGAATACTCCCCGTTTATCTTTACGTACTCATAGGAGAAATCGCAGGTCCATACGGTGGCCTCGGCCTTGCCGTAGCCCATGTAGATGTCGACCGTGACCTCGCGCTGCTCCATGACCTTGCGCAGTGCCTCCATATCAGCCTCTGCCGGTACCCCGTGATCATATACGGTTATGCCGCCGAACTTCACGACCGTCTTCTCCGGATACATCGGCACCGGAGCGTAGCCGACCGCGCAGATGACACGGCCCCAGTTCGGATCGCCGCCGAAAAACGCCGTCTTGACGAGCGGGCTGTTGGCGACGCTCATGCCGACGGTCTTCGCATCGGCGAAGCTCTCCGTACCATGAACGTTGATCGTGAGGAGCTTCGTGGCGCCCTCGCCATCACCGGCTACACGCTTGGCCATGCCCGTGCAGAGCTCGAGCAGCTTGGCATGCAGCGCTTCGTAGTCAGCATCCTGCTCCGTTATCGTCTGGTTGCCGGCGGCACCGTTGGCCAGCACGACGACCATATCGTTCGTCGACATATCGCCATCGACCGATATCATGTTGAACGTCGTCTCGACGATCTCCGACAGCATGTGTTGGAGCAGCGGCTGCTCGATCGCTACATCGGTGGTGATGAAGCAGAGCATCGTCGCCATGTTCGGACGAATCATGCCGGCGCCCTTGCAGATAGCACCGAGATGGATTTCCTTGCCGCCTATCATGACATTGGTCGAGCAGGCCTTGGAGTAGGTATCGGTCGTGATGATGGCGCTGCCGGCATTGGCGCTGCCATCCTCAGACAGCTCGCTGATTGCCAGCTTGATGCCCTTGTCCACCTTGATCATCGGCAGGCATTCGCCGATCATACCGGTGGAGCCGACGAGCACTTCGCCCGGCTCGCAGCCGAGCGCTGCGGCAGCGATTTCCTGCTCCTCATGCGCGTCCTGCATGCCCTGCTCGCCCGTGCAGGCATTGGCGCAGCCCGAGTTCGCCACGATGGCATGAGCCTTGCCGCCCGCTACGACTTCCTTCGATACATATACCGGCGCCGCTGCTACCTTGTTCGTAGTGAACGTGCCTGCTACGACCGCTTCTTTCTCTGTATAGATAACCGCGAGATCGCGATCGCCGCTCTTCTTGATGCCGGCTCTTACTCCGGCAGCCTTGAAGCCCCTGGCGTAGGTGACACCAGCTTTGGCTGATTTCTCATCAAACATAGTATGCCTCCTCAAGATTTCAAATCGTAATGATACGCCGTGTCCCTCAGGGGTACATCGGCACATAATCAAGTCCCAGGCGCTCATCAAAGCCGCAAGCAATGTTGAAGTTCTGCACGGCCTGACCGGCTGCGCCCTTGACCAGGTTATCTATAGCTGACAGCACGATGACGCGATGGGTGCGTTCATCAATATGCCAGGCGATATCACAGAAATTAGAGCCACGTACTTCCTTCGTCGACGGATAGCCGCCACGGCCCAGCAGACGGATGAAGAATTCCTTGCCATACAGCTTCTCAAAGGCCGCATCGACGAGCTCCGGCGTAACGCCGTCCTTCAGACGAGCATAGCACGTAGCCAGTATGCCGCGCGACATCGGCACGAGGTGCGGCGTGAAGTTGATGACCGTCGTCTCTCCCGAAAGATCAGTAATGGCCTGCTCGATCTCCGGCGTATGACGATGATGAGCCACATTATAGGCCCGGAAATTGTCGTAGAGCTCCGGGAAATGGTTGGCAGCCTTCGGAGAGCGGCCAGCACCGGATACGCCGGACTTCGCATCGACGATGATCGTATTGACATCGATGAGGTGCTGCTTGGCCAGCGGTGCGAGCGCCAGTATGCTGCAGGTCGTGAAGCAGCCGGCGTTGCCGATGATCTTCGCATCCTTTATGACGTCGCGGTAAAGCTCGGCCAGACCATATACGCGCTCTGCATCCGGATGCGTATGGGGCACGTGATACCAGGCCTCATATACAGAGGTATCGGCGAAGCGGTAGTCAGCGCCGAGGTCGATGATGCGCGTTGGCAGGCCCTCCAAAGCCTTGCCGACCGCCATAGCATGACCATGCGGCAGACCTATGAACACGAAATCTGAGTCGCGGCCGATTGCCACCACATCCTTCATGCTCTCGAGCTTCATGTCGTAGAGTCCTCGCAGATGCGGGTAGATGTCCGCAATGCTCTCTCCGGTATGACTCTCCGAGGTAATGTGGACCACCTCGGCCTGCGGATGATTGTAAAGCAATCTGAGCAGCTCCGCTCCGGCATAGCCAGTGGCTCCGAGTACGCTTACCTTCATGGCTTTTCCTCCTTCATCATGGCGGGCCTTTGTTTGAATACGAGGCCCCGCTGACGATGTTTATAATTATACATCATTTATGTATAATATTGCAATAGGTATTATGAAACTTATTAACCAGGCCACCTAAGGCCTGACAATGGCAAAATGCAACGATTGGCGTTATAATAGAAGTTACAGCACCTTTTGATTACTTTAGGAGACGATATGCGAAAATCCACTAAGAAACGCTATTGGCGCCGCTTGCTGCGCTACATATTCTTCCTGTTGCTCGTTTTCTGCCTGGCTTACTTCCTGTCCGGCGGCACGAAACTTTTCTCGCCGCATACCTGGCAGGCAGCTGGTGATTTCCTGCCCCGCCTCGAGCAGCAGCCCCCCGCCATCGCTCAGTCCGGACAGGGCACTCCGCCCTCAGCCACTGATCGCCTCAGCCGTATCCTGTTCCTGAAGCGGGCCGTCAACAGCCGCATCAATGCGGACACCTATGTGAAGCTCAACGATATCCCCGACTCCATGCAGGAGGCCATCGTCGCTGTCGAGGATGGCCGCTTCTACAGCCATCACGGCTTCGACATCGAAGGCATCATGCGGGCTTCCCTGGTAAACATGCAATACGGCAGTGTCGAGCAGGGCGCCAGCACCATCACCCAGCAGCTCGTGAAGAATCTCTTCCTGTCGAATGAGCAGTCATTCGGCCGCAAGACCGAAGAGCTGCTGCTGGCCCTCGACATGGAGGCCAACTACTCGAAGGACGAGATCCTCGAGCTGTATCTCAATACCATCTACTACGGCTCCGGTGCCTACGGCATCGGCCCAGCCAGCCAGGAATATTTCGGCAAGAAGCCCAAAGAACTGAGCCTGCCGGAAGCGGCCATGCTGGCCGGGCTGCCCAACGCTCCTTCGGTCTACTCCCCCTATAATGATTTCCTGCTGGCCAAGAAGCGCCAGATCGTCGTACTCGACGCCATGGTCCATGCCGGCTTCATCGATGAGAGTACGGCCGCCAGCGCCAAGATTGAACCGATCCTGCTGGCTCACTGAGCCTTACAGGCAAAAAAGAGAGACAAGTCCGCTGTCTGCCCATAGGGGCAGACAGATGACTCATCTCTCTTTTTTTATTTCTTATCTTTCTTGGCAGCAGCCTTCGTCTGCTCTTCGACCGAGCGCGCAAAATGCTTGTAGAACTGGTCACAGAGATTCGTATAGGTCGCTATGGAATCCGCCTCATTGCGGTTGGCCGCGATCTGATAGCTGTAGAGCAGCTTGTTCGTACCGGCCTGCCAGACATCGAAGAAGAACTGCGTGCGGCTGTTATTGGCCACCGTCAGCGTGATATAGCCGTCAGCGACAGCCGAGACATTTTCCTTGAACACAGCCTTGGCCATGCGATCGTTCAGCTTCGTCATATCGACCTTGCGGCGCGTCTGGACATCCTTGACCACATCATTGTAGGACAGGACATAGAAATTCGTCGCAACCCGGCTCGTATCGTACTCGATCTGGCAGAGCAATGACTTGTCCGGAGATTTCGGGTCAACCTGATAATAGTTCGGCTGAGCGATAGCCAGACGATGCACACTGGTCAGGTCTGCCCCGTCAGCTATGGTCACCTTGTCGGCATTTGCAAAAGCAATCTGCGTACTGAGCACTACCATGCAGGCTATGACCAGCAGCTGGACTAGTTTTCTCATATAGATTTCCTCCCATGCTATGTGGTTCCTATAACGGATATTTCATAGTATACTATTGTACACCCGCCATAGCAGCTCGGTCAATTAAGTCCGGCTTGGAATCAGTTTGGGGTTTACTTCAGCAGGCCGTGATGACGCAGGGCCTGCTCGATCTGCTGCTCATGCGCAGCCGACGGCTCGCAGAGCGGCATGCGCAGCGGTCCCGCGGCATAGCCCAGCTTGCGCATCGCGACCTTGACCGGTATCGGATTGACTTCACAGAACAATGCATCGATGAGATCGGCATACTCGATCTGCAGCTTGGCCGACTCCTCGACTTTGCCGTCAAAATAGAGCTGGCAGATATCGTGCGCCTGCTGCGGAGCTACATTCGACAGGACCGAAATGACGCCCTTACCGCCGAGCGACAGGATCGGGACAATCTGATCATCATTGCCCGAGTACAGGACGAGATCGTCACCTACAGCCGCTCTGAGGCGCAGGATCTTCGAGAGATCGCCGTTTGCTTCCTTGACGGCTGCTATATTCGGATGCTTGGCCAGCTCCACATACGTCTCCGTAGCGATGCCTACACCGGTGCGGCTCGGCACATCATACAGGATGATCGGTATGTTCACCGCATCGGCAATCGCCGTATAGTGCTTCACGAGGCCAGCCTGCGAGCACTTATTGTAGTAAGGCGTCACCACGAGCAGGGCATCAGCACCGACGCTCTCAGCATACTGCGAGAGCTCTATGGCATAGGCCGTCTCGTTCGAGCCGGTACCGGCGATGACCGGTACGCGCTTGGCCACCTTGTCAACGGCATACTTGATGACCGCACGATGCTCCTCGTCGCTCATCGTAGCCGACTCGCCCGTCGTCCCGGCGATGACGATGGCATCCGTACCATGGGCGATCTGGTCGTCTATGATGCGTCCCAGCTCATCGTAGTTGATACCATCCTCGGTGAATGGTGTCAGGATAGCTACCGCAGCACCTGTGAATATTGGCTTCTTCATGCCGAAAACCCTCCTATATAGCTTCCAGGTAATCTTGTCCTTGCAAAAATGTCATGCATAATCTTAACATTCGCGGCAAGTAATGATATATTGATAAATCTTCCTTACCACTGTTTCTAATTATCTCATTTTAACTAACGAAAGTCAACGCTGGCATGACAGATCAGAGCGCCGGCTTCACGGAGCCGAACAGCTCGCTGTTCTCCTGTATCTTCTTCTGCCCGCCGAACACGCAGAGGACATTCTGCGCCATGCAGTCGCGCACGAGCGGGGCCAGAGCCCGGATATCCTCGACGGTCGTGCCCAGTATCTCGTCACGCATCTGCTGACGATTGGCCTCCGTGATGTTGCGCAGGTAGCAGCTCACCGCTGCCTCGCCCTTCATCTTCGGCGTCATCGTGGTATCTATATTGCTCATGGTGCCGATGATGGCTTTCGTCATCTCCCGCGGCGTTGCCTCGTAGCCCGCTATGAAATCAGCGGTCCCGTCAAAGACGTCCAGTGTCTCTTTCAGATTCGGGTCGCGATACGAGCCCAGGAACATGAAGCCATTGCGGTTGAAATTCGTGAAGGCTCCATAGGCACCGCCCTGGACGCGCACTTTCGTCCAGAGATAGCCATAGCGCAGCAGCGTTTCCAGCACATGCATCGTACCGGTGAACTTATAGCCGAGTTTCAGGAAGTTGGCCCCCTTGCCTACGTACTGCACCTGGCTCGACGATGTGAGGCCTTCATTGAGTTTCTGCAGGTTCCATTTGTATTCCTCGGCCGCAAACTGCTCATCAGAAAGCGCCTCCCGGAACCCAGCCAGCTCCTGCGTCACCTGCTTATAGCCGTCTTCGCGCGCCGTCACCGTGACCATGAGCCGGTTCGCATTGAATATGCGCGGCATGATGCGGGCCAGGATTGCCTGCATGCGGGCCAGCCCCAGCGGGAAGCTCTCACGCAGCTCCTTCACGAAATGGTAGAACGGCAGTCCGCCCTCATCAGCGTAGCGGCCGGCCGGGGATATGTAGCTCGCGATTTTCGACGAGACGACCTGATGAGCCGAGCGCTGCAGGTTCAGTTCCATCGAAGCCAGCTCCTGATCGAGCAGCTCCGTGATGCGTTTCTCATCGGAGAACCGGCTCTGGGTCAGGATCTCCGTCAGCAGACTGAACAGCTGCGGCACCTTGTCCGTCAGCACCTTGGCCTTGATCACGAAATAAGGCTGGCAGGAATCCGGCTCATTATTCCGCGTAATGGGCACGAGGTCATAAGTGATGCCGCCCGTATGCAGATTCACGAGATTGGCCAGCTCCTGATAGCTGTGCACGTCGGTATCGACGGCACCGATGAGTTCGGACAACAGGTAGATATAGGGCAGATACGCCTGCGGCACGGCCTTGGCATCGAAATAGATATTCGCATAGGTGATGCCATGCGTCTCTATATCGCTGTAGAGCAGCTTCGTTGCACTGTTTTCCCGCACTTCGAGCGGCAGGTCATAGGGCTTGCGACGGATGTCGCTGAGCTGCAGCACCGGTATGGTCTGCAGGGCCTCCGGGCTGTCCGGCGTCTGCTGACGCTCCTTGAGCGCCTTTGTCGCGGCGATGATATCAGCGATCTCCTGCTCGCTCATCTCCGCTTTCTTCGCTGCGAGCTCTGCCGCCTGCTTCTGCTCGCGCTCAGCGGCTAGTGTCGTGCTCGGTGTCAGGGTCACGAGCGTAGCATGCGGATTGTCGAGGAAGCATTCCCGCAACAGATTTTCGAAGTAGCCGTTTTGCAGGCCTTCCTTCAGCTCCCGCAGCACATCCTCATAGTAGAGGTAGCTCTCCGGCTCGCCGTCGTAGAGCCAGCTGCGCATGATATGGATCCCATAGATGAGCCCTTTCGGAGCCGAGCCGAAATCTGCTTCGCGCAGACGGAACTCGAACAAATTCAGCGAGGCCTCGAGCAGCTTCTTGTCCAGCCCCTCCGCCACGTAGCGCTTCAGCTCCCGCTCTACGATCTCGCGCAGCTTCTCCGCCCGGTCAGCCTCAGAATTGTTCACGATGATGCTGAAGAACGGCTGCGCCACATCATCCTCGAACAGCGAATCGACATCCTTGCCGAGACCGGCGTCGATCAGGGCCTGGCGCAGCGGTGCCGCCGGCGTACGCAACAGAGCATGCTCCAGGATTTCCAGGGCCATCATCTTCTTCGTATCCTGAGAGTCGCCCACGATCCAGCTCTCTGCCAAGAATGTCTTCCCCTGAGTATCCTCGTCCTCAGCCAGCGGATACTCATAGGACTGACGTACGAGCCCCTGGAAAGCCGGCTGGCGGTCGATATGCGAGGGTACCGGTATGCGGTCGAACTGCGACAGGTACTCCCGGTCGAGATAGTCCAGCCGCTCCTCGATATCCATATCGCCATACAGGTAGATATAGCTGTTCGACGGATGATAGTAGCGGCTATGGAAAGCGATAAATTTTTCCTGCGTGAGCTGCGGTATGGCCTCGGGGTCACCGCCCGACTCGCGACTGTACGTCGTATCCGGATACAGCGATTTCATGATGCGGCTCTCGAGCAGATCATCCGGAGCTGACAGAGCGCCCTTCATCTCGTTGTACACGACGCCGCTGTAGCGCAGCGGAGCCGACGGATCATCGATCTCGTAGTGCCAACCCTCCTGCATGAGCACCTGCGGGTTATCGCGCATCGCCGGATAGAACACTGCATCCAGATAAACATCCATCAGATTCTGGAAGTCCTTGTCGTTGCGGCTGGCCACCGGATACATCGTCTTATCCGGATAGGTCATGGCATTCAGGAACGTGTTCAGAGAGCCTTTGACGAGCTCGACGAACGGTTCCTTCAACGGATACTTGCGCGAGCCGCAAAGTGTCGAATGCTCTACGATATGGGCCACACCGGTATCATCGACCGGCGGCGTGCGGAACGATATCGAGAACACCTTGTTGTCATCATCATTGCTCAGTGCAAACAGCCGTGCCCCGCTCTTCTCATGCAGAAACGTGTACGCCGTAGAATCTGTTTCCTTTATAAACGTTTTCTTCAGCAGGCGGAAGCCATGCTTGACCTCATTTATGTCCAATACGGATTCTCCTCTCATCCTCGATTTCCGTCAGATATATTATAACGCATATATTATAACGCCATTGTTCAGATTTTGCTATAAGCAAAATATACCATATAGCGTTTCAACGAGTCATCTCACAGAAGGACAGGCCTCCATGCCCTCGGACTCGTTCTAACGCCATTGTTCAGATTTTGCTACAGGCAAAACTTTTCTCCCCGTACTATCACCATTATTTTTCGAAATTTTTACTTTCTTTTTTCTTCTTTCTGGCATATAATGGATATATAGTGTAGATGTTCAAGCTAATGGGATTTAGGAGGGGTTTTCATGAAAAAATTCGTATGCTCCATCTGCGGTTATGTCTATGAGGGAGAGCAGCCGCCTGCGGAATGCCCGGTATGCCATGCTCCGGCCTCGAAATTCATCGAGCAGGCTGCTGGCGAGCTCAGCTTTGCTGATGAGCATCACGTCGGCACGGCCAAAGGTGTAGATCCGCGCATCCTCGAGGGCCTTCGTCAGAACTTCACCGGCGAGTGCTCCGAGGTCGGCATGTATCTGGCCATGAGCCGTCAGGCTGACCGTGAAGGCTATCCTGAGGTAGCAGAGGCGTTCAAGCGCTATGCTTTCGAAGAGGCTGAGCATGCTGCCAAATTCGCTGAGCTCCTCGGCGAGGTCCTGACCGACAGCACCGAGAAGAACCTGACCATGCGCGTCGACGCCGAGCATGGCGCCTGCGCTGGCAAGAAAGAGCTGGCCACCCTCGCCAAACAGCTCAACCTCGACGCCGTACACGACACCGTACACGAGATGGCAAAAGACGAGGCTCGTCATGGCCGTGGCTTCAAAGGCCTGCTCGACCGCTATTTCGGCAAATAATAGCTCCATCGCGGTCTGACCGCACCTGGAACAAGCTACTAGAAAAAGGCATCGCCCCCCAGTAACGGGTATGGCGATGCCTTTATTTTTCTGCAGTTCAGGTGGTCTCTGATTCCTCTGTCAGGAATACCGCCGGATCTTTGCCAAGTACATGAATGAAATGATAGAGTTCCTGGTCGTTGACGACGCCCTCGATCTTTACTTCCGGACGGTCTGTCAGCCGGATATGGGTAGCCGCATCGAGCATGTGTCCATTCAGATCCGAAAACAACACGACATCGGGGCGCTCCGTATGACCGAACTCCGCCTTCTTCACTATGGCGTGGCCGACCGACGTCTTCAGCACCGTTCCGACCGGATAGATGGCCACATTGCGGAAGAACAGCTGCAGCAGATGCTCGTCGAACTGTCCGGGTGAGCAATGCTTCATGATATTATAGGCGATGGACGGCGTGTAGGCCTTCTTGTAGGGGCGCTCACTCGTCAGAGCATCATAGACATCGGCTATGGCGCACATGCGTCCGAACTTATGGATCTGCTTCCCCTCACGATGACCCGGATACCCGGTACCGTCCATATGCTCATGATGCTGCTGGGCCACCACGGCCAGCATCTCCCCATCGGGCAGTCCCATGCTCAGTATACGGTCAGCACCGGCCTGCGGATGCTTCTTCACTATGGCGAACTCCTCATCCGTGAGCCGTCCCGGCTTGTTCAGTATAGCTGCCGGCACGACAAGCTTGCCAAGGTCATGCAACAGCGCTCCTATGCACAGCATGGACAGCTCGCGTCCCCGCATGCCATCCAGCACGCCGATCATCGTAGAAAGCATCGCCACATTCACACAATGCACGAACGTGTACATATCGTGAATGCGGATATCGGTCAGCTGCACCAGGTTGCCGCGCCGCTTCATGATATCATTGATGATTGCCGCAGCGGCCTGCGCGATTGGCGGCATGTCGAACGTCCCATTGGTCATCACCTGCTGAAAAGCATCATACACCCGCTTCACCGCAGCAGCTCGTGTACGCTCAGAAAGCACATCCTCAGGCAATCTCAGTGGTACATCATGCGCTGTGCTCATGACATGGATATTACCGACCCCGAGCTGCCGCAAGCGCTCGATGTATTTATAGGTAAGCTGCGTGCCGCGAGTCAGGTAGTTGACGCCATTCGTATTATATACACTCTGCGCCAGCGTCATGCCCGGCTCCAGTTTTTTCACCGGCAAATCTATCATAGAGTCACACCCTCCCATCCTTACATTTATTAGGATACTAATCCGTATATCCTTTGTCAAGAAAATATATCGACGCTGGCCTTTTCGCACCAGGATTGTGGTTCCTTGCTGCCAGATCGTATCGGCAATCGCAGCAGCCACTATTTATGCATAGCCAAAAAACCATTAACGCGTTATAATCTAACCAGAAAACATTTTTGGCATCAAGCAGCTCTTGATACGAGGTAATCGTCATGAATTCCAAGCCCGAACTGCCAGACCTGCTCCTGCATGTTCTTTGTTCCCTGCTCATCTGCCTGACGATCATCGTCCCCCAGCGCTTCTGCGCAGCGGTCGAAAATTCTTTGCTTTTCCCGCCGTACCGCCAGACCGTGCGCGTGGGCTTCTTCAATATGGGCGGCTACCATATGATTGATGAGAACGGCCAGCGCTCCGGCTACGGCTACGACTATCTGCAGCTCCTGCGCGAACATGCCGACTGGAACTATACGTATGTCGGCTATGAGCTGGGCGAGCAGGAGATGTTCGCCATGCTGGAGCGCGGCGACATCGACATGCTGTATCCACTGCAGTACACGCCTGAGCGCAGCCTGAAGTTCGACTATGCAGACCAGCCGATGGATATAAGCTATATGATACTGTCCAAGCTGGCGGACAATCCCCGGCTGCAGCCGGGCGATACCGCGTCCTATAACGGGATGCGGGTCGGTCTGCTCGCCAGTAATCTGCGCGCTTATGAATTCCTGGATTTCGCCCGGGGAAATAATTTCTCTTGCGAAGTGAAATGGTATGGCGAGTTCAACGCGCTCCAACAGGCCCTGCGGAACGGGGAAGTCGATGCCATCGTCTCCTCCAGCACCAGACGTCTGGCTCCGAATGAGACGCTGCTCGAAAAGCGCAATCCAAAGCCGCTCTATGCCATCGTCCGCAAGGGCGACAAGAAACTGCTGCGCGAACTGAACGATGCCCAATACAATCTGACGGTCAGCAATCCTGCCTGGATGGTCTCCCTGTCCAATAAATATTATCTGTCGGCCGCCAGCCGCCTCCTGGCTCTGGATTCCGATGTGCGTGACTACCTGAACCAGCTGCGGGACGCCGGCGCGACACTGCGCGTCACCATGATGCCCAATGCCTCTCCTTACTGCAGCTTTGATCAGGATGGCAATGCCCAGGGTATACTGCCCGATTTGTTCGCCGAGACCGCCAACCGTCTCGGACTGGCTTACAATATCGTTTCCTGCCAGGATTTTGACGAGCTCGAGCGCCTCATCAAGGACGGTTCCGTGGACATCGTACTCGGCGTCCCCGCCAACCTGAACTACGCGGAAAAAGCCGGGCTGCGTGTCACGAGCCCGCTCACGACAGCGACCGTATCGGTCGTAGCGCCCACGATAGCCCGAAAACCGCCCGGCAACGTGGCCATGTCGCGCGGTCTTTACCATATGCTGTCAGCCAACGGCGCCCTGCCAGCGGAACAAAGCAGTATCAGGATATATCCTGATACCGCTGATGCCATAAATGCCGTACGCGACGGAAAATGCGACTCTGCCTACGTGCTGACACTCACCGCCCAGAAAAATCTGAACGACGACCCGCACTCCGATCTCACCCAGTCGCTTGTCGCAAGCTACACGTTGCCACTCTGCGTAGGCGTCAGCTCGCAGCTCGACCATCGCCTGTTCGAACTGGTATCAGCCATGCTGCCGACTGCCCAGGAGCCGATCACCCAGCAGATACTGCTGAAACACTCCCTGCTGCAGCCGCACAAAACCACGTTGCTGTCCATGTTCTACAGCTATCCCGGGCAATCGCTCGTGGTCCTGCTCTGCCTGCTGGCCCTCATCGTTTTCAGCATCCTGAGCATCATCCGCTACAAGAATATGCACCGCGACCAGCAACGTCAGCACGAGATAAACACGCTGCTCAGCTACATCTGCCGTCTCAACGAACTCGTCGTGAATGTCAATCTGAAGACAGGCAAGGCGACCGAATATTATCTGACCCCTGAGGGACAGGTCGGCCTGCATGAAGTCGATTTCAACTACGAGCGCTATCTGAAGAACGTAGCTCCCGATGACCTGGACTGCTTCAAACTGGACGGCGAATACTACAAAGGTATCCGTGAGGCTTTCGCCCGCCATCAGGTCTTCCAATGCGAAATCCGGTGCAAAAACAAATCGGGACAGTACGATTACTACGTATATACTTTCCAGCCCATATACAGCCAAAACGGCGACAAGATCAATGATTTCATATTCTACCGCCGCAATATCAACGACATCCGCAGTAAAGAACTGCAGCAGCGGCAGACCATACAGGAGGCGCTCGAAGCCGCCCGCCACGCCAGCCTGTCGAAAGGCGAATTCCTCTCACGGATGAGCCATGAAATACGCACGCCGCTGAACGCCATCATCGGCTACATAACCATGTCCTCCGCAACGGACGCCAGCCGCGCCGACGTCAGCCACTATCTCCATAACGCCATGATAGCCGCCCGCCATCTGCTCTCGCTGATCAATGACATACTGGACATGTCGTCCATCGAGCACGGCAAGATGAAGCTGGCTGACAAGGACTTCTCGCTCTCCGATATACTTGAGGAAATCACCACGATATTCCAGTCCCAGATCGACGACAAGCATGTCACGCTGATCGATCATACCGATCAGCTCCTGGAAACGAATCTCATCGGTGATGCCCTGCGCATCAAGCAGATCCTCATGAACATCGTCTCCAACGCAGTGAAATTCACCCCCGCGCACGGCAAGATATTCCTGTCGGTCGAGCAGGTACTGCACAGAGATACCTACATGACCACATTCATCGTCCGCGACACCGGTATCGGCATGAGCGAAGAATACCTGAAGCACTTGTTCCAGCCCTTCGAACAGGAGAGCGCCGAGACTGCCGGCAAATACGGCGGCAGCGGTCTCGGGCTTGCCATCAGCCATAATCTCGTAAAGATGATGCATGGCTCGCTCGAAGTGCAGAGCAAGAAAGGCAAAGGCACCACCTTCTTCATAACCCTGCCGCTCAAAGCAGCTGCTCCGAGTGCTTCGCCCGCCACGGAAGCCATCGAAAAGAAGCCGGACCACGATCACCCCCACCTGCTGCTCGTCGAGGACAACGACATGAACCGCGAAATCGGTCAGGCCCTGCTGTCGCAGCGCGGCTACACGGTCGATACCGCGATAAACGGTCAGGATGCCGTAGACAAATTCAACGCCAGCACTCCGGGCACCTATCAGGCCATACTCATGGACCTGCAGATGCCGGTCATGGATGGCTATACCGCGACCCAGACCATACGCCGCGGCGAACATCCCGACCATGCAACCATCCCCATCATCGCCGTGACCGCCGACGTATTCGCCGATGACATCGCCCGCGTCATGGCCTGCGGCATGAATGACTACGTCAGCAAACCGATCGACTTTGAAAAACTGAACCAGATAATCCAAAAAGCCACCCGGCTGAAAAAGCAGGACTCCTGAGAAACGCCCCGAAAGCACAAGCGCTCTTTGCCCCGACAGGCCAAGAGCGCTTGTTTCACGATACAAAAGAGGCCCTGCATCCTAACGATGCGGAGCCTCTCGGTCAATTGTCAAAAAAATGGTCGGAACGACGGGATTTGAACCCACGACCTCTTCCACCCCAAGGAAGCGCGCTACCAAACTGCGCTACGTCCCGAACACAGTTATCTATTATACACCTTTTGACTGCTGTTGTAAAGACAGCCAAACTTAGATTTTCACCCCTGCGTAACAAGAAATCTTCTTCAAGAAAATTCCTTTTTCGTTATACGAATTTGATCTGCAACTGCTTGCCCAGCCCGTGTGCAATTTTATTCAGCGTGGAGATCGAAGGCATCGCCTGGCCCTTTTCAATCCGACTGATATTGGATTGGCGGATGCCAGTGCGCTCTGCGAGTTCGGACTGCGTCAGATTCTGCTCGTTACGTGCCTTGAGCACCATCATCATCAACTGGTACTCCATCTCGCTATCATCCCATTCTTTTTTGAACTTGGGATCTTCCATTTGCTCCTTGAGATATTTATCGAAATCATCCATGGTACTCGCCTCCTTAACGATTCATGCGCTTCAGATAATCAAAAGGAATATTAGCAAGTCACATGACCAACATGTTCGGTACTCCTTCAGCAGAACCTGCCGTTTCATCAGGATTCATTGACGCGTTTGCCAGTGATGTGTTCCGGGGTCAGCTCCAGCATGAGCATGCGCGGGCCGGAGTGCTGGATCTCGTGATCAAGGTATGCGGTATCCTGAGTGAATTTTTCGCCGAGTGAGCGGGCGAGACGCAGGGCTGTTTCATGGTCATCGAGGACCTTCATGCGGCCAAAGATGATGACGCTGC
>Ga0256404_1004299_pt1 | contig 27185 bp, 18 predicted proteins | sample RumenRJG_01DNA_FD_185990 | JGI IMG/M metagenome (GOLD analysis project Ga0256404, IMG submission 185990) | Bovine rumen microbial communities from Lethbridge, Alberta, Canada - RJG_01 | ecosystem: Host-associated > Mammals > Digestive system > Stomach > Rumen | place: Canada: Alberta | collected...
TTAGAAAAGGGTATTTCCCGTTTTGATAGGATCCATTTCTATGCGGCGGGGCTGATCTGCCAGTCTTCGGAATCGGTTCCTTCCATCGCCATTAATCTAGACAAGGTCTTACGTTCACTCTTTCCTGAGGCCATGATCGAATATGCCTCTGACACGCTTGCCTCCGCGAGGGCTGTCTGCGGACATGAGAAGGGAATCGCCGCGATACTCGGCACCGGTTCCAACAGTTGCCTTTACGATGGTGAGAAGATCATCGGCAATATCCGCTCCGGAGGCTTCATCCTTGGCGATGAAGGTGGCGCTGCGAGGCTCGGTAGGATGTTTATGGCGGATTTCCTGAAGGGCTTGGTCCCCGAACCGGTCAGCGGCGAGTTCGCCAGGGACTTTGAGGTTGACTACATGACTGTGGTGAAGAATGTTTACAAAGGCGAGACGCCTGCCGCATACCTTGGGTCATTTGCCCCTTGGATTACGTCCAGGTATGATTCGTGTGAATATATTAAAGAATTGGTGGACAGTAATTTCCGTGATTTCTTTGAAAGGGCTCTGACCAGGTACGGCACTGACTCACTCCCTGTGGGAGTTGTCGGTGGTTTCGGTTATGCCAACAGGGATATTCTCCGAAGGCTCGCTGGTTCTTACGGGATCACATTCTCAAAGATAATTAAAGCCCCTGTCGAGGGACTTGTGGATTTCCATTCCGGGAGGGTTTAGCATGGAAAACAAGACGACCGAACAGTCATCAAGATATGACCACCTTGAGAGGATGAGCACCACCGAGTTGCTCTCCGCCATCAATTCGGAGGACAGGACTGTCCCTGAAGCTGTCTCTACTGCCATACCTATGATAAGGGACCTTGTCGATGGGATAGTGGAGAGAGTTCCCAGGGGAGGCCGTGTGTTCTATCTGGGAGCGGGGACAAGCGGCAGGCTCGGTGTCGTGGACGCTTCAGAGATACCGCCGACTTACGGGGTCCATAACGTGTTCATCGGGCTTATGGCTGGAGGTGACAGGGCTATCCGAGACGCTGTGGAAGGTGCGGAGGACTCCTGGACAGGAGGATGGGAAGACATGCTTCCATATTCCCCTACAAAGGATGATGTCCTCGTCGGGATCGCGGCCTCAGGAACGACTCCTTATGTTGTCGGGGCGGTAGAGGCCGCCAGGCGTAACGGGCTCCTGACCGGTTGCATCACCTGCAATGAGGGGTCGCCACTCGCCGCCGCTTCCCAGATCCCGATTATAGTGGTGGTCGGCCCGGAGTTCGTGACCGGCAGCACCAGGATGAAGGCTGGCACGGCCCAGAAACTGGTTCTGAATATGATCTCCACCGCCTCAATGATCCGCCTTGGACATGTCAGGGGCAGCAAGATGGTTGACATGCAGCTGACCAACAATAAGTTGGTTGATCGCGGCGCGAAGATGATCATGGAGGAGACAGGTCTTACGGATTATGAATATGCCAGACGTATGCTACTCTCTCATGGCTCCGTAAGAGCGGCCGTATTCTTTTATCAAACCCAGGCAAATAAGGCATGACAATCCCTGAGAAATACCCTTCCAAGCTTTTGGAGGACGCTGTACAGGCGATCGGATCCCTGCCTGGAGTGGGGAAGAGGAGCGCCCTTCGTCTGGCCCTCCATCTGTTGCGCCAGCCCCAGGAAAATGTCCATCATTTCGCTGACTCGATAGTCAGGCTCAGGGATGAGGCGAAATACTGCCTGGTCTGCCGGATGATCTCCGACGAGGACATCTGCTCGATCTGCTCAGACCATAGCCGCGACCACAAGACCATTTGCGTCGTCGAGAATGTCAGGGATGTGATGAGTATCGAGAACACCGGCCAGTACCATGGGGTGTACCATGTTCTCGGGGGTATCATTTCCCCGATCGCGGGGGTGGGCCCATCCGACTTAACCATCTCCGATCTTGTCGAGAGGGTCAAGGAAATGGTCGCTTCTCCGGCCTCCATCCCTTCCGAGGTGGAGGTAATACTCGCCTTGAGCGGTGATGTTGAAGGTGAGACCACTTCTTTCTATATCTACAGGCAGATCTCGGGATTCGGGATCAGGGTATCCTCCCTTGCCAGAGGACTCGGTTTCGGTGATGATCTGGAATATGCCGACGAGTTGACTCTCGGGAGGTCGATAACCGGGCGGCAGCCTTTCAATCCTTAGGCTATGGTAGCTGTTCTGGCCGCTTTGCTTTTCGCCCTTTCGCTTTGTGCCGACTGTTTCGCTGTCTCGGCATGCTCAAGCGTGAGCGTCAAGGACTTCTCCTGGAAACGGGTCGCTCTTGTGGCGACTATCTTTGCGTTCGTTCAGTCAGGTTTACTTGTCGTCGGATGGACCTTTGGAGACATGCTCTCCGGATTTGTGGGAAAGCTGGCACCGGTCATCGGTTTCCTGCTGCTGCTTTATGTCGGAGGGTCCATGATAGTCTCATCTATCACGGATAGGGAAGAGTCCATAAATCTTGACGGGTTCAGGAATATTCTCATAGGCGCCGTGGCGACTAGCATCGACGCTCTCGCGGCTGGGATTTCCCTTTCGATGGACAGTGACAGTTTCCGTGACATGATCCTGAAGGCGGTCGCTGTTCTGGTCGTGACCTTCGTCTCTGTCGTTCTCGGCATCAAGGGCGGTACTCTCGCGGGACGACGTTACGGCCGAGCGGCCCTTCTGGTCGGAGGCATCGTGCTTGTCTTGATAGGCCTGAATATCCTCTTCAAATTCATCTAGCCCGTTTTTTTCCTTGTTTTTGCGAAAATATTTATATTTTTGCAGACTCCGGGTTTTGCGATGATAGCGATTTTCTATAAGAGGAACGACAAACTGGTGGTGTCCCAGTCCGAGAAGGCTCTTTCCAATCTGAATAGGGAAGACGTTCTCTGGATCGATCTTCTCTCCCCGTCAGGAGAGGAGAAGCACACTGTTGACGACTTCCTCGGGGAGGAGATCCAGAGCCGCGCGCAGGCTGAGGAGATCGAGAGCTCCTCAAGGTATTCCGAGACGGAGAACGCCATCTTCGCCAACACCAACTTCCTGATGCCTGGCCCCGAGGATTATACCATGGAAGCGGTCTCCTTCACTTTTGTGGGCGACTGCCTGACCACCCTTAGGGATGTTCCCATCCGTTCGTTCACCGAACTCCAGAGAAGGATTGTCGCGAGGCCGCAGATGTACCCCAACGGCTACACCGTCTTTGTCAGCATTATGGACCAGCGAGTCGATCTTGACGCCGACATGATCGAGCTGATGAGTAAGGAGATCGCCCAATACAGCAAACGTATCAACCAGCAGGAGGACATCAATGAGGACTTCCTCCTTGACATCAACCAGCTCCAGGAGAACACCATGATCGTCAGGGAGAACATCATAGACAAGCAGAGGTTGATCCAGAACATGATCAAGAGTGACAAGTACCCTTCTGATCTCCAGTCGAGGTTCAACGTCATCCTCCAGGACATCACTTCCCTTATCAACCACGCCAATTTCAGTTTTGAGAGGTTGGAATACCTCCAGGAGACTGTCCTTGGACTGATTAACCTTGACCAGAACAATATCATGAAGATTTTCACCCTGGTCTCGGTCCTGCTGATGCCTCCTACCCTGGTCGCGAGTTTTTACGGGATGAATGTCCCCCTGCCTTTCCAGGATAAGGGCCTCTCGTGGTTGTTCCTGCTTGTCTTCATGCTCGTGCTTGTCGGCTTCGTCCTGTACATTTTCAGGAAGAAGAAAATGCTCTGATTTTTCTACCTGAGCCTTTGTAAATCAGATATTTTTCTCTATTTTTGCACGCTTTTCGACGAGGCTGGCCGTCGTGTCATGTCCCGTGGAGCGAAAAAATATTGTTAAACAACTAGTTATCTTTATCATTTATTATGGCAGAAGAAACAATGAATCCCGCTGTCGAGCCTGAGCAAGTACAGCAGAAACCTACCCTTAACGCGTCAGTCGCGCCCGAGAATTTCGATTGGGACGCCTTCGAAGGTGGCTCCGAGGTTTACGGAAAGACCGACAGGAAAGATATCGAGGCCGCTTACGACCAGACCCTCTCCAAGATCGTGGAGAACGAGGTGGTCGAAGGTACAGTCACCGCTATCTCCAAGAGGGAGGTCATCGTCAATATAGGTTACAAGAGCGAAGGTGTCATCCAGGCTCCTGAGTTCCGTTACAATCCTGACCTGAAGGTCGGAGATAAGGTCGAGGTCTATGTGGAGTCCGCTGAGGACCGCAAGGGTCAGCTGATCCTTTCCCACAAGAAGGCCCGCGCCCTCAAGTCTTGGGACCGTGTCAACGAGGCCTGCAACAACGACGAGATCGTCAAGGGCTTCATCAAGACCCGCACCAAGGGTGGTATGATCGTCGATGTGTTCGGCATCGAGGCCTTCCTTCCCGGCTCACAGATCGACATCAAGCCTATCCGTGACTACGACGCCTACGTCAACCAGACCATGGACTTCAAGATCGTCAAGATCAACCAGGAGTTCCGCAACGTCGTCGTCTCTCATAAAGCTCTCCTCGAGGCTGAGCAGGAGGCCCGCAGGTCTGAGCTCATCAGCAAGCTCGAGAAGGGTCAGATCCTTGAGGGAACTGTCAAGAACATCACCAACTACGGCGTCTTCGTCGATCTCGGCGGTGTTGACGGTCTCATCCACATCACAGACCTCAGCTGGGGCAGGATCGACAATCCCGAGGAGGTTGTCTCCCTCGACGAGAAGATCAAGGTCGTTGTCAAGGAGTTCGATCCCAACCAGAAGAGGATCGCCCTTGGTTACAAGCAGCTTACCCCTCATCCTTGGGACAACCTCGACCAGAATATCAAGGTCGGTGACACTGTCAAGGGTAAGGTCGTTCTTATCGCCGACTATGGCGCCTTTGTTGAGATCGAGCCCGGTGTCGAGGGTCTTATCCATGTTTCCGAGATGAGCTGGTCTCCCAGGCTTCACAGCGCCCAGGAGTTCCTCAAGGTCGGCGACGAGGTCGAGGCCCAGGTCCTTTCCATCGACCGTGAGAACAGGAAGATGTCCCTCGGTCTGAAGCAGCTCACCCCCAACCCTTGGGAGAGCATCCGCGACAAGTATCCTGTTGGTTCTGTCCACAAGGCTATTGTCCGCAATATCACCAACTTCGGAGTGTTCGCCGAGCCTGAGGACGGAGTCGAGGGACTCATCCACATCAGCGACCTCAGCTGGAACAAGATCAAGCATCCTTCAGAGATGGTTGCCCCTGGTGACGAGATCGACGTTGTCATCCTCGACTTCGATGAGGCTAACCACAAGCTCAGCCTTGGTCACAAGCAGCTTATCCCTAACCCTTGGGACGAGATCGAGCGCAAGTACTCTGTCGGTTCCACAGTCGAGGGCACGATCGCCTCTCTTACCGACAAGGGCGCTAACATCAAGCTTGAGGGTGAGGACGAGGGCTTCGCGTTCAGCCGCGACCTCATCAAGGAAGACGGCAAGCAGCCGATCGTCGGTGAGACCCTTCCTTTCAAGGTGGTTGAGCTTCGTAGGAGCACCCGCAGGATCCTCCTCTCTCATGTGAGAACTTACAATGATGTCAAGGTCGCCCAGGTGGCTGCCGAGGCTGACAACACCAAGAAGGCTGTCAAGAAGATCAACTCCAACCTTGAGAAGACCACTCTCGGTGACATCGATGCTCTTGCCGCCCTTAAGGAGAAGCTCGAGAAAGGAGAGTAAAGGATGAATTTCACTTTGACGGTTCTGGGCACGGCTTCGGCCAAGCCAACCGCCGGAAGACATCAGAGCGCCCAGGTACTTACAGTGCGTGGGCGCTCTTTCTTGATTGACTGCGGTGAGGATGTCCAGTCCCGGCTCCAGGAGAGCCGTATCTCGCCGATGAAGATCGAGTCGATCTTCATCTCCCACATCCATGGAGACCATCTTTTCGGGCTTCCAGGCTTGCTGTCAACCATGGGGATGCTCTCCAGGGTGAAACCATTGAATATCTATGCTCCGGCTAACTTCGGCCCTCTTCTTAAATTCTTCTTATCGTATTACGGGGAAGGCATATCTTTCCAGATCAATCATATTCCCCTGACGATGAAGGCTCCGGAGGTAATCTATCAGACCAAAACATTGGCTGTGAGCGCCTTCCCACTCAATCACGGGATAGAGACATTCGGTTTCCTTTTCCGTGAGAAAGAGCCCCAGTTCAATGTCAAGAAGTGGAAAATCGATGAATATGGTCTTTCGCTCGCTGAGATAGCGTCTGTAAAGAGAGGGGAAGATGTTATTCGGGAAAAGCCGGACGGCTCTTTCTCGACTCTCCCTTTTGAGGAATTGGGCTATAAGCCTTTTGAGCCGAGGTCATACGCTTATTGCTCAGACACCGCTCCCTTCCCGGAAGAGGCTTCATGGGTCAGGGGAGTGGATATTCTTTACCATGAGGCAACGTATTTGGAGGAACTGTCCGATTTGTCCGAGTCTCGTCATCATTCCACTACTCTCCAGGCCGCTCGTTGCGCTCTTGAGGCTGGTGCCAAGCGGCTTGTGATCGGCCATTATTCCTCCAGGGGAAAGGATATCTCGTTGTACGAGGCTGAATGCCGGTCCGTTTTCCCCGAGACTTACGCCGCCTCTGACCTCGACGTCTTCGACGTCCCGCTCGTCAAATATCAATAAAATATTTATATTTGTAGATATGAGAAGGTGGATTATAGTGATAGTTGCCCTGTGGTCCGCCGCCGCGGCGGGGCAGTCACAGATTGAGAGCTATATTGCCCAGTGGGCTCCGACAGCGGTCAGGGAGATGTACCGCAGCGGGGTCCCGGCCAGCATTACACTCGCTCAGGGGATCCTGGAATCCAGATATGGTCTCTCGACGCTGGCCGCTGACGGGAATAACCATTTCGGAATCAAATGCCATAAGGACTGGACAGGGAAAAAGCAATATCACGACGATGACGCGAAAGGGGAGTGCTTCCGGGTATATGACTCGGCCGAGGAATCCTTCCGTGACCACTCTGATTTCCTCCGGTATCGCGACCGCTATAAATTCCTTTTCGACTTCGAGACAACCGATTATAAGTCATGGGCTTATGGCTTGAAAAAAGCCGGTTATGCGACCGACCCCGGCTATCCTGGAAAGCTTATCAAATATATCGAGGACTACAAGCTCTACGAATATGACACCATGCCTCTCGCGGGTGTTGATGGACTTGAGAAGCAAGCTGAGGAAGTGGTTAAGGATGAGGGTGAGAAGGTGGAAGCCACGCCTGAGCCGAAGCATTCCACAGTGAAAGAAGATAAGGTTAAAGAGAAGGCGAAAGCCAAGGCTAAAGCTCAGAAGAGATCGTCCAAGATGGCCCGCAAAGCCAAACGTAAATCTTCTGGTGATGAGGAACTTACCGGTACTATTCCCCAGTCTCCACTCGCTCTTGAGGAACCTAAGAGAATCGACAAGAACCAATTGGAGGAGTTTAAGTTCTCTTTGACCCGTGAGGCGTATTCAAAGAACGGAGTGCCGTTCGTGACCTCGGTGGAGGGAGAAAGCTACGCTTCGATCGCCATGCGCTATGGCTTGTTCTTAAATGAGATATTGAAGTACAATGACTTGACCGCTTCCCGCGAATTGTTGCCCGGGACAGTCGTCTATCTTCAGGCAAAGAAGAACCAGTCCGAGAAAGGTCTGGACAAGTTCATCGTGGACGATGACTCCCAGACGCTGTGGGACATCTGCCAAAGATTCGGTGTCAAGATGTCTAGCGTGCGAAAGATGAATGGCTTTGACGCCAGTTATCAGCCAAGCGAGGGAGACACTATCCTCCTTAGAGGAAAAAGGAGGGCCAAGAAATGAAAAAGTGGGCTATAGCTTTGCTCTTCGCCGCTCTTGTCGCGGTCGTTGTCGCCGGAGCCGTCGGGGGACGGTGGTACGGGGACAACCGCAAGCCTAATTTCACCAGCAATCACGAGATGTTCATCTATCCAGGGATGAGCGTTTCCAAGGTTGTTGAGTCTATCCCGGACAGTGTTGTGTCCCGTAGGCGTAGTCTTGAGAGAGTTATGTCCGAACTGTCCGACGAGGACCTGAAGCCTGGCCATTATGTGATAGAGAAAGGTAAACCCAGCATCTATGTGCCGAGGATGCTGAAAGCGGGGTGGCAGACTCCCGTGAATCTGACCCTGTCCGGTACTATGCGGCAGAAATCGGTGATAGCCAGGAAGATATCCCGGCAGATGATGATGGATTCCACCACCGTTATCCGGGCTCTTGAGGATAAGGCTCTTCTCTCGTCATACGGTTTCACTCCGGACGATGTTTTCTCCCTTTTTATCCCCGACACCTATCAGGTCTATTGGACTGACTCAATGAAAGAAGTCCTGGACAAGCAGAAAGCGGCTTACGATAATTTCTGGACGGCGGATAACCTCAAACTCGCTAGTGCCCAAGGGTTGACTCCCAAGGAAGTATCTGTTGTCGCCTCTATCGTTAAGTCCGAGTCCAATCATGAGCCTGAATATCCTTCGATAGCCGGGGTGTACCTTAACCGTCTCCACCAGGGGATGCGTCTGCAGGCTGATCCTACTGTAGCCTTCTGTTTCGGATATACCCTTAACAGGGTTCTTTATAAACACTTGGAGATTGATTCCCCGTATAATACCTATCTCCATGAGGGACTCCCTCCAGGACCTATTTGTGTGCCCGACAGGGCCAGCCTGAACGCCGTGCTCAATCCTGACAGGCACGGATACCTCTATTTCTGCGCCAGCGCGGCTATGGATGGAACCCATAAATTCGCGGCAACCTTGTCCGAGCATAATCGGAACGCCAGAGAGTTTCAACGAGCGCTGGATATGAGACGATACTCTGGGAAATAACTGTGTAATAGATTATTAGAGATGGAAGACAGGATCCAGAGATTATTCCCACAGTTCGACGGAGCCGGTCAGGCTCTCGTCCGGAAGGCTTATGATGTGGCTTTGGCGGCTCTTGAGGGAAAGACCAGGGAGAATGGACATCCTTTCATGGAGCATCCGGAGAACGTCGCCTTGATCGCTACCGACGAGATAGGCCTTCCCGCCGAGTGCGCCGCGGCTGTTTTTCTCCATGAGGCCATCCGCATGGGCTCCTGTCATCCTGAGCGAAGCGAAGGATCTGTCCTCGCGTCATTCCCGGTCGATGTCGTCAAGATGGTCGAGGGACTCAATAAGATATCCACAATCAAACCGAAAGACACCCGTCTTGAAGCGGAGAACTATAAGAAACTGATCGTTCAGTACTCGGCGGATCCCCGTGTTACGGTCCTCAAGATAGCGGACAGGCTTGAGGTCATGCGCAACCTCGATGTCTTTCCCAAAAGCTCAAGGGACAACAAGATACTCGAGACCTTGATGCTTTATATTCCTCTGGCTCACCAGCTTGGTCTTTATAATATAAAGCGTGAGATGGAGGACATCTATTTCCGCTACACTGATCCTGTCGAATACCGGGCTATCACGAACAAACTCAAGGCGACAGAGAGGGACCGGGAAAGACTGATGATGGAGTTCATCCAGCCGCTGAAGAAAGAGCTCTCCGACGAAGGTATCAAGTATAAGCTCAAGATAAGGACTAAGGCGGCATATTCAATATGGACGAAAATGCGCAAGCAGAAGGTCCCTTTCGAGGGAGTCTTCGATGTCTTCGCCATTCGTTTCATCATTGATTGTGAGCCGGATCCAAAGGTGGAGAAAGATCTCTGCTGGAAGGTGTTCTCGCATGTCACTAAAGAGTATGAGCAGGACACCGGGCGTCTTCGTGACTGGATAACCAACCCTAAACCAAACGGTTATGAGTCTTTGCATATTACTGTAAAGAACAGGCGGGGGGCTTATATCGAGGTTCAGATCCGTACCAGGCGTATGGATGAGGAGGCGGAGAATGGCCAGGCGGCGCACTGGTCTTACAAGGGAGTCCGGCATGAGGCCCAGATGGACAAATGGCTGACCTCGGTAAGATATGCCCTTGAGCATCCAAGCGAGGGCAATCCAGAGGACCTTCCGGAGCCGCCTTCCAAGGAAATATTCGTGTTTACCCCTACCGGGGAATTGCGGATTCTTTCCGCCGGGGCTACCGTTCTGGATTTCGCTTTCAACATCCACACCGGCCTTGGGGTCCGCTGTACGGGAGCTAAAGTCAACGGCAAGGCCGTCTCTATCCGTGAGCGGCTTAAGACCGGGGATGTGGTCGAGATCATGTCCGGCAAGAACCAGAAGCCTTCAACTGACTGGTTGAATTTTGTGGTGACCTCCAAGGCCAGAAGCAGGATTAAAAAAGAGCTGGATGAGGAGGAATATAAGAAAGCCGCAGCCGGGAGGGAACTTCTTGGCAGACGTCTGAAGAACTGGAAACTGGAGTTCCCGGACGATATGATCGCGGAGTACCTGAAAAAGATCAAGTACACCACTCAGAATTCCTTCTATGCGGCCATTGCCGATTCGGTGATAGATGTCAATGACGTAAAGAATTTCATCCAGGAGCACGACAAGATAGCCGCTCTCGCTGTTGATGCCGCCAAGGAGGCTGAGGCTGCCAGGATAAATACGAGGTCAGAGGAGTGGGAGGGCAGGCAGGCGTCAGATGATATTCTTGTCCTTAACGCCAAGGATCTGAAAGGTCTTGACTATAAGATGGCTAAATGCTGCCATCCGGTCTTCGGAGATGATGTTTTCGGGTTTGTGACCAGGACTGAAGGCATCAAGATCCACCGTATCTCATGCCCCAATGCCTCTCGGCTCATCAGCACTTATCCGTATCGCATTCAGAAAGTCCGCTGGGCAGACACTCCTTCCGGAGGCAGTTTCCAGGGGACACTTAAGGTCGTCACTGGCATCGAGCCCTCTGTGATAGGCCGTATCACTGAGGTCGTGGGGTCTTTCAAGGCATCTCTCCGGTCTTTCAACGTCTCTGAGAACGGCCGCAACGGCACTTATGAGATCACGATGAGGATCAGTGTGCCGTCCAACATGGAACTTGACAAGGTGATATCCCAGGTCAAGAATCTCCGGCATGTCGTCAAAGTCAGCAGGGTCTAGTTTTTCCAGACTTTAAGATATTCCTGTAGCGCCCACATCTCGTCGCGGTACTTAGCGGCCTGGCTGAAATCCAGCTCGGCGGCTGAGTGTTCCATCCTGCGTTTGTCTTCCGCGATTGTCTTCTCGATCTGCTCCCGGCTCATAGCCCTGATCACAGGGTCTTGAAGTACCGCCGCAAGGTCTGCCTTGACGTAACCATCGACGTATGCCGTGTTGCCTTCCCGCTTGGAGTCATGTCCGAGCCCCACTGATATTGAGCCCTTTCCAAGTTCGCTGGGATTGGGAATATATGTAGGATCCGACACCGAGTCCTTGGCGCTGACCCTGCCGCTTGGTCCGTTGGCCACCCTTGGATTGACCGCCGGAGTACCGTAGAGCTCGGAGACGAGAATATTCCTCTTGACTTCCACCTGGGTCGGGGTGATCCCGTGGATCTTGTTGTATTCCATTTGCTTGGTGCGACGGCGGTTGGTTTCCCTGATGGTCTCTTCCATGGAATCTGTGACCGTGTCCGCATACATGATGACGAGTCCGTTGACGTTCCTGGCCGCTCGTCCGGCTGTCTGGGTGAGTGCCCTTCCCGAGCGTAGGAAACCCTCTTTGTCGGCATCAAGAATAGCCACCAGGGAGACTGTGGGGATGTCGAGGCCTTCCCTGAGGAGGTTGACACCCACCAGCACGTCGAACAGGCCGTTCTTGAAATCCTCGATAATCTCCACGCGCTCGGAGGTGTCCACGTCGGAGTGGATGTACCGGACCCTCACACCGATCCTGTCGAGATAGTCGGTCAGTTCCTCGGCCATCCTCTTGGTGAGGGTTGTGACAAGGATCCTCTCGTCATTCTCAGCCCTCTTGCGGATCTCTTCCACCAGGTCGTCCACCTGGTTTTTCGTCGGTCGAACCTCGATCGGCGGATCCAGAAGCCCGGTAGGACGTACAACCTGCTCTACCACAAGACCTTCCGAGCGATCCAGCTCATAATCGGCTGGGGTGGCGCTGACATATACCTTCTGTCCGGTGATCTCGTTGAACTCGTCGAACTTCAACGGGCGGTTGTCCGCCGCGGCCGGGAGCCTGAAGCCATATTCAACCAAAACAGACTTGCGGGAGTGGTCACCACCGTACATGGCCCTTATCTGGGGAATGGTGACGTGGCTTTCGTCTATGAAAGTGATAAAATCGTTCGGGAAGTAGTCGATCAGGCAGAAAGGTCTCTGTCCTGGCTTGCGGCCGTCCAGATACCGGGAGTAGTTCTCAATCCCTGGGCAATATCCCATCTCCTTGATCATCTCAAGATCGTTCTCAACCCTTTGCTGCAAGCGTTTGGCTTCCAGTCCCTTGCCAATGTCGTTGAAGTAGTCGATCTGGGCCTTGAGATCGTCCTGGATCATGCTGACCGCCTTGATGCTCCTTTCCCTGGTCGTGACGAAATTGGTGGCAGGGAATATCGGCACCTCGTCCAAGTCCTCTATCCTTGCCCCAGTGACAGGGTCGATCAGCGACAAGGATTCCACCTCGTCCCCGAAGAACTCTATCCGGACAGCCTCGTCGGAACCTCCGAGGAACACATCCACAGTGTCACCGCGCACGCGGAATGTGCCTCGCTTGAAATCCACTTCCGTTCGGCTGTAGTTGGCGTCCACGAGATGGTACAGCAGTCGGGTAAGCGAGCGTGTCTCTCCTCTTTTCACCGTCACGGACTGTGCGTGGAAGTCCTCGGGATTGCCGATGCCGTACAGGCAGGAGACGCTGGAGACCACGATAACATCCCTTCTCCCGGACATCAACGCTGATGCGGCGGACAGACGGAGCTTGTCGATCTGGTCATTGATACTCAGGTCTTTCTCGATATATGTGTCCGTTGTCGGGAGGTAGGCTTCCGGCTGGTAATAATCGTAGTAGGACACGAAATACTCTACGGCGTTGGACGGGAAAAAGCTTTTGAACTCGCCATATAACTGTGCCGCCAGGGTTTTGTTGTGGCTCAACACCAGCGCCGGCCTCTGAAGCCTCTCGATGACGTTCGCCATAGTGAAGGTCTTGCCGGATCCGGTCACTCCAAGAAGGGTGATATCTCCAACTCCTTGCTCCAACGCCTCGCAAAGCCCATTGATGGCCTCCGGCTGGTCTCCGGAGGGTTTATATGCCGATTCAAGTCTGAATTTCATAGCGTTCCGGATGCTTAGTTGTCCCCATCTTCGTCATCATCGTCCAGATCGTACTGAACGGCGATGTCGAATTTGTCCCAAGCCTCCTCCATCTCCCGTCTCTCTTTCTTGGTGGGCCGTCCGGTTCCCCTGTCCCTTTTCAGGAAGAAAGTCTCCACAGGAGCCCTTAACTTGTCAAGCTCCTCCTGCGGAGTGAGATTGTCCGCGAAATCCGGGACAAGCTTCGCTCCCAGACGGTGCTGGGGGATTTGTCTCAGTTTGTACGAATACTGGATAATCCCCTTGTGGACATTGATAGTCTCCCCAGGCTTTACCAACCTGGAGGGTTTCACGTTCGAGCCGTCTATCTTGACTTTACCGCCTTTGCAGGCCTCGGTCGCCTCTGTCCTGGTCTTGAAGACTCTAAGTGCCCAGAGGACTTTGTCAATCCTGTCTGATTCAGCCATGGTCTCAGTTCCAATTTCTAATGTGAGGATCCGGAGTCTCAGGCTCCTCAGGGGTGCCTATATAAGGGTCCGGATCGCTTTTCTTTTGCGGTACGGCTTCCAGGAGAACGGTTCCTTCCTTTGCCGGAAGCATCAGGAAATCATTGACTTCTGATGGAACCATAACAGAATGGCCGGCCTTGAAGGCTACCTGGGTGAAATTGTCAGCTCCAGGTCCCGGCTGGATAACAGCCTCGCCGCTTACACAGTGATAGATAGCGAAATCACCAGGCTGCTCACTGAATATGTGAAGCGGGTTCTTAAGCTCCATTCGTGTCACTTTGAAACCGTCGTCCGCGGAAGGAACGGCGGGGGTATATTTACGGAAATCGATCAGGTCGAAGGCCTCCTCAAGAAGGATGTCCTCTCCGTCGGGAAGCTCTATTCCCCAATTATGGACGCTTAACGTAAGTTCCGAACTCTCACCTATTTCCACTATTTTCAATCCAGGCCCGGCAGCGAACAATGTGCCGGGTTTGATGAGGATCATATCCCCGGCTTTCGGACATGTCTCATTGAGGATGTCCCTTAGCGATCCTTCCTGACACTTGCGGTAAAAATCCCCGGCATCGATATCCTTCTTAAGCCCAAGATACATCCTCGCGTCGTTTGAGGCTTCTTGGATATACCAGAGTGAAGTCTTTCCCAGAGAATCGTAGCGTTCCTCCGCGACATCGTCAGGCACGTTGACCTGAAGCGGTTGCCATCCTGATGTTTTGATGACCTTGACCATAATAGGGAATTGAAGACCATAGTACTCAAAAGAGTCGTCTCCAACCACCCGCTCAAGGTAAGTTCCCATCAATTCACTCATGGTGTTGCCGCCGAACCATCCTCCGGATATCATCGAATCCACGAATCCCAGATCGGCAATCTGGTAGCTTACCGTGCCCCAGGGAACCTCGGAACTGTCCTCGAGGAAGGTTACGGGATATAATTTCTTCTCGTTATTGTCCATGTATTTTCTCTTGGTTTCCAAATATACAAAAAGTCATTCAACTTCGTCGGTAGAAACGTACCAAAGCGCGGTAGTTACCTTTTCGTAGCCAAGTCTCCGGTAGATGGACGCATATCTGGCGACCTGGGAGCGGTATCTCGGGTTTTTCTGTCCGAACTTGTAGTCGATGATCGTGACCGAGCCATCCTCGATAACAACCCTGTCCGGCCTCCATTCCCTGCCGTCCGAATCGATAAGGGAGGTCTCGTTCAGGATCTTAGCCCCTTCTTCAGGGAACCATTCCGGGTGGGCGGCTATCCTTCCGGAGAGCAAATCCAGAACTTCCCGCTCCCTGGAAGGCTCGAGATCCCCGGAATTCACGGCCAGGCGTGTGGACGCTTCGAGGTCGGACGGAACGCGTACTCTTGAGAGTATGTCGTGAAGCACTGTCCCATTGTGCCTCGCGCTCGCGGCCGCCTCGCCTTCCTCCGTGAAATAGTCCAGAGCCTCAGAAGAAATCCTGAGCCGTCCTCTCTCCCCGTCGCTTCCGGAGGAGGTCCCGTTAAGAGGGAATGAGGGATATCCAGTCTCCCGGGAACCGATCGGAGATTCCTCCCTTTCCATCGATGAGAAATCGTACATCTCTCCTTTACGGAATATCACCAGCTCTCCCGAATCTTTCACCTCCTTAGAGAAACCGGTCAGAAGATCTTGATTATCAAGATATTCCATTAGTATTCCCGCCATGCTCTTATCCGGGGAGCATCCGATGTCGGAGATAATGGTCATCCCCTTCGAGGCCCTGGTAAGGGCGACATAGTATGTGTTGATATTGTCTATGTACTGGAGGAGAAGCTCTTTATTGTAGTCTTCCTCGAAAAGGGTTCCAGCGCTTGTGGACGAGAGGCTCACGTCAAATGCGGCTTTCCCGAGACCTTCCAGAGGGGTGCCTTCAACATCCGGAACCGTCCAGGAGCAACCGGCCCTGTACAGACCGACTTTCTCTGAATATGGCAGGATTACATACGGGAACTCAAGTCCTTTAGACTTGTGGATAGTCATCACACGGATGGCGCCCGCGTCAGCTGGAGAACTGACTTTGGGGTCGTCTCCGTCTTCCCATGTCTTTAGGAAAGAGTCCAGAGAATTGCCGTTTGTCGCCACGTGGTCCTGCACGTAATCCATGAACGACTGCAGGTACAAGGTCTCACTGTCTAATGCCTCGCCCTCTTCACCATCTTTGAGTATTCTCACCAGCTGCTCGCACAGATCCGTCAGGGAGTGGTATGAGATGTCCCCGGCGTCAAAGCCGGCCTCACGGGCAAGGAAGGATCCGATAGTGTCTTCCGGATTCCTTACCGATGAGAGCAGTGACACCAGTTTCCTCACGGCGGGGGATGACTTAAGGCGCAGGGAATCGTCGGAGATCACGTTCAGTCCGTTCTCCATCAGGAAGGAAGCCACTGAAGATCCTTCTGAGTTGTTCCTCACCAGGACTGTGATGTCGCCAGGATGAGCTCCGGATTCCATTACCTTCCTGATTGTCTGGAGAATATGCTGTTCCTGATCATCGGCGCCGCAGAAAATAGCCTCGACGAGGCCTTCCGCCGGATCTTTGGTCATCGCCACTTGGCTTTCGAAAACGCCATCCTCTCTCTTGCCGTAGATTGAGGACACGGACATTCCATCCTCTCCATGACCGGATTTGCTGTCAAGGCGGCCTGCGGCGTACGCGAAGAAATCGTTGTTGAAACCGACCAGTCCCCGAAGGCTTCTCCAGTTGCCCTTAAGGCTTTCCTGTCCGGCTCCCGGGAATTGTCCGGCGACGTCCTTCGCCATAAGCTTCCAGTCAGAGCCTCTCCAGCGGTAGATGCTTTGCTTGACATCTCCGACAAGCAGGTTCTCCAGTCCTTGGGAGTCGCTGTTGGCTATCAGCGGCTTGAAATTATCCCATTGTACCCTGGATGTGTCCTGGAACTCGTCGAGAAGGAAATGCTCGAATCTCACGCCGAGTTTCTCGTAGATGAAAGGCGCGTCAGCTCCGTCGATGATGTTTTTCAGGATGACATTGGAGTCGTCTATACTTAGTACATTTTTCTCTTTCAGGAGGTTCTGGAATTCGGTGCGAAGCTCGGAGGCTATCCCGAGCCCTCCGATCTGACCTACCAGGATTTTGGCTGTCCGGTAGGCCTTAGAACCGTTCTCATAGATTGCCACCAGTTTTGCCGCCGGTTTGGCCAACACGCCCTCGAGTCCGGCGTAACGCGGCTGGTCGTCTTTCTTGAACCAGGAACCGAAGTTCAACGCTCTTCTTCTGAAAGCCTCTGTCAGCTCCGGAACCTTCGCGAGGCCCTTCCCCATGAAACTACTATATGTGTCGAATGTAGATAACCCATTATCAGAGAACGCCTTCTCAACATCAGAGGCCGCTTCCGCCATTTCTTTCTCAAAGTTGGAAATAACGCTTCTCATCAGTTTTCTCATGTACGCCAGGCGCTCTTTTGAGTAGGTTTTCTCCTCATCTATGCCATATTCCTCAATCACCGCCCTGAGCTCGTCAGACTTGAGCCTTGAGGCCATGTCATTGAGACCTTTCTCCAGATTAGGTCTCTTGCCCTGCTCAAGCTGCTCCATCATGTTGTCACTCAGCCAATTGAGTAGATTCTTATCATCTTCTGTCAGCGAATCCAGTATCCTATCGACAGTCTCAGACACGAGAGCCTGCTTGTCCAGTTCGACCTGGTATGAGGCGAACTGTCCTATCTCCCTCGAGAATGCTTTGAGTGTTTGCTGGAAGAAACGGTCTATAGTGCTGACAGAGAAAGCGCTATAGTCATGGAGAATACGCAGGAGAATGTCTCCCGCCCTTTCTTTCAAAGCCTCTGACGAGGGGAACAGCGAGGGCACGAAATCGCTCTCGTAGGAAGACTTCCCGGGGTCTGTGGCCAGCAGGTGCAGCTCCTTAAGGATCCTGCTCTTCATCTCGTCGGTGGCCTTGTTGGTGAAGGTGACGGCCAGGATGTGTCTGTAGGTATATGGGTCATTGTTCGACAACAGGAGCCTGATGTAAGTCTTAGCCAGGCTGTATGTCTTGCCGGAACCGGCTGAAGCTCTCAATATCTTTATCATAGCCTTACCTCCCGCAAATCATTTTGAAATCACACCATGAGCACGTTTTCTCCTCGCTGGTCCTGCGCCACGGGACAGAAGTGTCGGTCAACTCCGATAAAACCTTGTGGAGTCTTTCCATGACCTCCCTGTTGAATTTCCCGCACATAGGCACGTTCTTTACCACCTCCTTGAATAAGACAGCGGGCTGATAGATCGAATTTACGACCACCTGTCCCTTGACTTCCGGATCCTCCTGGGCGAGAATGTCGTACAGGAATATCTGGAAAGCGATCTTAGGCCTGTCCTCATTCTTTTCCCCGAAAAGGGCCTCGGCAATCTGGGTGGCGTTGGCGTCATTGATGTCCACATCATTGTTCTCGACTTTTCCGGTCTTATAGTCAACGATCCTGACTTCACCGGGAAGGAAACTGTCCATTCTGTCGATATATCCGACGAACTTGAAGCCTCCGATCTCGCCAAGATATTGTTTCTCAAGGCCTATGATCCTGAACGAGTCCACTCCAAGCTTCTCCATCTGCTCCTTGTCCCTTTCAAGCGTCTTAAGGACATATTGGACTATTATATTCTCAAGGACCAGATTCCTTCCGGACACGTCGAGAGTGTGTAACTGTGCCATTATCAGGCTTCTGACCCTGCTCTTTATGTCATCACGGCGCTTGAGCCAGGATGAGATGTGTTCTTTTGTTATCTCTTTGAGAGCTCCCGGGAAGGCGGCGTTCTTTTTCCGGTCACTCATGTCGTAGGAAGGATACATGGCTCCTTCTCCCATGTAGAGCGCCTGCATGGTGGAGTGGTAGATGTCCCCGAGCATGCCCGAGTCCAGATCCTCGGCGACTTCAGTTTCCTCCTTAAGTCCCTCGACTTTGGAGAAATAGAATTTCGCCGGACAGTCAAGATAGCTTTTCAGAGAGGAAGCGGAGAGGACGGTGTCCTTGACCGTGCTGACATGGGCGTCAGTCTTCGGGATGTCCCCTGAGGCGTCGTGCACTTTGGCTCCGGCCCTGACGAGGCTCCTTTTCAGGGGCAGGTTATAGTGGTACTCGAGTTGTTTAATGAACCGGCTTTCCTCCCCGTTTTTAAGACCTTCAGTCCTTGAGTCGAACACGAGGGTGACTGTCTCTGCTCTCTGGATCATCCTGTAGAAATAATATGACCAAATCGCATCCTGATATTCATAAGTCGGCAGCCCGAATCCTTTTCTGAGCTCCGGGGGAATGAAAGAGGCGCTGACGCCACGTCTCGGGAATATTCCCTCATTGCATGACAGAATGACTAAATGCTTGAAATCCAGCGCCCTGGTCTCCAATGGTCCCATGATCTGAAGGCCCTTCAAAGGCTCGCCGTTGAAGGGAACCGACATAGGGGCGAGCAGTTGGTCCAGGAGACGGGAAAAGGTCGATGGCAGCACCTCCAAACTCTTCAGCCCCAGCTGGTTGATGGCATTGTACGCCTTTTTGGCGAACTCAAGCTCGATGGCCATGTCCGGATCGCCGGCCATCAGCGCCGACAGCCCCCTTACCATATCCTTAAGATAACCGGCGAAATCCGCTATCTGGTACTTGTCGGCGGATTTTGGTTCCTTGACCACCGGCTTGAATATCAATTCGAGGAGAGGCGTTCCTCCCAAGTCTTTTTCCGGAATATAGTATTTGGCCTCTTTTTTTACGGACTCAACGATTTCCCTGGTGGCCTGGTCTCCAGCGGACACCTTCTTGAAGAGGCCGGAGGAGAAGATAGCCCAGACCTGGTTGTGGTAGAAGTACCAGTCCCCGTCTTTTTTCCGCAGACGGTTCTGCATGGAAGAGACAAGGCCAATGAAATCGAAGAAAGCGCTTCCTTTCATCGGGTATCCCATGGTGACATTGACGTCTTCGATGGTCGTGGGGATCGAATTCAGTACCGGGATCAGAAGACTCTCGTCGGGGAGTATCACCGCGTAAGAATCATCCTTGAGGAGGGAAGGAAGCAGTTTGGCCTGGCCTGTCGAGGAAGGTACGCTGATGACTTCGATGCTGGGAATGCCCAGGTCACTGTCGTCCAGCTGGAAGGCCTGCCCCAGCTCACTGATATTCCTGAACATGAACAGGGAGGCGTTGTTGCGTGGATCCTTCAGCAGGCTGCCCTGGAAATCCCAGACGAAAGAACCGATCCCGGCCCTCCTCATCTTGCGTCCTACGGTCCGCTCGCACTCGTTAAGGGCGTTCAATCCCACGAATACGAATTCTTTGGTCTCTGGGAAGCATTCTGAAAGGACATCAGTGACTGATTCCGTCTCGAGTTTGTCAACCAGGTTCCTGTAGGTCATCCCCTCATACGACATCCCCTTGGCCAGAAGAGTGGCGTTGAAATTCTCGTAAAGGGGGAGAAGGATGTTCCAGACCTGGAGGAAGCGCTCCTTCACATCTCCCTTGCCGGTGGCGGGAGCACCGGACGGTGTCCTGAAATGGCGGACGAAACGCTCCATGGCTTCTCTCTGCGTGTCTGAGAGATATGAGAAAGAGTCCTGGATCTCACGGAACTCCCTGACATTTGTGAAAAGCCGCTTTGGATCTACAAGGTACTTGTCCACGTCATCGAAGTCCCCGAGGATCACGTCTCCCCAGAAAATGAACTCGTCAAGAGGCTCCGCCGCTGGATTCAAGGCCTTGTAGCAGTCGTACAACTCAAGCAGGAGGCTCACCCTGTCGCTCGCCTGGACTCCAGCGATCTTGTAGAAGAAATCGTTGATAGTCAGCGATTCGGGAGCGATGATGGGGGAGCCTGACTCGGCTACGGCTTCCCCAAGGTATTTCTTGAAAAAGACCTGGCTTCTCCGGTTCGGGAATATGAGGCAGCGGGAAGAGATGTCCCCCTGGGCCATGTAGTGGTCCGCTACTTGTTTGAGAAAAGGTGTCATAATAATACTTCTTCCCGCAAAGATAATCTTTTATTGTGCCAAAACAGGGTACAATAATAATTGAAAATAGTTATTATATTTGTGAAAATACTCATTTCACCATGAAAAAGAAATTCAGATGTTTAGTTTGCGGTTACGTCTATGAAGGCGAGAACCCGCCGGAGCGTTGCCCCCAGTGCAAAGCTCCTGCCAGCAAGTTTGTCGAGATAAAGGAAGAGGATGGCAAGCCCCAGTGGGCATGCGAGCATCATCTTGGAGACGGACAGGTCGAGGACCAGGAGATTGTCGAGTGCTTGAGGAATGACTTCAACGGCGAGTGCTCCGAGGTCGGGATGTACCTCGCTATGAGCCGTCAGGCTGAGCGTGAGGGCTACCCTGAGATTGCGGAGGCTTTCAAGCGCTACGCTTTTGAGGAGGCGGAGCATGCCGCCAAGTTCGCAGAGCTTCTCGGGGATATGGTCTGGGACACCAAGACTAACCTTGAGAAACGTTATCAGGCCGAGGCAGGCGCATGTGAGGGCAAGCTTGCCTATGCGTTGAAGGCGAAGAAATTAGGCTATGACGCTGTCCATGACACCGTCCACGAGATGGCCAAGGATGAGGCTCGCCACGGCGCGGGTTTCTATGGTCTGCTTAATCGTTATTTCAAGTAAAAAATATGATCAAAGGTCTTGTTTGCGCTCCTTTCACAGCTTTTGACAGGAGCGGTAATGTGGATTTGGGTAAAGTAGCTGAGCAGGCGCGTTTTTACAAGAACAATGGTGTTAGCGGAGTCTTCGCCTGTGGGACGACAGGCGAAGGTTCCTCTTTGACTATGTCTGAGAAAAAAGCCTTGTTTGGGGAATGGGCGAAGCAGCGTGACGGTGGTTTCGCCGTGATCGGTTTCCTTGGAGGCACCAGTGTCGGTGACTGTGTGGATCTCGCGCTTTACGCCCAAGAGGTCGGCCTGGATGCCGTGGCCATGACGGCTCCGTATTACCAGAGACCGGCAACGGTCAAGGATCTGGCCCTTACAATAGCCCAAGTGGCCTCCGCTGTGCCTCAGATGCCGTTTTACTTCTACCATATTCCTGTATTGACCAAGGTCTCTTTCCCGATGATCCGCCTTCTGGAAGAAGTAGATGGGCTCGTGCCCAATTTCGCCGGCATCAAGTACACCGACGAGAACATGATGGACTACCAGCTCTGCCTTGAGTACAAGAATCGCAAGTACAACATCATGTGGGGCAGGGACGAGATGCTGCTGGAGGCTTTGTCAATCGGTGCCGACGCCTTCATCGGCAGTACTTATGGCTATATGGCTCCTTTGTACCAAGCCATCACCAAGGCTTTCGAGGCGGGTGACATCAAGAAGGCCGCGTCCCTCCAGTTTGAGGCGGTGCGTCTGATAACTCTTCTGGACAAATATGGCAGCGGAACAGGTAAAGGTTTCATGAAAGCCGCCGGGCTTGACCTTGGCCCTTGCCGCAGGCCTCTCGTGACGCTTGAGGGCGAACGCTATGATGCTTTCCTTCAGGAACTTCCGTCCACAAGATTCGAAGAGTTCAAAAACAGGTTTTAGAATATGAGACATCCTTTGGCCCTGTTGGCTCTACTGGCCGCCATGGTATCCTGCTCTTCAGGGCCAGGGGTGGAAAAAGGAAACCTGACCCTGACGGAAGATCTGGTCTGGACAGCGGCGACCCTTCCTCCGTCTCCATCTGACACCGCTGGCAACCTCGGACTGGCCGGAGTGTATTCCGGCATGATCGGAGACCGTCTGGTTGTGGCCGGAGGCGCTAATTTCCCCAAAGGATTACCCTCCCAAGGGGGACCGAAGGTCTGGTATTCAGATGTTTATACTTATGACCGGGAAGCTGGCTGGAATTGCTGGCCGGGAGTCCTGGGGAAAGAGTCCGCTTACGGGGTGACTATCCCTTACGACGGCGGACTCTTGCTTATTGGAGGCTGCCGGGCTGAAGAATGCTTGTCCGAGATCAGGCTCCTGCGCCTTGATCCGGAAGGGAGGCCGTCCGTCGAGGACTGGGGATCGCTCCCTATGCCTCTATCGAACATGGCCGGCGGCCTTATCGGTTCCAAAGTCTATCTTGCCGGAGGAATATCCACCATGGACTCCAGCCAAAAGGCCCTGGATGTGTTCCTGTCCCTGGATTTGCGGACCCGTACCTGTAAGACTCTTCCATGGCCTGACGCTCCTCCAAGGGCTTTTGCCGTGGGAGTTGTCCAAAGTGACGGCCTCGACAATTGTTTCTATCTCTTCAGTGGCAGGAACTATGAGGGCGACTCTCCATGGGAGGTACTTCGCGATGGCTGGGCCTGGAATCCCCGTCTGGGCGAATGGAAACAAGTGAAGGGAGAGTTCCCGGTGATGGCGGGAAGCGCGGTTCCGTTCGGGACCAACCATGTTCTCCTGGCAGGTGGGCGGAGCGAGGATCCCTCAATCCCGGACAATGTGCTGAGAATCTACCACACAGTCACTTCCTCAATGATGACAGTGCCTGTCGAGGATCAGGTTATCCCAGTGACGACCAATACGATACGTACCGGTAACAGTTTCGTGATTTGCAGCGGGGAAGTCGCTCCGGGAGTCCGTACCCCTGTGATCTTGGCCGGAACCATTGAGGGCCGTACCCGCCACATGGGCTGGGCTGACATTCTGGTTATAATCCTTTATTTCGGTCTTTTGGCATGGATGGGAGTGTATTTCTCCAAAAGGCAGAAAAACACTGATGATTATTTCAAAGGCGGAGGCAGGATCCCGTGGCCTATCGTGGGTTTGAGCATATTCGGCACGACTCTTTCCGCGATAACCTTCATGTCGATCCCCGCTAAGACTTACGCTACTGACTGGAGTTATCTGCTGTTCAATTTCGGAATCGTACTTGTCGTCCCTATAATAACCCTCCTGTTCATCCCTAAATTCAGGAGTCTCGGTGTGACCACGGCTTACGAATATCTCGAGAGGCGTTTCAGCCCCTTTGTCCGGGTCCTCTGCAGCCTTTCTTTCATCTTGTACCAGGTCGGCAGGATGGGAGTGGTCCTATTGTTGCCCTCCATAGCGCTCAACGTGGTGACAGGCCTGGACATATTCGTCTGCATCGCGGTTATGGGCTTTTTAGCTTTGATTTACACTTATATGGGTGGGATCGAGGCAGTGGCATGGACTGACGCGCTCCAGGTAGTGGTGCTCTTGGGAGCCGCCCTGGCGGTCGTGTTCAGCATCGCCCACGCCACTCCCGGGTCTTTCCCGGCCCTCATCTCTACTGCCGCCGCTGACGGCAAGTTCTCATTGGGCTCATTGAAATTCGACCTTCGCCAGACAACCGTTTGGACAGTTTTGATAGCGACTGTTTTCACCAATATCACCACCTACGGCACCGACCAGACTGTTGTCCAGAGATACCTTACCACAAGTACCGAGAAGCAAGCCCGTAAGAGCGTCTATACCAACGCTTTCCTTAGTGTTCCAGCGACTTTGCTGTTCTTCTTTGTGGGGACCGCTATCTACGTGTTTTTCAAGGCTCGCCCCTCAGAGTTAAGTCTCGGGATTACAGATCCCGACGCCATACTGCCCTGGTATGTTTCCCTGCATATCCCCACAGGAGCCCTGGGACTTGTGATAGCCGGTATTTTCGCCGCCGCGATGTCAACGATCAGCGCGTCGATGAACTCGGCCGCGACGGCGTATATCACTGACATCCATTCCAAGGTCACCAAGTCGGCCCCATCCTTGAAAATGGCCAAGACAGCGACGCTTGTCATCGGCCTTGTCGGAATAGCTTTCGCCCTGATGATGGCGACATGGGATGTCAAGTCCCTTTGGGACGAGTTCTCAAAGATTCTGGGTATCCTGCTTGGCGGCTTGGGAGGTTTGTTCCTGCTCGGGTTCCTATGCCCGAAGGCCAATTCCACGGGGGCCGTCGCTGGACTCATCGCGGGAATCGTTGTGCAGCTGTTCGTGACCAGGACTCAAGCGGTTCATCTCTTGCTATATTCCTCGGTAGGCTTCGTGACGTGTTTCGTAGTCGGTCTGCTCGTGAGTTTGGTGAGTTTTTTCGTATATTCGCGTGATTGACCCTAATTGTTTTTTAGATGGAAGCTACCGGTGATTCTATAAAATTATTTTACAATACCGAGCGGGAAAAACTGCAGATGCCCGAATATGGCCGCAATGTGCTGATCATGGTCGAGCAGCTCAAGGCTATTCCCGACAAGGCCAAGCGAAGCGAGCAGGCCAAGGCGGTGGTCAGGGTGATGGAAACTCTTAATCCTCAGGTACATCAGCAAGAGAATTATGAGCAGAAGCTTTGGGATCACCTCTACATGATCGCGGGATATGATCTCGACATCGACTCTCCTTATCCCGCTCCTCTCCCTGAGGCCAAAGCCGCCAGGCCCATGGTTATTCCGCTGGACAAGAGTCCCGTCAGGGCAAACCATTACGGCCGGAATATCGAGAGCATCATCGATCTGATCGCCGGTGAGCCGGAAGGTGAGGTCAAGACAGCCATGCTCCGCTCCCTTGCGATATACATGAGGCAGCAGTATCTTATCTGGAATAAGGATAGTGTGGCGGATGAGACGATATTCGCTGATATCGAGAAACTCTCTGATTACAGAATCAAAGTTCCCGAGGGGCTGGAACTCTCGAAGATATCGCTTGACTCCAATTTCTCCCGTCCGGGTCTTAATCTCGGAATGGGCGGACAAAACCGCAAGGGAGGAAAGAAGAATAACCGTAAAAACAGGAAGTGAGGATGTTGAGGTTCTGGAAGAATATGGATGATGACGACAAGGAGAGACTGGTAAAAGGTACTGGTCTTGCTGTCGCCGTTCTGACTGTATTCACCCTCCTCGCGACTGTCTCATACCTTTTCACTTGGAAGATCGACCAGAGCGCCCTCGCGGCTCCTGTGTCGGATAAATCAGTGGAGATCAGCAATATAGCCGGAAAACTCGGCTACAAATGGGCAAACTTGCTTGTCCGGGAGTGGTTCGGACTTGGTAGCATGGCGCTGATCCTTATCATGTTTGCCGTGTCTGTCCGCCTGCTTCTCGGCAGGTGGCATTATTCGATGACCAGGACGATATTGCTGACTGTCTCCGGAGCTCTTGTGGCGTCCTTCATCCTTTCTTTCATCTCTGATGTGGCCGGATGGGGGAATGTTTTTGGCGGAGGGCTCGGAGGCGAGTGCGGCGAGTCGGTCGTCAGCTGGTCCCGGAATCTTTTCGGTCCGGTCATCACGGTCGTCCTGCTGCTTTTGCTTCTCGCATTGTGGCTTTTCTTCGCCAGTGACAAGTTCCGCCTCTGGCTGGACTCTCTTACTTCTACTTCGGCCGCAGGGACACCTGTAGAGACCAGTGTCCATGAGGGAAGGGCAGGGGAGACCCATGCCACCCTCGGCACTGTAAGAGGGGGGACCGGAGCGGAGCGTAGCGTAGCGAGCGGTGGGGCCGAGCGGAGCGAGGCGGTCGACCTGCCCTTCCCTCACGGACCTGGGGATCGAGGTGAAAAGCATAGCCCTGCTGTCTCCCCTGCGGCCGTAAGCGAAGTTTCTTCCCCGGTCGCGCCACTGGCCACCGACCGTACTGAGCTGCCGTCTGACACCGGGACGGAGAGCAAAGATCCGGAGATCAAAGATTCCAAGGAACCGGAGCAGCAAGAGAACTCTTTGGAGATAATCAAAGGCACGGAACTTTCCACTGAGATCACCAAGGAGCTTGAGCCGATCAACGTCCGCGACGAGTTACCCAAGTACGAGTTCCCTTCCCTCGAGCTTCTCGAGGAATATTCCACCGGCCGCCATGAAGTCTCCGAAGAGGAGCTGACCAGGAACAACAACAAGATCAGGGCGACGCTGGAGAACTATCGTATCCAGATTAACGACGTGAAGGCCATCGTGGGACCGACTGTCACCTTGTACAAAGTCTATCCCGCACCTGGCGTGAAAATCGCCGAGATCAAGAAGCTTCAGGAAGACATCGGTATGTATCTCCATGCCAGGGGAGTCCGTGTCGTGACACTGACCGACTCCGTAGGTATCGAGGTTGCCAACGACAAGCCATCGATAGTGCCCATGCGCGCCGTCCTCAATGACGACGCCTTCCGTAACAGCAAGGCTGAGCTCCCGATAGCGATCGGCTACACTATCCATCAGAAAGTGAAGGTGTTTGACTTGGCGGACGCTCCCCATTTGCTTGTTGCCGGAGCCACCAAGCAGGGTAAGTCCGTGGGTCTGAACGCCATGGTCGCCTCGCTCCTGTATTCCAAGCATCCTTCGGAGCTGAAGTTCGTCTTCATCGACCCGAAGATGGTCGAATTCTCGCACTACGGCCGCTTGTTGCATCATTATCTGGCCGTTCTCCCGTCCAATGACGACCGAGAGGAGCAGGAAAACGCTATCGTGAAGAAGGCGGACAAGGCCGAGAAAGTGCTCAAGTCGCTTGTGGCTGAGATGGAGCAGCGATATGAGTTGCTCAGTAAGGCATACGTCCCTAATATCAAGCTCTATAATGAGAAGTACC
>Ga0256404_1004300_pt1 | contig 27180 bp, 19 predicted proteins | sample RumenRJG_01DNA_FD_185990 | JGI IMG/M metagenome (GOLD analysis project Ga0256404, IMG submission 185990) | Bovine rumen microbial communities from Lethbridge, Alberta, Canada - RJG_01 | ecosystem: Host-associated > Mammals > Digestive system > Stomach > Rumen | place: Canada: Alberta | collected...
TTCGCTACCCTTGGTTCCTTTGCTGATTTTAACGATTTCTTCTTTGTCAAGTAAATTGACGACTTGACTATAGACCGGCTGTCCGGTAAAATATGTACTTTTGCCCATAGCTATACTTTTATTTTTTTGTTCAAACAAAGATAGCTATAGGGTTGGTTTCCGAGAGTGGAAATCAGCCCTAATTTTTGCCTCTCAACAAAAGTTTTACCGGACAGCAATATTTTAGAATAAATGCATACCTTTGTGCCGTGCATCCATAGAGTTGCCTTCTCAGGCACACCAACCGAGCTGTCAGCCACGGTGGTTCAATGAGCGGATGTGAATTGTAGAACAATTAAAACTGACTTTTTATGTACAGCTCTCTTGTCTTGAATGAGCCGCATGCCTCGCTGGAGGGGCTTTATGATGCGGACAAGAGTTATTGGGAAATCGATGCCGACTTCCTCAATAATGTCGTTATCAAATGGACGGATTGGCATACCGACTTTCTCTTTCACGGACTGCAGGACGCCCGCGTCCGAACCGTTCGCTTTCCTTATTCCCGTTTTATCGTTGATGCGGAACGCCTATGGCAAGACCCGCTGGAGACGGTCGGGCAGGGCATCGTGTATAAGAACTTTGACGGGCATCGGCGTATTGTGCCTGCGCAATCAGAACAGACACTCCTCGGCCTTTGGAAATGGCACCAGCGGCGACTGAGCTCCCAACTTTCCGAAGGAGCGTTGCTTCTGGACTGCCACTCGTTCCCATAGGAACTGAGTGATGTGGACATCTGCATTGGCTTTAATGAGGACTGGTCAAAGCCGGGGAAAGAGGTGATAGACTTTGCCGTGAACTATTTCATGGACTGTGGTTACAAAGTCGGTGTGAACTCTCCTTACAGCAACTCGGAGACGCCCGACTGCGACTTCCGTTACCAATCCATGATGCTCGAGGTGAACAAGCGGGCATACCTGCGTCCCGGGACAATAGAGCTTAGCAACAACCAATTGCGGGACATCGTTTCTTCGTTTATGTGTGAATTATTGAACAGATAATATAGCATACGTATGTGTCGTAGACTATAGTTATTAGCTTTTGCATTGTTATTTGCTTAGTTGAGCGAATGCTCCCGGGGGAGAATGGTAGTCAGTCCCGGGCGCCTAAAACAAAAAAGAGGACCGCACCTTGATGTGCAATCCTCTTTTGAAATTGACTTTCTTATTTACTTGCTCATGTCGAAGCCCATGCGCATGCCGCTGTAGTTCTTGCTTAAGCTGCTAAGGGTCTTAAGCGTGGAGTTGCCTGACAGCGATGCTGCGGTCTGAAGGAATGTCAGCAGTTTTTTCGACTCCATCAGGAAGCTCATCTGGTCGTTCTCCTTCTTTACATACATCGGGATGCTCAGCAGCAGCGTCTTCAGCGTTACCTTCTGATTTGACTCATCGTATGTCCATGTGCCCGTCAGCGACTTCCCGTCGATCATTCCGTTGAAAGTCTTGTCGGAGTTGAAGGTAAACTGTGTGTTGCTCGACTTCAGGCCCAGCTTGTCATAACCGGTCTTGAGCTTGCTCTCCATCTCTGTGGCGGCAACCTCACCTCCGGCTTTTGCCAGCAGTTTGTCGCTGGTAAAAGCTACGTCAGGCTGTTTGTACTTCCATGTGCCCACCAAGTCGCTCTCTGAGGGTTTGTCTGTGCCCAGCACACTGCTAACCATGTTGCTTACTGTTGTGCCATTCGTAACTGACTTCAGTATCGTACCCAATAAATTAGACTGTGCGAAACTGTTTCCCAACGACAGACACAGGAAGCCTGCCAGCACTGCAATCTTTTTTTTCATAATGTTCGTGTTTAATTAATTCTGTTCTGTATTGTTTTTATCCTTTAGACGCCGAAGATCAAAAGGGATTAATGCCCGGCCGAATTATTTTCAGAAAGGGGCGGAGCATATCCTGAATTTGCTCAGACTATGTGACATCGTATTAGGCGCGTGAGCATCATTGTCCTTTTGCATGGCTTTGCCGCGACCCCGATTTGGAATGCTTTATCAAGGACGATTATTTCCGGGATGTGAAGAAGGTGATCACTTCCTTCATAAGGCTGTCGCGTGCAGCGGCGTCCTGAATAGTCTCAAAGGGGAAGCCGAGAGTAACGGTCCTGTAATTTCCTTTCCATGCCACAGCAGCGCTCAGATTATTTTCGCTGTATCTCATGATGGTGAAGCCGGCACTGTCCGCAGGTTCTATCCCGTCGGGCGCCTCTACCACGTACATTTCCGGATTGGGCTTTGTGCGGAATGTGTAATTGCCGCTGAACACCGGCGCTGGTGAGTCGACGCTTTTCACTTCGCCGATTCTCGCCGCACGGCGGTTGCGCCACTTATAATGTAGTGTGTTCGTCAGGAAATCGCGGTCGGCCTTGAGCGACGGCACGAACGGGTGACACCACAGGTCGGTCGCAACGTATGCGCCCGAGGTGAAAAGGCTGCCGCCGGCGCTGGTGAATGCGGTGATGGCCTGTTGTAAAGCCGTGGGGAAGGTCTTGTATTGGATGGGGTAGTACCCGCCTTTACCCATACGCGTCTGCATCTGCTTGCCGAGAATTAGGTCGGCGTATTTATAGTCAGTCATTTGCAGGTCTCCGGCTTCTATAGCATCACTGCCGGCTGATACGAACGACCATCCCGCTTTCATCACCGACGTGCCATGCAAATATGGGTAATCGAAGGTATTGCCGGCCACTGGCGCGGCCTCGTAATCGCCGTAACTGTCGCCGAATCCGCCCGAGTCGTCGTCATACCACGGCAAAGCGCGCCTGAATTCCTTCTGACTGCCTATGTAACTGAAGTCCTGTATATATGGCACGCCATGATCCTCTTCGTCCAGGAATCCTGCCAAGGCTGTATCGGCAGGAGCGGGCGCGGTGAAACTGGCCGGGGCAGAGAGCCTCTTAAATCCGTTTATGATAAGCATTACCTTGTCTTCTTCTGCTGTAGCATTATTCTTCGTTTGCTGCTTTGACATTTTGGAGCGCTTACCGACCGGCTTGTTTGGGTCATAGTAGTTTGTAATGCTGCTCTTCGTGCGGCCCACGGCCAACACTTCCGACGGGAAGCTCTCGCCGCCGCGGTTTATCGCTGTTACCTTGAAACTGCAAATCGTGTCTGCCGGTATAGCTAAAGTTATGGTTGTGTCTTTTACTACGCGTCCGTTGTCAAAATCTCCGGCACCCTTGCGCATATATAATATGTATGCCTCCGGTTCGGCTTTGGAAGTCTCAATGCTGTCGTGCTGCGGATGCCAGGAGAGGATTACGAGGTTGGTGCGGGCTGCAGCGAACCGCGTGCTGAAGTGCGTCGGAGCCAGCGGCTCGATTGTGTAGTCTGTGCCGTACATGGACGACATGAACTGGAGCATGCCCTTATATACGGCTCTGCTCACCGTGAAGCGGAATCGCGGATCAAGACCGTAGCGCATATCTGCAAAGTTCTGGTGAGAGAGAAGTTCAAGCAACATAGCCGGTACCCGCGGCTCCCAAGCTTCGTAATAGGGCTTGTTCCAATTTCCCAGCCTTCTCCATTCGGGAGCGAAGCTGCGACGGATGTCGTTGACGATATTGGTAGCAATCAGGTCGGACAGATCATGTGAGAGGAAGCGCTGAGCTCCGTTGTAAAACTTCCCATTGTATCCTTTGTCTGAGTAAATGGCAAGTGTACCGTAGATACGGTCGTCTTTGTAAGTCCCCGCATTCGAATGAAAGGCCATTGACATGTCGATGGGGATGTTAAGCCCTTTTCCGTCAGGATATACAGATGAGCCGCCGGCAAGCCAGTTTACCCAAAGTCCCCTGTCGAGATAATCATCGTTGTAATCGTTGACTCCGTGAGTAGGGGAGTAGACGGAGTCGGGTACGCCAGCCCACTGCATATAGTAGCGTGCGCCCTCCGTATAGCGCGGGTAGCCGCTGGTGATATACTGGTAGCCGCGCTTCAGAGAGTCCTGCGGCGCATTGTGCCTGGCGATGTTGCCCATTCCGCCGCCAAGACGTATGGCATCGGCGGTGACCACGCCGTTCTTTGTGCGGCTCAGATTGGTGAGGCTGATCATGTTGTTGCGGCTCTTGCCTTTTGCAAAATGGAACGTGCCGAGGTAAATCCATGTGCCGCCGCCCATCTTCTGATTTACTTTGAAATTGGTCGTGATGCCGTTGTGCACAACTGTATAGTCAGCATCGTCTATGCTGTTCGGCAGCGTGCGATAGGAAATATAAACTGCGTAATCACCCTCTTTCTTTATTTCCGGCATCCATTCCGCTACGCTCGCATTGCCGCGCTTAATGGCTTTTACACTGGAGAAAGATCCGTCGGCAAAGGGGTTATCGAAGTCCTTGTAAACGGCTTTCTTCCACGCAAATCCCGGAGTACCTTTTTGCCATGACTCAGTTCCGTTTTTCTCGTCATACTGGGAGGCCGTGTTCAGACCAGCATCGTTATCCACTATTATTTCTTCTGTTTGCGTGTCGCGCTCTCGGGGAATGAGGACGTTAGCTCCGGCTTTCTCGAGCATCGGGACAAGGAAGGGCATCACGTAACTGCGAGTGTACAGGTCTTCGACAGTCTGGAACATGCGGGCCCTCTGCCATTCCCAGCGAGTGAGCTTAGGCTCATAGTAGCGTCCGTGGCTCGGCCATATTGCAATGTGTCGTCCCGATAGTCCGCGATCAGGATGATAGGGCAGTGAAATATTTTGTATCAAAGGAATGCCGTCGGGCCGCGTGAAGCGTGCAGTAGAAGAGCCTGATGTCTTTCCTCTGTAATAAAGAGGAACATAATCCCTCAACTCCTGTGATATCGTGTAGATCTCTACTTTTCGCTTCTTGTAATTATCGGGAAGCATGCTCTTTATGTGTCCGTATATGTTGTCTATGTCAGAAGGACGGACCGGAGCGTCTGCCAATGTCTCAGAGCAATAGATTTTCAATGTTCCTGCTGTGTCCTTTATCTCTTCGACCGTCACCCGGCCAGTGGACACCTTGCTCTTTACTACAGACGTGAGATAATTACCGATAGCCGATTTTATTTCCTTGTTTTCCTGCTGCGAATGCGCGGGCAGTACGGAGGTAGTCATTAAACAGAATAGAAAAACGAAATGTATGTGTCTCAGGCTGTAAAAACAGTTTGTTTGTGTGATAGGTAATCGGTATTTCATTTTGTTTTGATTATTATTCGGCTTTATATCGGGCCAGAAATTCTCTGATATGATTACGATAATTTTCCGGAGAGACTTTGAACGCTTCGTCATGTCCAGCGCCGTCCACAATCCATAGATCTTTAGGCTCGGGTTTTAAGTCGTAGAGCTTCTGTGCCATCTGTGTGGGCACGTATGTATCATTGTTGCCATGAATGAAAAGCATCGGACGTTTGCATCTTGAAATGAAATCTTGCGGAGACACCTTTCTGAAGTCAAGTTTATAGAGTTTCTTAGCCTGTTTTACGGCGTAATTTATTATTGACGCCTTGCTGACATGATAGTCTTTCTTCATCAAGTATTTGAACTCGTCTGTAATCGAAGAGTAGCCGCAATCTTCTACATACCATTTGACATTGTTGTTTACGCTGTCCCCCGAGAGCATAATGGTAGTAGCTGCGCCCATTGACACTCCGTGTACCAAAATCTTCGTAGAGTCGGAAAAAAGACTTGATGCTGCTTTCACCCATTGTGCTGCGTCCTTGCTTTCGTTCCAGCCCATTGTGTAGTTACTTCCTTCACTCAGACCAGAGGCGCGCATATCTGGCAATAGAATATTGTATCCGAAGTCGTGCGAGTACATATAACCGAGATGAGCAACCGCAATGGCGGACCGTGTATGCCCGTGTATTACAATGGCAGTTACTTCGGCCTGCGGATTAGCGCGCACATACATAGCGTGGAGCTTTATCCCGTCAACAGAGGTGATGAATGTGTCTCTAAGGGCATTAGCCTTCATCAGACTATCTCTCCAATCCTTGATAAACGGATAGGTCTTTATCTCATCTTGCCAGGCTTTGGCTGTGTCCGATTTAGACTCTGTTGGCTGCAGCTGCGTACGCACAAGGCCTGTGATAGCTTTGCCGGCAACCAAAGTACTTAGCGAACACGATGCAAGACACAAAAGAGTTATTGCAATACCGGATAATAGCAATGGCAAACGAGTCTCAATAGCCTTAATAATTCTCATAATCATTCAGATAGTGTAAGTTTTGCCTTCTTCTGCAAGAACTGTATTAGGGAAAATAGCTTGGGCTTCCTCCAGAAGCGGCGTTTCGTCTTTGTATCGCGATGAGAAATGCCCTATAATCAACCGGTGTACATGACATGAAGCAGCTATTTCCGCAGCTTGAGCGGCTGTAGTATGGTAGGTCTCCTCTGCACGCTTGATGTTGTCTTTACCGAAAGTAGCCTCATGGTAAAGCAAATCGACATTGACCACATTTTCAGCAACTACATGGCTCGGGGCTGTATCAGAGATATAAGCGTAAGCGCGAGGTGGCTCAGCCGGGCGGGTAAGCCTTTCTGCAGGGACAATTTCTCCGTCTTCAGTCGTCCATGGCTTTCCGTCCTTAATGCTGTTATACGCATAGTAAGGAATACCATAAAAGTCCGTCATTTCGCGAATGATGTGCGGCTTGTTAGCCTTTTCGCGGAAAAGATAGCCATAGCACTGAATGCGATGCCTCAGAGGAATGGCGTATACCTCGGTCGTCTTGTCCTCAAAGACTGGCTTTGAAACGCAGTCGTCCAATACTGGAAAGAAGTTGACCTTGTAAGTTTTCTCCTTGCAGAATGTTTTGTTGATGAAATCTACGAAATCCCCAAGCCCTTCCGGCCCGATAATGTTAAGATCCGCTGTACGTCCCAGAAGGCAGAACGTAGACATCAATCCTGGCAGGCCTAAGACATGATCACCATGCATGTGCGAGATAAAGATGGAGTCTAAATGTCTATACCCGACATGAAATCGGGCCATCTGTATCTGAGATCCTTCTCCGCAGTCTATCAAGTATGCTTTGTCGTGAATATTCAAAATTTGCGCACTTGGAAAATGACGGGCAGAGGGCTTTGCACTTCCGCAACCTAAGATAAGCAATTCAAAACGTTCCACGCCGGCAAAATTACCGATTTTATTTCTTATTTAAGTCTAAAATCGGATTTTATTGAAACAGTGACTATAAAACATGTATAAGTGATGTTGCCGTCCGATTAGTTCAAAAAGTAAACAATCATACAGAATAAAGCAGATTTTAAGGCACGCATGGATGGGCGTTTCTATTTTCAATCCCCCTCAAGTCGTAAGGTGACCCGCGGTATGCTTGCGATTTCCGTGGAAGAATCTACAGCCTTCCCTGAAGGGCCTCCTAATCACCTTTGTAACATTTTGAAAATTAGTGTTCTGCAAAGGGCAAAATTACAAAGGAGATAATTTAAATTATGTGCCTTCTATTTTAAATTACGTGCCTCGTAATTATTCTTTCGCGCTGGAAAATTTGCGGCTTTTCTTGTTGAGCTTCTACAAAAAATCGCCGGATTTAATATACTTCATAACAGAAATGTATGAAGAGGTGATTCTGTGTAAAAACAATAAAAGTAGTATTATAAGCAGAGAAGTGAGTAAATTTTCTTACTTTTGCTGATGCAAATAAACAAGGATATATGAAGCAGAAAATAATAATACTTGATTTCGGCTCCCAGACGACTCAGTTAATAGGTAGAAGAGTACGTGAGCTTGATACATTCTGCGAGATTTTGCCTTATAACAAATTTCCAGCCGAAGACGAAAATATTATAGGCGTTATATTAAGCGGATCTCCGTTGAGTGTTTATGACAAAGACTCTTTCCATATTAACATGGATGAGTTGCTGGGGCGCTATCCTGTGCTGGGCATCTGTTATGGGGCGCAACTTATAGCTTATCATGGCGGCGGTAATGTCCAGCCTACGGCTACTCGCGAATATGGCAGGGCCAATCTTTGCTCTATAGATGAGAACGACCCTTTATTTAAGGGAATTCCTGTTGGTTCGCAGGTTTGGATGTCTCATGGAGACACTATAACGAGCATTCCCAAGGATTATGTAATATCTGCCTCAACGGAGAAGGTAGAGTATGCTGCTTTCCGTAATGAGAAGAAGAGGGTATGGGGCGTCCAGTTCCATCCTGAAGTATATCATACCCAAGACGGACTCAAGTTGCTACGTAATTTCGTAGTCGACATTTGTGGAAGTAAACAGGATTGGAGTCCGGCTTCTTTTGTCGAGACTACGATTAATGAGCTGAAGAATACCCTTGGCAACGATAAGGTTGTGCTCGGGCTTAGCGGCGGCGTTGACAGTTCTGTTGCTGCGGTTCTTCTGCATAGAGCCATCGGGGAGCGCCTTACATGTATATTTGTGGATCACGGCATGCTTCGTAAAAACGAATTCAATGAAGTAATGTCGGCTTATCATGACTTAGGACTGAATGTCGTAGGAGTGGATGCCAGCAAGAAATTCTTTGCCGAACTGGCCGGTGTCACAGGACCGGAACGCAAGCGTAAGATTATTGGCAAAGGCTTCATAGATGTCTTTGAAGCAGAAGCACGCAAGTTACAGGGGGTGAAATGGCTTGCTCAAGGCACTATTTATCCCGACAGAATAGAGAGCCTCAATATAACGGGCAGGACTATCAAGAGTCATCATAATGTCGGTGGTCTTCCCGAGAAGATGAACCTCAAGTTGTGCGAGCCTCTGAAATGGCTTTTCAAGGACGAAGTGCGTCGTGTGGGACGTCAGCTTGGCATGCCTAAGAATCTTGTCGAAAGGCATCCTTTCCCCGGACCAGGGCTGGCAGTAAGAATCTTGGGAGATATTACTCCTGAGAAAGTAAGAATACTGCAGGACGCCGATGCTATCTTCATTAATAACTTGCATTCTTACAAAGTAAAGAATAAACAGGGAGAAGAGACTGAGCTATACAACGAAGTATGGCAGGCCGGGACAATTCTTCTGCCAGTCAGATCTGTTGGCGTGATGGGCGATGAGCGAACTTATGAACGGGCTGTTGCTTTGCGCGCTGTGACCAGCACAGATGCTATGACCGCCGATTGGGCTCGACTGCCGTATGATTTCCTGGCTAAAGTAAGTAATGACATAATTCGTAATGTCCGTGGCGTAAACAGAGTTTGCTACGATATTTCGTCAAAACCGCCTTCAACAATAGAGTGGGAATAATGTAATATTAGTATCGGTCGTACTGTCTGGCATTTATGAAGAAACTGATACTTATATTGACCTGCCTTTTGCCCTTCACTGTGAATGGGCAAAACCTTTTTGATGCAGAAGGGAATCGTATAGACGGGAATCAACGGGACAACTCATCTCACTTCTCTGACACAGAAGAGGAAGAGGACAAAGAGGAAATGCCTGTGGGGCTGAAAGTCTGGAAGGTAGATGACATCTTTGCCGACAGAATTAAGGCGGAAATAGATACCATGCCCTATATGTTTCAGAACGAAAACTTTACAGAGGGCATAAGAGGTAGCTATAATCATCTTGGTAATATGGGATCGCCTCGTATATCCCGCTTGTATATGGAGAGAAAAAGGGAGAATGATTTCTTGTTCCTTGACCCTTTCGATTTCTTCCTTCTGCCGCCTGCGGAATTCTGCTTCACCAATACTCTGTCCCCTATTACCAATGTTACATATCACGAATGTGGTGATAAAACAGATGGAGAGGACAGAATATCAGGGCTGTTTGCTGTTAATGCTGGAAAAAAGGTTGGATTGGGCTTTAAATTGGATTACCTCTATGGGCGGGGCTATTATGCCAATCAGTCCTCTTCGGAATTTAATGCCTCCGTTTTCGGTTCATATTTGTCCGACAAATATGAACTTCATCTGTTGGCTGGATCCAATCATATCAAGCTACGTGAGAATGGCGGCATTACGGATGATGTTTATATTACCAATCCAGAAAGCTTGCCCAATTCATATCAGAGTACGGATATACCGACTGTTCTCTCGAGGGCATGGACAAGGGTATACAGCCAGAATTTGTTTCTGACTCAGAGGTATAATATTGGATACTATCGCGCAAAGGCCGTTGAAAACAAGACTGCCGGCGATAGCGTTAGTGCCGGAAATATAGTAAAGGTTGATACGTCGCGAACAGACACAACTGGTGGCAGTGTTGCTGCGAAGGATACTACTGCAGAGAATATTATCAAGGAGTTTATCCCGATTGCGAGTATCAGCCACGTCCTGAAAGTGGAGAATAATACTCATAAATATATCGACAACGATATAGTAGACGGCTATTACCTTTATAATTATCTGGACGGAGACTCCGTGTCGGACCGCACAAAGTTGTTGAAGGTCTCAAATTATGTCTCCCTTCAGATGAGAGAAGGCTTTAGGAAGTGGGTTAAGGCGGGAATATCTTTCTTTGCTCACCACGACTTTATGCAGTATAAGCTTCCTGTGACTTTAGTCTCTACTAAGCACTACACAGAAAATCGTATGGGCTTAGGCGGAAGAATTGTAAGCAGCAACAGCAAATATTTCCGTTTGAACGCTGTAGGCGAAGCTATTCAGGACGGAGGAAAATGGGGGCTGTTTAATATTAATGGCACTATAGACCTCACTCTACCAATAAATAAAGACACCATTCTGTTCTCAGCAAACGCCATCGTTGATAATCAGCGTCCTTCTTTTTATTATAGGCATTATCATGGTGCACATGCCTGGTGGGACAATGATGATTTGGAAAACATTTTTCGCTCGCGCATAGAGGCGGAACTTTCGTATAATCGTACGCGTACGAGCCTGAGGGTAGGGCTGGAGAATGTTAAGAATTACGTTTGCTTTAATTCTTTGCTTACATCAAATGCCTCTAAAAGTAATGCGGCTTACAGTCAGGGTGTGTCCGTGACACAGGACAACGGAAGTACGCAGGTGTTTGAGGCTACGCTGAAGCAGGACTTTGCTTTGTCGATAGTCCGTTTTGAGAACGAGGTAACTTATTCCACGAGCTCGAATGACAATCTTATCCCGCTTCCCAAACTGTCTCTGTATTCCAATCTGTATCTGCTGTTCAAGATAGCCAGAGTACTTACAGTGAGGGCGGGAGCCGATGTGAAATATTTCACGGAATATTACGCGCCTTATTATGTTCCGATGATAGGACAATACGCCGTGCAGGATCAGTCCAACAGGGTAAAAGTGGGGAATTATCCCATTATTGATGTCTATGCTAATTTTCATCTGAAGCATACTCGGTTTTATATAATGGCGTCACATATCAATAAAAGTAGCAATGGCGGACATTATTTTTTAGTTCCCCATTATGCGTACAATCCTATGACCATAAAATTCGGTATCTCTTGGAACTTTTTCAATTAATATCATGAACAAGTCCACGGAAGTAGTAAAAAACATTGACATGTCTGATCTGGCGGAAGCCAGAGATTATTTTGATTATGCCGATGAGCACATTGCAGTACTTTCCGGAATACCGTTGGTCATGTCTCACAAAAAATATCGTTCCCATTTTCTCTCGATATTGTTTTGCAAACGGGGCAGAGCTACCATGATGGTAGATAACGAAGAGGTTTTTTTGCAGACGTGTGATGTCTTGCTTCTCAATTCTAATGTTGTAAGCAGTCTGGAGCAATCGAGTGATGATGCACTGTTTGATCTGATATGCTTTTCTCCTTTTTTGGTAAAGACATTACTTCTTAATACCATTAATTTGTGGCATATTAAGAGAAAGGCCATTGTGCGAATGTCAGAAAATATGAATGAGCGGCTCGCATCAATATACGGATTAATTATTGCCAATATCCGTGATGGTAACATGCCTCTCAGGCGAGAGATCATCCTGACACTTTCGAGAGCTTTACTGTTGAGTTTGGTTTCTTCTTTCCAGTCTCTGGCCAATTCGCACGAAGAGGGCGATAATGGTTCCCAACGCCTATTCAATAGATTCCTCAACACTCTGACAGAACAAAAAGGAAAGTATTTGTCTGTACGTCAATATGCCTCTTTGTTGGGAATATCAGCAAAACACCTATCCGAGGTCTGTAGAGATTGCAGCGAAGATACACCGAAAAAATGGATTGCGAAGTTTGTCGTATCAAACGTGTTTTTTTTATTGCGCACTTCTAATATGACTGTCGGCGCCATCTCCAAGGAAATGGGATTTAAGTCTATATCTCATTTTGGCGTTTTCATTAAGCGCAATGTCGGGCTTTCGCCTGCAAAATTGCGCGATAAATTAAAGCATTTATAAATACCTTCAAGGGCAACAGTAATCAACATTCTTACTCATTTACTTAAATAATATGCTAATACATAGTAGCCTGACATCTTTCGGCAAATATCTCTTATTGATGGGCCGTGTGTTTTCCAAGCCGGAAAGAGGACGCATGTTCTTTAAGCAGTACTTGCGTGAGATGCAACAGTTGGGCATAAACTCTATAGTCATCGTATTGCTTATATCATTTTTTATCGGGGCTGTGATTTGCATACAGATCAAGCTCAATGTGCAAAGCGCATGGATGCCTCATTGGACTTCAGGATACGTTACGCGTGAGATAATGTTGCTGGAGTTCTCGTCTTCAATTATGTGTCTGATCCTATCGGGAAAAGTTGGTAGTAATATCGCGTCCGAATTAGGGATGATGCGGGCAACTCAGCAAATTGATGCTTTGGACGTTATGGGTATCAATTCCGCGTCATATCTCATCTTGCCCAAGATAGCCGGACTCGTGACAATCATTCCGATACTTGTGGTTTTCTCTACGGTATCGGGCATTCTCGGGGCTTACGCAACGGCGTACTTCGCCCATATAATTACTCCGGAGGACCTCACAGCTGGTATGCAACATGATTTTCGCTCCTGGTTCTTCTGGATGGGGGCTATAAAATCTATTTTCTTTGCGTTTATTATTTCCAGCGTGTCTTCTTATTATGGCTATACAGTAGAAGGCGGAGCACAAAGTGTAGGAAAGGCAAGTACTAACGCAGTTGTGGCGAGCTCGATGCTCATCTTATTTTCCGATATGTTTTTAACTCAGCTATTGTCCTGACTATGATAGAACTAAAGGGCGTTTACAAGCGCTTTGACGACAGAGATATTCTCAACGACATTTCAGCGATCTTTGACAGAGGAAAGACTAATCTGATCATTGGCCGTAGCGGGAGCGGTAAGACCGTGCTTATGAAATGTATTACGGGGTTGCTCTCACCTTCCAAAGGAGAAGTGCTCTATGATGGAAGAAATTATTTTTCTATGTCTAAGCGGGATCAGATCATGCTAAGACGGGAGATGGGTATGATTTTCCAGAATGCAGCGTTGTTTGATTCCATTTCTGTGCTTGAAAATGTAAGATTTCCTCTCGACATGTTTTCGTCTATGTCTCCGGGTGACCGTACCAGAAAAGCATTGCAATGTCTGGACAGAGTTAATTTGAATGATGTCGGGGATAAGATGCCTGGAGAGCTTAGCGGTGGAATGCAGAAACGTGTTGCAATTGCCCGGGCCATAGTAATGAATCCTAAATATTTGTTCTGTGACGAGCCCAATAGTGGCCTTGATCCGAAGACTTCATTGGTCATCGATAATTTAATACACGATATAACCAAAGAGCTGGAAATTACTACTATCATCAATACGCATGACATGAATTCGGTGATGGGAATCGGGGAGAATATCGTCTTTCTTTCAGGCGGGCGCAAGGCCTGGCAAGGAACAAAGGATGACATTCTGACTTCGGAAAATAAAGAATTAAATGACTTTATTTTCGCCTCCGATTTGTTCAGGAAGGTAAAAGCCGTGGAATTGAATAACTCGTCCAAATAGAAATGACGGCCTCGTGAGATTTCCCATGTCATCTGAATCTCATTAAAAGTTCCGATTACTAATAGAAAAGTAAGGCTTCCTTTCTAAAAAGGAATTTTACTTTCTGTAAGATATGTCTTGTTTTTTACCCCTGTCGGGGTTTGTTTTTCAGTTTGTTGCAAAAGTCGAATTGTGGTCTTAGGGGAGTGAGATAATTCTTTTGCTCTGAAAATACGCACTTTTAGATTATAGCACGCTGACTGCGTATATTTTGTTAGTTCCGGAATTATTCAGATTTATTATTGTCCGGTAAACTGGTGCCCCATCTCTGATCCCTTTGTAAATTTCTGATAATCAGTCTTCACGAAGGGGTGAAACTACATTTGAGACGTTTTAAAACATCTCAAATGTAGTTTCCCTCAGGTACTTTGTGAGAATCCGCGCATGCGGAAGGTCTTTTTGAAATGCATACGTGATGTTTCCTGACAGGGATAAGTTTGTCCGTAAGCCCTGCCAGTATACATCCTTAAGGCGGCTGCCATCGACTTGGAAACGATTTTGCGGCCTCTGCAAGTATAATAAATTCAGCGCCCCAAAAGGGGTAAACTACATTTGAGAAGAGAGAAACTTTCTCAAATGTATTTTTTCTCAAGTGCCTTGTGAATATTATAATATGCGGGAGGGTTTATGAAGATGTAGGGAAATGAGTGTTCCTGAGAAGAAGTATTCATCTTTTACGCGCTCAAAGGTAGTTTCTGAGAGCAGCCTATTACGACCAGAAGGCATTTCCGTGCCTGTGTAAGTACATAAGGATCTGTGTCCCGCAGAGGTGCAAATTCTCCTGCGAAATAAATTTTCCTTCCCAAAAGTTTACCGGACAGTAATAATCCTGATTAGAGTTTGTGTAGTATGAGACACAAATTTAATGTTCGCAGAAATGGTATCAGGGATATGTTTTTGTGTATCTCCCGCTTTTTATCGGACTGCAATGAAAAGAAATATGTAATTTTGCAATTACAATAACATTTTACGTGATGGAAATAAAAAGCAAATACGAGCCTTCTCAGATAGAAGATAAATGGTATGAATATTGGGATAAGCACAAACTATTCAGTTCAAAGCCTGACAATAGAGAACCATATACTATTGTAATACCGCCACCAAATGTAACCGGAGTTCTTCATATGGGGCACGTGCTAAATGAGACCATTCAGGATATCTTAGTACGCCGAGCCCGAATGAATGGGAAAAATGCGCTTTGGGTGCCGGGTACAGACCATGCTTCTATTGCGACCGAGGCGAAGGTAGTGGCTAAATTAGCAGAACAAGGCATAAAGAAGTCCGATTTGACGCGGGAAGAATTCTTAAAGCACGCATGGGCTTGGACAGAAGAGCACGGAGGAATAATCCTTAAACAGTTGCGCAAGCTTGGCGCTTCTTGTGATTGGGATCGTACTGCCTTTACGATGGACGAGGTAAGATCCAAAAGCGTGATTCACGTATTTGTCGATTTATACAGAAAGGGCCTTATATATCGCGGAGTCCGCATGGTAAATTGGGACCCTAAAGCTCAGACTGCCTTAAGTGATGAAGAGGTGGTTTATCATGACGAACACAGCAAACTGTATTACCTTAGATATTATGTTGTAGATCCCCAACCGGGAGAGAAAATGTATGCTGTCGTTGCGACTACCCGACCGGAAACGATTATGGGTGATACGGCGATGTGTATCAACCCCAATGATCCTAAAAACAGCTGGCTGAAAGGCAAGCATGTTATAGTTCCTTTGGTAGGAAGAGAAATCCCTGTCATTGAGGATGATTATGTTGATATAGAATTCGGAACTGGCTGCCTGAAGGTTACGCCGTGTCATGATCCCAATGACTATATGCTGGGAGAGAAATATAATCTTCAGAAGATAAATATATTTAATCCAGACGGCACTATTTCAGAGGAAGCTGGAATGTATGTTGGCATGGACAGGTTTGAGCTCCGAAGCAAAATAGCAGATGATCTGGAGAAAGCCGGACTTCTTGAGAAAGTGGAGGATTATAATAATAAGGTCGGTTATTCGGAGCGCACGAACGTTCCGATAGAGCCAAGATTGTCTATGCAGTGGTTCCTTAAGATGAAGCACTTTGCAGAAATGGCACTTCCTCCAGTAATGAACGATGAAATAAAGTTCTATCCGGCAAAATATAAAAATACATACAAGCATTGGCTTGAAAATATCAAGGATTGGTGTATCAGCCGCCAGCTATGGTGGGGACATCGTATACCGGCGTGGTATCTGCCAGACAGAAGTTTTGTCGTTGCCGAGACAAAAGAGGAGGCCTACGAGCTGGCTCTTCGCCAGTCACAGAACAAAGACCTTAAAATAGAAGACTTAAAGCAAGACGAGGAAGCTCTTGATACATGGTTCTCATCCTGGCTTTGGCCTATTTCTCTGTTTGATGGTATTAATAATCCCGGTAATCCGGAAATTTCTTATTACTATCCCACTTCAGACTTGGTGACGGGTCCGGATATCATTTTCTTCTGGGTGGCCAGAATGATTATGGCCGGTTATGAGTATACAGGAAAGGAGCCTTTTAAGAACGTTTATTTTACAGGAATTGTAAGGGATAAACTGGGTAGGAAGATGTCTAAATCTCTGGGCAATTCTCCTGATCCGCTTCTGCTAATTCAAAAATATGGCGCAGATAGTGTCCGGATGGGAATGATGCTTTCTGCCCCTGCAGGCAATGATATTCTTTTTGATGAGAGTCTGTGTGAGCAAGGTCGCAATTTCTGTAACAAGATCTGGAATTCTTTCAGATTCATAAAGAGCTTAGAGGTTTCTGAAAGCATAGAGCAAGACGCGGTTTCCGGACTGGCAGTCAAGTGGATGAATTCGGAGATTGTGCAAAGTCAGAACACATTGGACGACTTGTTCTCCAAATTCCGTATCAGCGAAGCCTTGATGGAGGTATACAGGCTGTTTAAAGATATCTTCTCTTCCTGGTACTTGGAGATTATCAAACCAGGATATGGAAATCCTATTGACGCCAGGACATATGATGCCTCCATTGATATCATGGAACGCTTAATGAAGCTGCTCCATCCTTTCATGCCGTTTATAACGGAGGAAATCTGGCATGATCTCCGTCCGAGAAAAGACGGCGAAAGCATTATGACTACTCTGTACACTAAAGCAGACTTAAGCGACGATGATGCCAAGCTGATAAGTGAGATGGCAGATATTATGAATATTGTCTCGGGAGTAAGGGCAATCAGGGCAAGAAAAAATATTCCTATCAAAAATGCCTTGCGCCTCAATGTAAAAGGTACTCTTCCCGGCAAGAAATACATCCCGTTAATACAAAAATTGGCCGGTGTATCGTCTGTGGAAGAAAAATATGAGAATGATGGCCTCTCTGCATCGTTTATAGTAGGAACTACAGAGTACTCCATTGTCCTCGGAGATATGCTCGACAAGAAGCAGGAGAAAGCTAAGGCAATAGCAGAGTTGGAGCACTTGGAGCGTTTCCTTCAGAGCATAAACAAGAAGCTTGGAAACGAGAATTTTGTGGCCCACGCTCCTCAAAAGGTTATAGACTTGGAGCGCAAGAAGCAGCAGGATACGCAAATCAAGATAGCTACATTAAAGGAGACTCTCAAAGGCTTAGAAGAGTAGGAAGGTGTGAGACTCAATCGCATTACATTAGGGATAGTCCTTTTTATAGTGTCTGTATCTCTTGTCTCAAGGAGTTACGGCTCATCACTATTGCGCTCAGACGATTCTGATTCGATAGAGGTATCCCTGATGACCTGCTATCCCGGCGATAAGATCTGGGAGCTATATGGACATACGTCTATCAGAGTACGTCTAAAAAGTGGTCTTGATCTAGCTTTCAATTATGGCATGTTTGATTTCAGTACCCCAAATTTTGTCGGTAGATTCCTTTTGGGGAAGACTGATTATCGGCTGGCTGTATACCCTACCAGCGAATTTCTCAGCGAGTACAGCTTTAGAGGATCGCCGGTGGTAGAGCAGGTACTCAACCTTGATAAAAGCGAGAAAGAAAATCTCTTTCGTGCCCTCTGTATTAATGCAAGAGAGGAAAACTGTACATATCGATACAATTTTCTCTATGATAATTGTACCATCGAGGCTATTAATCAAATAGAGAGAGCTGTCATAGGGCGTATAGATTACCCTCATCCGAAACAGCAGGAAAGCTATAGAGACATAATACATCATTATACCAAAAACAGTCCATGGTCTGAGTTTGGACAGGATCTGTTATTAGGTGCGAAAGCAGATGTCCCAATCTCTCTGCGTGAGCAGATGTTCGCCCCACTATACCTGATGAATTTCGCTAAGGATGCCCGTATTATAGAAGGAAATATCTCTCGCCCCCTGGTGATTGGCACTAATGAATTCCAACCACAGAATAAATTGAGTATCTCCAAAGGCTTCCCGCTTTCTCCCACAGTAACGTTTATTATTGTCATGCTGTGTGTGGCTGTAGCTTGCTGGGCTGAGATAAAGAAGAAAACCATTTTTATTGCATTGGATACAACATTATTGAGTGTTCAGGGTATTGCCGGGATATTGATATTTGTCTTGTTCTTTTTTTCCAGCCATCCAACTGTGGACTCAAATTATCTAATTTGGGTATTAAACCCGCTACCTCTTTTTGTACTTTTTCCCAAAATAAGAAACATCAGAAAGAAGCGGGTCGATTACATATCTGTCGTATATTCTATAATATTATTGTTATTTTTAGTTGCCTCTCCATTTATTCCTCAAAAATTCAGCTGTGCAATAATCTGTTTTGTTGTATCTTTGCTCCTCCAAGCATTGACAGTTTGCTTTATTCAGTACAAATGTAAATGGAAAAGAAGTTGATATTTAATGCAATAATAACTTCGGCAGTACTAAACACCTGCTTCCTGACGTGCGCTTTCGCTAGTTCAAGCCAGTGGGTGGGGAATGACAATGCTTTACTCTTAGCTCCCAACTCTGATTCTCAGGGAACACCCCGACTTGTTATCAACATAACTATAGACCAGCTACGTAGCGATTATCTGGAAGCATTTGCTCCGCTGTATTCTGAAGGTGGGTTTAAAAAACTCTTCTCACAGGGACGGGTTTACAGCTCTGCGACCTATCCATCCTCGCGTTTGGACAGAGCTTCGTCTGCTGCGGTTATATCTACAGGTTCTGCACCATATAATAATGGAATTATAGGCACAAATTGGTTTGACAGGGAAACCTTGAGATCCATTGCTGCAATAGAAGATAGCCAATATGATGGTGTAATGACTGCCGATAAGGTTTCTCCTCAAAGGCTATATGTTACTACAATAGGCGATGAGCTGAAGATTGCCACTTCTGGAAAGGGATTGGTTTATTCAATAGCACCTTGGGCTGATGAAGCTGTTCTGCAGGCTGGCCATGCAGCTGATGGCGCGTATTGGATAGATAATGCTAATGGTTATTGGTGTTCTTCTTCTTTTTACAGTAAGGAATTACCGGGCTTTATAAGGTCATTAAATTCAACCCCTTTATCTGAGAAGCTGAAGCGCTTTGCATGGAAACCATCCAACGAGATGGTAGGAAACTTTAACTACTTCCTTTCGGGGCGTTTGTCAAAGCCTTTCAGTCACAAATTTGAGGGAATCGGACGTTATAAGAAGTACAAGAATGCTGGCATCATCAATGATGATATTGCTACGGCGGTGGTAAGCTGCATAAAAAATAGCAATTTAGGAAGCGATGATATTCCTGACTATCTGTCTGTCACTTTGAGCGGCGGTAATTTTGAGAATCGTCTACCAAGTGAGGCTCCGATAGAGCTTCAGGATACCTACGTACGCCTGGACAAAGCAGTGAGCGATATCTTAGCTACTGCAGAACAGAAGGTAGGCAAAGCAAAACTTTTTGTAGTGGTGACATCGAGCGGCTATTCTCTGTCCAATTCGGAGATTCCGGCACAATTTAAAATTCCTTCCGGAACATTCGATATCACCCGCACGTCTTCGCTTCTGAATATGTATCTGTCCGCTATTTGGGGGCAGGGTAAATATGTAGATGCTGCAAGTAGGACGGATATATATCTTGATCACAAACTTCTTGAAGAGAAGCAGATAGATGTCCCTAATTTATTGGAAAAAAGCATCTCGTTCTTATTAAGCATTTCCGGAGTAAAGGACGTATATTCTGCAACACAGCTTCAGCAGGAAGCCAATCTCTACGGCATTAATAAAATACGCAATTCATATAATCCTAAATGCTCAGGAGATTTAATTATAGAGCTGCAGCCTGGCTGGTCTTTGCTCAGCGATGTCACTGAAGAAAAATATTATACATCAGAAGCACATATTAATTTCCCCGTGTTTTTATACGGCTTTAAACTGACTCCGGACAAGGTTACCACACCTATCGATGTGGCATGCATTGCTCCGACTGTTGCTGCTGTAATGAGAATACGTGCGCCCAATGCTTGTAACATGCCTCCTCTCGAGGATGTAAAATAGAATATTGACGAAAATTATTAATGCATCAATAAAGAAGAAATTAATGGACATAAATAAATTATTAAGCAAAATATTTGGTAACAAGTCTACCCGCGACATGAAGGAGATTCAGCCATGGGTGGAGAAGATAAAGAAAGTAGAACCTTCGATTCAGGCTCTTGACAATGATCAACTTCGCGCCAAGACTAAGGAGCTGAAAAAGCAGGTACAGGATTCTGCAGAAGATCTGAAGAAGGAAGTAGCTGGGCTCAAGGAAAAGATAAATGATACGCCTATTGAGGATAGGGCACCTATCTTTGACAAGATAGACAAGTTGGAAAAAGAAATTCTGGATAGATACGACAAAGAGCTGGATGTAATATTACCCGAAGCCTTTGCTATCGTCCGTGAGACGGCACGCCGCTTTGCTCAGAATGAGGAAATCGAGGTCACTGCTACGGACTTTGACAGAGAACTGGCTACCACACATGACTTCGTACATATAGACGGCGACAAGGCTATTTATCAAAATCATTGGATGGCAGGCGGCAATGAAATAAAGTGGGATATGGTCCACTATGACGTGCAGCTTTTCGGTGGAGTCGTTCTTCATCAAGGAAAGATCGCCGAGATGGCTACAGGCGAGGGTAAGACTCTTGTGGCTACGTTACCGGTATTTTTGAATGCATTGACAGGGAATGGCGTGCATGTCGTTACAGTTAACGATTACCTTGCAAAGCGCGACTCTGAATGGATGGGACCTATCTATATGTTTCATGGCTTGAGTGTAGATTGCATAGATAAGCATCGTCCCAACAGCCCCGAACGTCGTAAAGCTTATCAGGCTGATATCACTTTTGGTACAAATAATGAGTTTGGCTTTGACTATCTGCGCGATAATATGGCTATCAGTCCGCAGGATCTTGTACAGCGCGCACACAATTACGCCATCGTTGATGAGGTAGACTCCGTGCTTATTGATGATGCCCGTACTCCTCTCATTATTTCCGGCCCTGTGCCCAAAGGTGATGACCAGATGTATGAGCAATATCAGCCTCTTGTAGAGAAACTAGTGAATGTGCAGCGTACACTTGCCACGCAATATTTGGCTCAGGCTAAACAGCTCATTTCTGAAAATAAGGATAAAGAATCTGTAACCGAGGGTTTCTTGCAGCTTTTTAGATCTCATAAGGCTCTTCCCAAGAACAAGCCTCTTATAAAATATCTCTCTCAGACGGGTATCAAGGCTGGTATGCTCAAGACCGAAGCCTATTACATGGAGAATAATAACAAGCTGATGCCTGAGGCTACAGACCCGCTCTACTTCGTAGTAGATGAGAAACTGAAGAGCGTGGACCTGACCGATAAGGGTAATGATTGGCTTGCAAAGCAGACTGGAGATGCTGATCTTTTCGTTTTGCCGGATATTACATCCCAGCTTTCTGCGCTTGAGGCAGACACGACGCTCGACGAGAATGCCAAGCTTAATAAGAAAGACGAGCTGATGTCCAATTATGCTGTAAAGAGCGAACGAGTGCATACACTACAGCAGCTACTCAAGGCATATACAATGTTCAATCGCGATGATGATTACGTTGTGATGGACGGACAGGTGAAGATTGTCGATGAGCAGACTGGTCGTATTATGGAAGGTCGTAGATGGAGCGATGGATTGCATCAGGCCATCGAAGCTAAGGAGCACGTTAAGGTGGAGGCTGCGACGCAGACTTTTGCTACCATTACCCTGCAGAACTATTTCCGTATGTACCACAAACTCGCCGGTATGACTGGTACTGCAAGCACCGAGGCTGGAGAGTTCTGGGATATTTACAAGCTGGATGTCGTGGAGATCCCGACGAATAAGCCTGTAATCCGCAATGATATGAACGACCGTGTTTACAAGACGCAGCGCGAGAAGTATAAGGCGGTCATCGAGGAAATAGAGAAGATGATCAAGGCCGGTCGCCCCGTGCTTGTGGGTACTACCAGCGTGGAGATTTCTGAGATGCTCAGCAAGATGCTCGACATGCGCGGAATACGTCATAATGTACTCAACGCAAAGCTCCACCAGAAGGAGGCTGAGATTGTGGCGCATGCCGGTGAGAGCAGCATCGTGACTATTGCTACCAATATGGCAGGTCGTGGTACGGATATCAAGCTCTCTCCTGAAGTAAGAGCTGCCGGTGGCTTGGCAATAATTGGAACAGAAAGACACGAGAGCCGTCGTGTAGACCGCCAGCTTAGAGGTCGTGCCGGCCGTCAGGGTGACCCGGGCTCGTCTGTGTTCTTTGTATCGCTCGAGGACAAGCTGATGCGCCTTTTCGCTTCGGAGAAGATAGCCCGGGTAATGGACAGACTCGGATTTAAAGAAGGCGAAATGATTGAGTCTCCTATGATAAATCACAGCATCGAGCGCGCACAGCGCAAGGTGGAGGAGAACAACTTCGGTATAAGAAAGCACCTTCTGGAGTACGATGACGTGATGAATAAGCAGCGCACCGTGATATATGAGAAGAGGCGCCACGCACTCATGGGCGAGCGTATTGGTATGGACATATCTAACATGATTTGGGATCGCTGCATAAGCATAATCGACAAGAACGATTACGAAGGCTGTCGCGAGGAGTTCTTCAAGATATTTGCCATGGAGGTGCCGTTTACAGCAGAGGAGTGGGAGAACGAGAAACACGAGGATCTATACGAACGCGCATTCTCTGAAGCCATCAAGAATTTTAACCGCCGTATGGACCGCATGGCTGAGGTAGCATGGCCTGTTATCAAACAGGTATACGAAGATCAGGGCGAGATATACAAGCGCATCCAGATACCAGTGACTGACGGCAAGCGCCAGCTCCTCATAACGAGCGACCTCAAGGATGCCTATGATACTGAGTGCAAGTCAGTAGTCAAAGACTTTGAGAAATCCGTTCTCCTGCAGGACATCGATGATGCATGGAAGGAGAACCTGAGAGCTCTCGACGACCTGAAGCAAAGCGTACAGAATGCCAGTTACGAACAGAAAGATCCGCTGGTTATCTTCAAATTGGAGAGTGTCAAGCTCTTTGACGCAATGATTAACGATATCAATGATAATACAGTGTCGATACTGATGCGTGGGCAGATACCTTTGCAGGCCCCCGATGAAGTACAGGAAGCTCGGGAGATGCCCGCACGTCGTCCCAAGTATGTGGAGAGCCGTACGGATATGGTGGATGAGCCTCAGAGGAAAGCTGCGGCCCACGATACCCGCGAACCACAACGCCCGCAGCCCATACACGTAGACAAGCTTCCCGGCCGTAATGATCCTTGTCCTTGCGGAAGCGGTAAGAAGTTTAAGAACTGTCACGGTAAAGGTTTATTCTAATAATACGACCCCCCCCGAAGTATGCTTTTATAGCGATGCTTCGGGGGATTCCTTTTTATATATGCAAAGGTGGATAATGATGAATTCTTGACACTAAACGCTGCTTCTGAGGGCTATTACACAGAGCTCAGAAGCAAGTTTTTTGCCTTTGCCTCACCAGTATCCTCTGCCGATGAGGCAATGGAAATATTGGCATCCCTGAGAAAGAAATATCACGATGCGAGACACATCGCCTATTCCTACGTGATAGGCGCCGACAGGCAGAACTACCGTATAAATGACGATGGTGAACCGAGCGGTACGGCCGGCAGACCAATATACGGCGCCATTAACAAAAGCGGGCTCACTAATGTCATTGTGTGCGTCGTGAGATATTTCGGAGGAATAAAACTCGGGACAAGCCGGCTGGCCAAGGCATATCGCGCAGCCGCAGAAGATGCATTGTCGCCGGATAAGGCCAACTATGTAAATGACTTCCCGACCGAGCGGCTTTCGCTCCGGTTTCCGCTGCAATTTATGGGAATGGTCATGAACGAAATAAAGGGCTTGCACGCTGATGTCTTAGAAAGCAAATACAGCGGCACGGATTGTATCATGATTATCTCTATTCGTAGCAGCCTCCGCGATACGTTAGTAAAAAAGGTAGTCCCGTATAACGGCGAGATATTATGAGTGAGAAAGGAGAAATAACTATATGGCGCGCAGAAGGTGAGGACGAACTGTGGTTTGCTTCCAAAGTGTACATGGATTCTTTTCCTCCAGATGAGAGGCGCTCCCTGAACGAGTGGGTAGATATGTCATGCCATGAGACACGGTTCTCGAACAACATTATCAAATGCGATGGACAGCCGGTAGGGATTATCACCATCTGGCATCTCCGGAGCTTTTGCTACATAGAGCATTTCGCTTTGAGCGAAAATAGTCGGGGGCTGGGGATTGGCGGCCGCGCTCTGGACGAACTGCTCTCGTCACAGACGGAGCCTGTGCTGCTGGAGGTTGAGATACCGGAGCCACCGGGTAGTATAGCGGAGAGAAGGGCTTTGTTTTATAAGCGTCATGGCTTCCGGCTTTGGCCGGGCAGATACATCCAGCCTCCGTATAGCAAAGAACAACAAAGTCTGGAGCTTAGAATAATGTACCATCTGCCTGAAGGCGAGGCCGCATTGTCGCAGGATAATTACGACGCATATATTAAAGAGATTTACAGGGCTGTCTATCATGTTGACTCCGTTGCACGCAGTGACTAAGTATGCAAATTAAGTTGCGAGTATGAGGAACACGCTTAAATATATATTGTCCATCACGCCGGTCGTCTTTCTGATAATCTTCCTGTCGGTAGTTAACCGAGTGTATGGCATAGACGCATTGTCGGGACCGGGCCAATTAGTGCTTATCGTCTCAACGGGCATTGCTGCGCTTATCATTCTCTGGAGTACATGCGGCATGACACAATCAACAGTTCTCAACGTGCCGACGCTCACATATCTGCCATATTGCTTCTTCAATATCCTTGCTCCTGTCACGAGCATTATCATCGCTGCAACGGGGTTCAGAATATACCGGACCGTCAGAAAAGCGGCAGATAATTAACAGCAACTGCTTCAGACGGCGACTTTCCCTACAGAGATAAAGGCGAGCGGGATTTTATCCGAACAAGGGACTTATTATCCTGGCAATCTTCTCTAATCCGACCTTGTCAACATCGTCAAACGAGTTGTAGGCCTCGCTGTCAACATCTATTACGCCTGCCACTTCGACACCTTTGAACACAGGTACCACGATTTCGGAGCGGGATTTCGACGAGCAGGCAATATGTCCGGGGAATTGCAGTACATCGGGGACGACGATGGTGCGTCGTTCCTCCCATGCCTTGCCGCATACGCCGCACCCTTTCTTAATGGTGTAGCAAGCCATCTCGCCCTGAAAGGGGCCCAGCTCAAGAGAATCTCCCTTTACGATATAGAATCCGCACCAGAAGTAATACCGGAAGGAAGAGTGAAGAACTGCAGAGACATTAGCCAGGGCTCCGACATGATTGTCAACGCCCTTTATCAGGGATTCTATTCCGGGGATAAGCTGTTCGTATATCTGAGCTTTGCTGTCGCCGGATTTCTGTGTGGGAATGTTCATGTTTGCTTTTGTGCTTTCTAAAATTCGATTGCTTCTTCTGTTGTAAGACATCTAATCCTTTCTGTCACACATCGTCGTCGTCATCAACGAGGTCACTGTATTCGTTCCCATCATTGCGGTCGTCATCATCTTCGCCGTCGTCGTAGCCTTCGCGATTGTCATCGTCATCAGAGGAGTTGCCGTATTCACCGCCGTAATCATTGTCGTCGTCATAACCCTCGTCTTGGTCCAGATCGTAATCGTCATTATCGTCTTCGTCATCGATGGCATAATAGCTGGCACGTGACTTATCGTCATCGATCGGGTCCTCGTTTTCATAAGTGTTGTAATCGTTACTGCCTGTTTGGAGGGCGTTGTTTCCCATCTGCCTCTTGACGGCATTGAAAAGCGTAAGCCAAAATCCGTTCTTCATGTTCATAGCGGTAAAGTTTTCTGTTTTGGTCTGTAAATATACCACTTGTTCTTCTAATGTGATCAGAAAAGATTCTGAAAGGAACGGACTGGCAGTCTCATGGGACGAGAATGAATTCTCATGCGGACGAAAAATAATTCACAAGGGACGAGAAAAAATCCTTGTGGGAGGAGACAAAATTCTACTCGTAGATAAAAATTCGGTTCATCCGACATTTGAAGTGATGCGGCAATCGTGTAGGGCATAAAGTCGCAGTTTGAAATAGTATTCATCCCTAAAGCCATAGGCATTTCTCTTCATAACTTTTATCTTGTTATTGATGCCCTCAACTTGACCCGTAGATATATGGTAATCGTACCATGCAAGTATGCCTGTACGGAAAGCCTGGATTGTATTTGCCATTGTCATTAATTGCCTCACCCCACTATCCCTGGCCTGCTGAACCCAATCCTGCATAACCTTTTGGGCTGATTCCTTATCAACTTGTTTCCAGATCTCATGGAGCTGCTCTTTCAGATAATATGCCTGTGAGAGAGGCTTATTCATTTCCAAGGCGTTGTCAAGCCTTGTCTTGTACTTTTCATCATAGATGTCCGCCCCATTACGTAGCAGCAGGTACCGCGTCCCTTTCAATATATTGCGTTTGTTGGTATCTTTCTCTATGCTGTATAGTTTCCTTCGTATGTCATCCAACTTCTCATTCATGAGTTTGACCAGATGGAAGTGATCAAAGATATGGACCGCATTCGGACAATTTTCAAATATAGATGAGGTATATGCCGATGAGAAATCCGTTGCAATATATTTTATATTATTGCTGTCCGGTAAAACTAAAAATGTCATGCAAAAGTTCCCCGAAGCCCAGTAAACATAGGCATCGGGGTCTATTTTTCGAAAAGCAAGCCCCCCTAATCAAAAAGAGAAGGTTCTGGTGGCG
>Ga0256404_1004303_pt1 | contig 27166 bp, 27 predicted proteins | sample RumenRJG_01DNA_FD_185990 | JGI IMG/M metagenome (GOLD analysis project Ga0256404, IMG submission 185990) | Bovine rumen microbial communities from Lethbridge, Alberta, Canada - RJG_01 | ecosystem: Host-associated > Mammals > Digestive system > Stomach > Rumen | place: Canada: Alberta | collected...
AGATGACGTTTAACTACTTCTATCTTCTCTGCTGATGTTAGTCTCTTCATAGAAAAACCTCCCAGGCAAACAGTTTTTTTATTTCAACTGTCTACCTAGGAGGTAGCATATCAGGGACAATGAACCTCATTAATTTTTGAAAAATTTTTTGCGATACGAAAAAAAACCTCATTCACTGCATCCTCGGCAAGTCCCGAGTCGTGCAGTATTTCTGAGGCAATATAAAACATCAGCTTCCTATAGCTGTAATAAAGATCTTCGAATCGGCTTTGTTCCTCCGGCGTATCTACAATCTGTAAGAAGACGTTCAGCATAGTCGGCGTCCCTTCTCAGGCCCGTGGATGAGTCCTGTCGTAAATGTCCTTGATCCGGTTGCGCATATGCTCGAAATACACCTGCGTCGCCAGAATGTCCTCGTGGCCCATGAGCTCCTGCAGGGATTTCATATCGATTCCGTTCTGCACCATGTGCATGGCAAAAGAATTGCGCAGGGTCTGGGGCGTCAGCTTATCCTCCAGATTCGCCGCTTTTCCGTACTGCTTCAGAATTTTCCAGAAGCCCTGACGTGTGAACTGTTCTCCCATGTAATTGACGAACAAAGGCTTGTCCGGGCCGTCCTCCTGATCACGGATCAGCGCCGGACGGCTTTCATCCAGATATGTCTGCAGGGCTGACCGCGCAGGCCCGCCCATCGGCACGATTCTGGCCCGTCCGTGATTCCCGCTGCACATGACGAAGCCCATATTCAGATTGACGTCAGACATCCGCAGCTCGATGATCTCGCTGACGCGTATACCGGTGGCGTAGAGCACCTCCAGCATAGCCCGGTCCCGTTTTCCCTTCACGGAATCGTCCGGCGTCGCCAGCAGCGATTCCACTTCCTCTATGCTCAGATACGAGATCTCTTTCCGGTTAATCTTCGGAGACTTGATTCCTTCTGTGGGATTCTCGCTGATTTCTCCTTTTCCCTGCAGATAACGGTACAGCGCCCGGATCGACGCCAGCTTGCGGTTTACCGTCGCTCTGGACTTTCCGCTCTGCTTCAGCTGCATCAGATAGGATACAACCTGTGTGTTCGTCGCCATCGCGTAATGCTCGATTCCGTTCTGCTTCAGAAACCTTCCGAAGGCAAGAAGATCCTGCCGGTACGCCGCGACCGTGTTCTGGGACACCTTTCTGGTGCTCGTGATATATTCCAGGAAATTTTCTACTTCCATACTGCTCTCCACTCTTTTGCCGGCTCACCCGGCCTGCCTGACCCGACCTCTATTCCAGGTAATCGTCCAGTTCTCCGCGGTCGATCAGACCCTTCACCATCAGAATTGCGACCTGACTCTTCCCGTCCGTGAGTTTGCCGCGCATCACCATATCATAAAGCTCGTCGATATGATGCTCCTCAAGATCGATCGCCTCGTTATCATCTAAATCCGTCTCCCCCGCATGGAGCCCCGTCGCGAGAAAGACATGCAGAACCTCTCTGGAAAAGCCCACCGACGGCCAGGAGGACGTCAGAAACCGGATATGTTCCGGCGTGTAGCCTGTTTCCTCCCGAAGCTCCCGCAGAGCCGCCTCTTCCATCTCCTCGCCCGGATCCATTTTCCCCGCGGGAATCTCGAAGACCACATCCTCCACCGGTTTTCTGTACTGACGCTCCATGATAATATTCCCGTTCGGCTTCAGCGCCGCGATTACGACGCCGTCGGCATGCTCCACGATTTCCCGCGAAGACTGCCCGTCCACCGTAGTCACGATGTCTCTGCGTACATCGATCAGTTTTCCGTGATATACAATATCAGAACAAATCGTCTTTTCCTCAAAAGTCAATGTCTCGTCTCTCTTTCCGTTACTTTTCCTGTTGATTCTGCCGGCTCTCTCCCTGTTCCGGCAGACGTCAATCCTTCTCTCCGCCGCTCATCGCCTCCGACTTGCGAATGGCTGCTGCGGCGCCGTCTCTTACGATTTCCCGAAAGCCGTGCTCTCTGAGGAAATTCACCGCTTCGCAGGTCGTTCCTCCCGGGGTGCAGACGCTGTCGATCATTTCCTCAAGATCTCTGTCCGCAGACAAAACAAGCTTCGCCGCTCCCAGAACAGCCTGCGCCGCAAACATACGGGCATCAGAGGCACTCATCCCTGCCTTTTCGCCGGCCTCTGCAAGCCCCTGAATATACATATATGTATACGCGGGACTGGATCCGCTGACACCGATCACTGCATGAATCAGCTCCTCCGGCACCTCGCCGGCCTTTCCGATGCTGCTCAGCAGATTTACAATGCTCTGTACCTCAGCATCACTCACATTTCCGTTGCGGCTGACGCTGACCATAATCTCCCCGACCCCGGCAGGCGTGTTGGGCATGATGCGGATGAGCTTCGCATCCGTCCCCAGCGTTTCCTCTATCCGGTCGAGGGTGATTCCCGCGGCCATGGAAATGAGAAGTTTATCCTGAGTGAAATTCTCCGCGATTTCAGGAAGGATCTCCGGGAAGGTCCCCGGCTCCACGCCGACAAAGATAACATCGCAGGAGGCGGTCAGTTCCGCACGACTGCCCGCGGCTCTCACACCGAAGTCCTGCGCCTGTTCCGCGGAACGTTCGGGAGTTCGCCCCGCTACCATCACGTCCTCCGGATTCAGCGCTCCCGCATGCAGGAGTCCGCGCAAAATCGCGCCGCCCATATTTCCCACGCCGATAAATCCATATTTCATGCGAATCATTACCTCATTTTCAATTGCTTTAATGCGTGCTCATTCATCGAATATACTTGAAATATCAATAATACAAAGTGTACATTCGGTAATCTGCCGACACTGCTTTACAATATTATATCACTCGTAAACTCTATTGGGAATAGCGTTTTTTCGAAAAAAACTAACTAAAAAAACTGATTTTTATCTTTTGGCTCTTGCAATTCCGGCGCTAATCTTATATAATTAAATCGTGGTTATCCCCCTGATAACCTCATTAATCTCTAATCCCAATACCCCTTTTGAACAAAGTAGACTGCACCCCTGCGGTCTATTTTGTTTACCGGAGAAAATCTAATGAAAACAATACGAAAAGAAGTTCAAACTGAGCCATTCTGTAGCCGGGCGTTTTCACTGTATACCGCCGGCGCAGAAATCGCCGTATTTGATATTGAGACAACCGGCCTTTACCCGAAGAGGGACAGCCTGATCCTTTCCGGTATTCTTCGGCTCCGTACAGGCGGAAAAGCGACTGCAACCCAGTATTTTTCTGACCGGTCCGGAGACGAGCCGGAGGTGATCCGGGCGACTGTCCGGGATCTTGCCGAGTGCGATCTGATCGTCACATATAACGGCCGTTCCTTTGACCTCCCCTTTCTGCGGACCCGCGCCGCACGTTATGGAATTGACACCGGCGCGCTGAACATGGCCGATCTGGATCTCTATATGGTTCTCCACTACCATTCCGACCTAAAGGCTGCGATTGGCTCTCTGGCGCAGAAAAACGTAGAGCGGTTCATGGGACTTGACACCGGCCGCAAAGACGAAATCAGCGGCTATGACAGCGTCCGGCTCTATCAGCGGTATATGACGAATCATGATCCGGAGCTGGAAGCGAAAATTCTCCTCCACAATCACGACGATATTCTTCAGCTGGGGAAACTGCTCCCCGTCATCGAAAAGACAGACTTTCATCGCGCGATGTTCTCCCTCGGCTTCGGCGCAGGCGATTTCACAGTTCGGGAGCTGCGGGCCGGCGACGGCGGACTGGATCTGCGAGCCGGGAAACGGAAAAATGCGGTGGATTATATTTTATTTCCTACCCCGGAGCAGCCCTACAGCCTGATGATGTCACGGGAAAGCGGAATCCTCGAGGTGAATTTCCCTGCTGTCAAGGCCGCGCCCGGAATTCCGGTTATCGACGCCCGGAGAATTCTGGGGGAGGAATCGATGAAGACGTTGGAAAAATACCCTGCCTTTGAGAGTGGATATCTGATTCTGAAAAAGGCTGACCGAATCAACTACCTTGAAATCAACGCCTTTGTATCCGCCTTTCTCAGGCAGATCGGTCCCCGGCTCAGCCGATAGGCACACACGCCGCCGCATTCACAAAAAAACCGCCCCGGTGCGATACCGTAAGGCGGTTTTCTGTATTGTCGTCTATCCGCGGAACACCATCTCTCTGCAGATGTCCGAAAGAGATGCTGCGCCGCACATGGCCATAGTGTCTGCCAGTTCTGCGCCCAGACGCTCGGTGAGCTCTGCCACGCCCTGTGCACCCTGCCGGTAAACCGCGCAGACATAGGGCCGGGCGATCAGAACCGCATCCGCACCCAGCGCCAGAGCCTTGAAAATATCCACGCCGCTTCTGATTCCTCCGTCTACCAGGATCTTCACAGCGCCGCCGCAGGCGTCGGCAATCTGCTCCAGAACCTCTGCCGTAGCGGGACACTGGTCCAGAACACGGCCTCCGTGGTTAGACACAACGATGGCCGACGCTCCCGCCTCCACCGCCTTTTTCGCTCCTGCCGCCGTCATGATGCCTTTAACGATAAAGGGTACGCCCGCCTCCCGGATGATTTCCGTCAGTTCATTCGTGGATTTGCTTCCCGCCGGCGGCTGGAAGTTCTTCAGAAACGGAAGTCCCGCAGCGTCGATATCCATCGCCACCGCAAAGGAGCCGGACTGCCGCACCAGTTCCATCTTCTGCGCTACCATTTCCGCATTCCAAGGCTTGACCGTGGGAATTCCAAAGCCGTCGTTCTCGCCGATGACGCTGCATGCGGAGATCATGACCTGCTCATTCATTCCGTCACCTGTAAAGGCTGCAATGCCGGCCTCCCGGGCAGCGGGAATCAGAATGCTGTTATAGGCGAGGTCGTCATAGCGGTCGCCGTAATGAAGTTCCACAGCGCCCACCGGTCCCGCGAAAACCGGAAATCGGAACCTCTTGCCGAAAAGTTCCAGCGTCGTATTTGGCTGCCTGTTTTCACAGATCGTGTCCATATTGACACGAATCTCCTTCCATTTGTCGTAGTTCCGGATTGCTGTATCGCCGACGCCCTTGGCGCCCGGACCCGGAATCGTGTTCCCGCAGGCTCTGCCGTCGCAGATCCTGCACATCTTGCAGAAACCTTCCATATTGTTTCTCAGCTCCCTTCTGCTAGCGGATCAGCGCGTCAGCCAGGCGGTCCATCGCGTCAGTGCGGTAATCCTCAATGGTTCCATTGTCACAGGCAGCAGCCAGCGCCGGGTCGATAGGCAGCTTCGCGATATTTTTAATTCCATATGAGGCTGCGACCTCTTCCACATGGCTTTCGCCAAAGATCGCATGCTCGCTCCCGCAGTCCGGGCATCGGAAATACGACATGTTCTCCACGATTCCCAGAACCGGAACATTCATCATCTCCGCCATTTTGTACGCCTTCTCCACAATCATTCCTACAAGTTCCTGAGGAGACGTCACAATGACGATTCCGTCCACCGGCAGAGTCTGATAAACTGTAAGCGCCACATCTCCTGTTCCGGGCGGCATATCCACAAACATGACGTCGATATCGCCCCATACGACATTGCTCCAGAACTGCTGGATAACGTTAGACAGCACCGGACCTCTCCAGACCACCGGATCCGTCTCGTTCTCCAGCAGCAGGTTTATGGACATTGTTTTAATCCCGCCCTTTGTGGCCTGTGGGAGAATGATCTCATCGTTTCCCATCGCTTTATCAGTGATTCCAAAGGCTTTCGGAATCGACGGACCGGTAATGTCAGCATCCATCACGGCGACCTGCTTCCCGAGATGAGACGCAGCCACTGCCAGCATGGATGTGACAGAGGATTTCCCGACGCCGCCTTTTCCGCTGACCACGCCGATCACCTTGCGGATTTTGGACTCACTGTTCATCGGTGCCTTGGGGATTCCTCCCTGACGTTCTTCGCAGCTTTCTCCGCAGCTGCCGCAATCATGATTACAATCTGCCATAATTTTTCTCCTTTACATTTTGTTAAAACATTCTTATTCGCATTTTGTTAAAACATTCCTAAGTTCTTAAACAGGAACAGCCACAGAAACAGCGTCAGACAGGAAAACGCCGACGAAAAGATCACACAGTTTCCCGCCAGTTCTCCATCACTTCCCATGGACTCCGCCATAGTGTACGAAGAAATCGCAGTCGGCGCAGCCAGCATGGAGACAAGACTGACAAAAGCAACGCCCCGGAACCCTGCAGCCGCCGCAGCGGTCAGAAATATTCCCGGCACGGCAATCAGTCTTCCCGTCACACAGATCACCAGATTTCTTCTGCACCGTTCCAGACTCCGAAAACTGAAGGATGCCCCCAGCACCACCAACGCCATCGTTGTCGCCGTGACGGAGAGATCCCCGATCACAGTCTCTATGGGGGCAGGCAGTCTGATCCCCGTGAAGACAAAGAACAGCCCCGCGATCGCTCCCAGAATAATCGGATTCGTAACGACTCCCTTCACGACCGTTTTCACATTCGGTTTTCCTCCCCGGAAAACCTCAAGTATGACCACAGCAAGGACATTGTACAGCGGCACTACCACCGCAATCAGTACAGCCGTGACTGCAACGTTTCCCCGCCCGTACACGTTAATCGCCATCGGAAGTCCCATGATGATGAAATTGCTCCGGTAGATCGCCTGAATCATCGCACCCCGGCTCCGCTGCGATGGTTCGATCTTCATGACGATCGGAATCGATACGGCGCAGACCGTGAGGACCGAACCCACGCCGAACAAAATAAGTCCGAGGTCGAATGCCTGTGCGAGATCCGCCCCGTACAGGTTTTCAAACATCATACAGGGATAGCATACAACGAAAATCATATGGTTCAGCCGGCTCACTTCCTCTGCAGTCAGAAGTCCCTTCCACTTCACGGCGGCTCCGATAAGCATCAGAATAAACAGCGGCAGCACCGCCCACACGCATACCAGAAAATTACTCAGCATCCGTGATCACCCTGGCGATTTTTCTGTCATGTTCATCCACCGGAATCACTCCCGATCCGCAGGTCATTTTCTCGAAGCAGATCAGCGCGCAGGGAAAGTCCATCCCTTCCAGGTAACGATCATAGTACCCCCGTCCGTGCCCTAGACGATTTCCGTCGTGATCGCAGCTGACGCAGGGAATAACACCGAATTCGATCTCTTCCCGCGGAACGGACGCAAGGCCCTCCTTCGGCTCCAGAAGCCCATAAAATCCCCGTTCCAGATCTTCGTCACAGTTGTGGATCTCTACCGCCTCCATGGTTGTTTTGTCAATGCAGCGCGGAACACAGAGTCTCTTTCCGCTCCGGAGCGCATCCTCCAGTATGGCTCTCGTGTCCGGCTCTGCACCTACGCCGACAAAGCAGAATACGACCCGGGCCTGCTGATAATCCGCATCAGCCGTCACTCTGTCGCAGATTCTTCTGCTGGCGGTCTCACAATAGTCCCGCGACAGACCGCGGGCCCGTTCCTTCATTTCCGTTCTAAGTTTCTTCTTCGCTTCTGTCTGGCTCATCTTCTTACAAACTCACATTCTGCGCATTCCGGTCTGTGGGGATGATCCGGATCGCAGTGCAGGGGATAAAGTTTCACGTTCGGCTTCAGTCTGTTTCCCATCAATGAAATCAGCCCGGCGATCTGACACAGGGTTCCCGCGAACTCCACCGTCTGTCCGGACTTTGCCTGTCTCAGCGTCTCCCTGTACACCTTCGGCATATCCCGGTAATAGTAGTCCTCGCTGTACTCATAGTAATTCGTGAACCCCGGCATCTCCACCGGATTGTACAAAGGACAGTACAGCACGCAATTGTTGCAGAGTTTGCAGCCGTTTTCATCGATAACCGGCTTCATCCGTCCGTCCGCATCCTTTTCCATCTTCATACAGTATTCGCGGCATCCGACGATACACGCGCCGCAGCCGTTGCAGTTCTTAATCCGATCTGTAATCTGCATATTCTTCCTCCCTCTCGTGGCCCGCGACCACCGATACCATTATATCACATATTTTCAAGTCGGCTACAGAGAACCGGGTGCTCCGACAATTTCAGTTATTTCAGATATTTTATGGGAATCCTATTGACTTTTGCGCGATAATGTATTAGTATATGTACATAAAGAAAGTACCAAGGGTACAGGAAAGGAGTGAGGGCCATTGCAGAAGCGGACCATTGGACCGGGAGACATATTCGGGCATAGCCTTCTGCTTCAGAGTCAGGCTGGACGGATCTGAAATCAAACAGTATGACTGAGACGGATGAAGGGAAAGACCTGCCGGACACGCAGATAAACCGACAGTGCGGAGAACTCGGAAGCAGCAGAGCGGTTGCCCCATGCAGATATCGTAACAGTTGCGGAGTCTATGGAAGGAGTAGATATACCGAAGTTGATATAGATCGAGATTCAATTTATATAGATTACGATATGTCTTTCAGTCAGTAAAACTGAATAATAATGAACGATAAACGGGCTATCTTTGGGACAGTCCGTTTTTAGCAGTGCAGGGATTTTCGGCACACGACACGGCTGCGGCTGTTACGCCTGCAGCTTTGGTCTTTGTCCGGATACTGCCGGAGGATCGCCGGCGCTTTTCTTTTTGTCGATCAGGAATTTGCTGAAATTGATTTCCTGTGATGCCATTTCCATGAGGTCCAGACATGTATTTCCGATTCTCTCAACATCATGAAGGAGTTCGTTCAGAGAAATTGTAAGACTGGCATCGCACAAGCCCTTGCCTACCCTTTTCATATGAGCGGCGCGAATCTTATCATCGAGCCGCACCAGTTCTTCTTTGTCATCCATAGACTTCTGCATCGCCGTAACATTCCCCATGACGATACTCCTGTGCACCGCTTCATAAAGTCCGGACAGGACATCAAACAGCTTGGAGATCTCTTTGATCGCTTCTTTAGAATATCCGGACTTTCCCTGATTCGCTTTAGCCATGTTATCAGAAATCTGTCCACACAGTCCGCTGATCCGGTCGATATCATTCACTACAAGCATCAGTCCTGTCGTATCTGACGCCTGCGTTTCCGTCAGGACGCCCTTGGAAAACATCTTCGCCAGATATTCGCTGATTGCGTCACCCTGTACCGCGATTTCCTGTGCTTCAGAATGAACCACCTGCAGTGTATCCTTAAGGGTTTTCAGCCGGATCCCCCGGAGAGAAACCAGCATATCATTAACGCGATCGCTGCATGCGATAATTTCCTCAAATACAAGATGCAGAGCAGATACCGGCTGATGCAGCAGGTTGTCGTCCAGCGTCGTAATCGGTTTTCGCTCATAATCCTTCTCTGGCAGAATCTTCATTACTATCTTTACCATGAGCCACAGCAAAGGCAGCCAGATCAGTGTCATCGTAAGATTGAAGCAGGTGTGAGCGTTGGCGATCTGACGGGAGATTACTGCGATCTCATCTCCATGCGGCGATATATACTGAATCAGCCTGGCGTATGGTTTGATAAACCAGATGAACAGGCACGTGCCTGATACGTTGAACAGGCAGTGCGCCAGTGCGGTCCGCTTCGCGTCCCGGCTCTGTCCGATGCTGGCCAGGATTGCGGTAATCGTGGTTCCGATGTTGTCTCCCAGCAACACGGGAATCGCTCCGGCCAGTCCAAGGACACTCGATACACCATCCGGTCCGGGCTGAGAAGCGAAATTCTGCAACACCGCAATGGTGGCGGAACTGCTCTGCACAACCAACGTCATGCACATTCCCACCAGTACGCCCAGCACAGGAATATCTGATACCTGAGCGATGAGGTTCACAAAAAACGGGCTGTCCGCCAGTGGCTTCATAACATTACCCATGGTGTTGATTCCCAGGAAAAGAAGTCCGAAAGCCAGAACCGCCTGCCCGATATATTTCAGTTTCTCTGATTTTGCTACAAACTGTATGATAAATCCGATGAAGATAATCGGATAGATATAGTCACTGATGTTGAATGCGATAATCTGCGCAGTCATCGTCGTTCCGATGTTTGCCCCGAAAATTACTGAGATTGCCTGTGGCAGAGAAATCAAACCCGCGCTGACGAATCCGATTGCCATAACCGTGGTAGCGCTGCTGCTCTGCAGCACGGCTGTTACCAGCGCTCCGGAAATCACTCCGAGAAGGGGATTCCGCGTCAGCATCGCCAGCACTTTTTTCATCTTCTCTCCGGCAACCTTCTGAAGGCTGTCACTCATCATGTTCATGCCGAACAGGAACAGCGCCAGTCCGCCGATCAGCCCAAAAGCCACTCTTATCGTTTCATTCATTCGTCTGTCCTCCTTTACGCTCACATTAATTTTACAAAAACAGAGCTTTTTTTATCTATCAGAGGACTGTAAAAGTTATATTAAATCTTTGTAAAATAGTATCAGCGCAGATATGGACGGGTCGAGTCTTCCATTCTGATAATTTCACGGCAGACACGCTCCGAATTGCGGCGGTCGTTATACCTGAAGAATGTGTCCACTCTGTCTCTGTACAGTTCCGGCTCCGCACAGTCTGACGCAACAAACCGTACAATCGCATCTATCGCAGTCTGCAGATCGTAAACAACCGGTCCGAATCCGTCCTGCTCATAATCGAAATAACCTTTTTTGAAAATGTGCCGTCCTTCTATGTCGTTTCTGTCAAACTGTGTATATATCACCGGTTTCCTGAGATAGGCAAAATCAAACGCAACGCTGGAGTAGTCCGTAATCAGAAGCGATGCCCGTGCGAAGATCCCGCTGTAATCCATCTGATCATCCCCGACAGTGATCAGCGGGTTTGACTGAAAATCTCTGAGCTGACTGCGCAGCGAAGGATGCAGATGAAATTCACCTCGATATCCGGCTCTCTCCATAGCTTCAAGGAGTTCCGGCGAATGGATCAGGCCGTCATAAAACCGGAAGTATTCAGACTCACGGAAGCTCTCGGAGTATTTTCGTTCCCCCGCCCGGTCGCTGAGGGTTCCTGCGAGATCCTTCCTCCAGGTAGGCAGAAACGCAATCAGTTTTTCCCGGTGATCCCGAAGCCGGTCATGGCGCGGCATGCCCGTCAGTTTCACGACGCTCTCATCATATCCGTAATTACCGTCCAGAACAGAACTGTATTCTCTCCCTGCAGATGTAACAAATAATTTAATATTCAAATTCCCGCGATGGAGCCATCCTGAAAGATCCTGCTGAGTAACGCCGTGCTGCAGGAACACAAAATCCGATTCGATCATATCTTGATAATACTTTCTGTCTTTGCCAAAAGGATTGATGACCCACTGATCCGCCGCAGAGGAAATAATTTCAGATGCCGCCAGGAAATACGCCAAATGCTCCTCCGATCCGTACTTCAGCACGGGTCCTGCCTTCGCCATTCGTTCGTAATCCTCGCTGTCCGCGTTGAGAACAAAATAAATTTCTCTGCTCTGCTTCACATCGCTTTTCATCAGATACCGGAACAGAGCCTCGCCGTTGTCACCGGCGCGGTACGCACGGTCAAAGACCAGCCATATCGGCCTTTTTTTCGCTTTTCTCTTCAGGCCGGCAGCCCTTTTCCGAATCCGCAGGACTTCAGGTTTTCCCAGTTTCTTCAGGATGCTGTCGCGTCTTTTTACGGCCCGCCACGCCGCATACAGATTACCTGACGAAACAGCAATTCCATTTTCTTCCCGACTGACCATCCTGTTTCCGCAGAGAAAGAAGGAGTTCTCCATTCCGGAAAGTCTGGACCACTTCTGCAGTTTCAGCGGCATCCACGCACAGTTACCCATACTGTCGGAAATACGGAACCGGTAAACTGTGTCTTCCTCCAGCGGAAGATCCAGAGTAAACCAGATTCCCTGCTGAGCCAGATCGCCAAGCATTCCTTTCCTGTCATAATGTGAATTTTCGATGCAGAGCGGATTCCATTCGCGGCCGGCCGCATCCACCGCGCAGAATTCACGATTTTCTCCCGGAATGCGATGTGCGCTCACCCCCTCCAGATGAAGCATTCCGTCCCTTTCTTCCAGCATCCGGATCTGCATCGGTATCCTGTTCAAAAGGAGTTCCTGCGGAAAAGTCCTGTCACCGTATTTCAGACGAAGCGCGTAGGCCTTGTACGGAAGCGGAAGACGGGACTTTACGATTGTCAGATCCTCCACTTCACCCAGAATTCTGCTGATAAGTTCCCTGTATGCAGTTCTTTCCTCCCGGGACATTTCCTGCGGAAGCGGCTGCTTCAGCCGGGTCTGCAGATCGCCGAGAATAAAATTCTGCGCATAGGCAGTGACTTCACCGCAGTAGTTCCGAGAGCATTCAATTATACCGGAATACGCGGCCTCCGCATAAGAGAAGTATTCATCCTTCCGATCCAGAAAATCCCATGCGCCCCGTTCGGAAATCACATCTGAAACATGGCACACCGCCTCTCTCAGGTAGCGGATTCTTCCGGATTGCAGCGCCAGCCTGCCGATAAGCGTCTGACGCTCAGCCGCACCCGCCTCCAGAGCAGACTCCTCCCCCGTCAGCAGTGATGCGGGAATGAAAGATGAATCCAGATCGTACAGGACTTCTTTCGGCCTTTTATCGGTTTTGCAAAGATGAGACTTCCTGAAATTCCGATCGCCTGCCCCGACAAAGCCGCTTCGTTTTCCGTGATATTCCCGGCGACAGGTAATAATTTCCGGGCAGGCTTCTGAAACATTTCCCGAACCGCCGTCTTCCGGTATTTTGGAGCCTCCATCATTCTCTACAGTCTGTCCGCCGCTTTGCGGAATCGCGCTTATCGCTTTCCTGACGATCCTCAGAGCATCTGCGTCCCAGTAGTCGCCTTCGCCGGAGATATTTACATAACAGCCTCGGATGTACTGTCTGAGTTCTTTCAGGGAAGATACCGTCGATGCGGAAAGAATCCGAACATTTTCTCCGTACTTCTCCCGGAAATCACTGCACAGACGGTGCTGCTCCTCATCGCCTTTGTTTTCAATCAAAAGCACCTGCGTGCCTTCCGGAAAACCGGCAGTCTGATTTTCCAGTGCACGCAGGGCCTTTTTCAGTTCTTCAGTTTTCTGATCGGTATGTATGACAACTGAACATACGATTTCCTTCTGTTCCATATATATCCCCGTCATTGGTTTCTGCCCGTGTATCGTTCCCGGTACAGTTGCTGCTCCGCACAGTCGCCGGAAACAGGGCTGTCTCCGAATATCTCAGAAGGTCGCCACCTCCGGCACCGCCGGCGCCGCCTTCTTCACCTCTGTACAATAGAGTACCGGTCCTGGGCCCTCACCCGCATATACAGGGTCATCTTCTATACGGACCTTTGCAGAAACAGTAACCCAATCGCCGTTTCCGAATGACGCCGCCTCATCGGTCCATTTGCAGACAAGTCCCGCGAACTGAATATCCTCGACACAGCAGGTCATGACGTGGCGCCCGAACACAAATTTATTCTTCGGAATGTCTCCACCGTTTACCAGACGTCCTTTCAGATGAAGAATCTTGCCGTCATATTTCTGCTGATCTTCGTTGATGTCCCGATACCATTCCGCATACCAGTCGTCTCGGATCGTAATGACAGGCTGTTCTGTGTCGAAGGGCAGCGGATCCTGAATCGTATCCATCTCCACATCGTTTTCGCCATACTCATAGAGTATCTGACTCTTCCGGTTGGCAACCCGGACAATTTTATGGAATCGCATCTTCGTGGAAACGCCTTCCTCATCGACCTCATCCATCTTTTTACGGTCGCAGCGGTTGAACACCACGAGCTCCGCACTCTTCAGCTTGTCGAACACCAGCTGCCGCATATTCTGATTATATGACAGAAATGTACGGGCGTCCGCAAACATCATTTCCTGGTAGGTCAGCCATTCTGCAGGCATGGCGCGATAAAAGCTGTCAAGCCCCCACATCCCGTTATATTCCACAATTACACGTTCCACCCGGTGCTTTTTCTGCAGGCTGACCAGCAGTTCCTCGCTGAGATCCTCTTCATCCTCGACGGTCTCAAAGAAAACATTCGTTCCGAAAAACTTAGAGGGGTGATATTCAGTCTCGCCCTCTTCGCACAGCAAAAACAAAGTCCGCTCACCCATATTAAAGTCCGGACCCTCCAGAGCCTCCTGAATAAATGTGGTCTTTCCCGACTCCAGGAAGCCTGTAAACAGATATACCGGTATTTCCATACTGCCTCCTTTGTTCTCCTTATAATCCCCAGATGACTTCAGACTACAACGCGAAAAGTTCGCTGATGCGGTCGCGGTCGATTCCCGCACCGATAACGCAGATCATTCCGGTCGTTGCCGCGGCTCCTGTACGCACATCCGGTTCTCCCGGCACATAATCGAAATGGATCCACTGTCCGTCCTTGCCCTCTACAATACCTTTTGCCCGAAGCACCTGGCCCACCTCGGCGATATTCTGAAGACCGGTCAGCGCATCGCGTATCTGCTCCTGCGTATATTTATGCGCAGTCTCCGCTCCGAAATCCTCAAACACTTCATCCGCATGGTGGTGACCGTCGTGATGATGGTGATGATGTTCATGTTCATGCTCATGCTGATGGTGGCTGTGCTCATGTTCATGTTCATGTTCGTGGTCATGGTGATGATGTTCATGTTCGTGGTCTTGGTGCTCATGCCCGTGCTCATGAGCATGGGCCTCCTCCTCCGCATAAGCCTCCTCACGGAGTCTGTCGAGTTCTGCGGACAAAGTCTTTTTCTTCTCCATAGTCTCCAGAATCTGTGCACCTGTAATCTGATCCCACGGCGTCGTAACAATGGAGGCGTCCCTGTTATGCTCTCTCAGAAGAGCGACGCAGGTGTCCAGCTTCTCCTGGGAAAGTCCGTCCACATGACTCAGAATGATAGAGCTCGCGTGCTCCACCTGATTGTTGAAGAACTCACCGAAGTTCTTCATATACATCTTGCATTTCTTCGCATCCACAACAGTCGTGAAACCGTTCAGCTGAATCTGATCATTATGCAGATCCTGCACGGCAATAATCACGTCGCTGAGTTTTCCAACGCCAGACGGCTCGATCAGAATCCGGTCCGGGGAAAACTGCTCGATGACCTGATTCAGCGCCCGTCCGAAATCGCCTACCAGACTGCAGCAGATGCAGCCCGAGTCCATCTCATTGATCTGCACTCCAGTATCCTTCAGAAATCCGCCGTCTACGCCGATTTCGCCGAATTCGTTCTCAATCAGAACGATCTTCTCGTCACCATACGCCTCTTCAATCAGTTTTTTGATCAGCGTCGTTTTTCCGGCTCCAAGAAAACCGGAGAAAATATCTACTTTTGCCATAAAAAAATCATCTCTTTCCGTTAATTTTTTGATCGTCGTTTACCTTCTTTATATACCCTTCCGGCAGAAGTATAAACGCCGCATCAGTAAAAGCGGGCCACGTTTTCCCTTACCACATTCATGACCTGATCCCAGCCGTCCACGCATTTCCAATCAGAAGCAAGGTTCGTCTTCACAACTTTGTAAAGGTAATCCTCATAGTAGCGCATCGCCGCATCCATATCCATTCCCTGCTTCTGCAGCTGACTCACATCGTATCTGGAGAACTCCACCCGTATCACACAGCGGCGCCGCTGCGTGCCGTCTTCTCTTCCTTTCGGAAAATCCATAACCGCCACATCGACATAATTGTACAGCGGCGTGTCCGGAACTAAAACGATTTCTTTCATCCTCTCGCCTCCATTATTTCGCAGACGAATCTCCGGATTTCGTACAGATCGCCGCCATTTTTATTTTTCGCCGGGTCGACCAGGCTCAGTTTTGAGATAATCTCGGTTTTCTTCAGATATTTTTCGATTCTGCTGAAACATTTATCCGACCGCCCCGAAGAGCTGCACAGAGCAACGCCGATTTTCTTGCCCTTGATTTTGTTAGCCAGCAGAAATGTGCGGATCGGCGGAGCAATCGTGCCCGCCCAGATCGGAGAGCCCACAATGACCGCATCATATTTCTTCGGGTCAAAACTGTATGGCTTCAGCTGCGGCCTGGAACCCAGGGATGCGGCAGCGCCTCCCTTGATGTATTTCATCAGTCCCGCATCGGCATAGGGCCTAATCGGCTCCAGACGAACCACATCGACCGCCGTCTCATCGCCGATCGCCTCCAGAATCCGCTGTACCACATACTCTGTGTTCCCTCCAAGTGAAAAATACACAACCGCGATTTTCCTGTCTTTATTCCGTATCATTTTTTCTCCTTTCCCCCCGGAAGGTATCTGCTTCACTCCCCTCTTTTCAGATCCTCCAGGATTGCGTAGATGATTCCGGAGCCGTAACCCAGACTGCTGAGTCTGCGTGCAATTCGTCCCCTGATTTTATCCGGAACTGGATCCTCCGGCGTGAGATCCGCGAGACGCAGCACCTTCTCCGCTTCTGCGCGGGCCATAGACGTTTCATCGACAGGCTGCTCCTCTGCATAGTCTTCATATGCGGCCGCGATGATTTCCTCATCTACGCCTTTCCTCCGGAGTTCCGCGAACACACGGTACTTTCCTTTGTTCCTACGAAAGGCAGCGACAAAATATTCCGCACAGTAGTTTCTGTCGTCAAGGTATCCGTCCTCCTGAAGCTGACGCACCGTCTGTCTGATCTCCTCATCCTCATAACCCTTTCCACTCAGAAACGATTTCATCTCCGCGGCTGTCATCATCCTGTCGGCGAGTTTTCTTACTGCCGCTTCACCACAGCTTCTGTTCATGCCAGAATCCTCAGTTCGTACTCACGATCTCCGGAAGTACAGAACGCACATTTCATCTCATCGGAAATCTCGATTTCCACGAAGGCATATGGTCTTCCGCCGCAGCGCCCCTCATCCGCCAGCACATCCGGCATCTCGCCGCCGAAGAGTCCTTCTCCCGTCATCTTGCAGTAGGCCTCCTTGCGCACCCAGATCTGAAAGAACCCCTCTTCGCCAGTCTCTTTTACATAGTCCGCCTCCCCGGGCAGAAACCACCTGTCGGCCAGCCGTTCATAATCGCACTCCTTCATCAGCTGCAGATCAAGTCCGCAGGGAGCGTCTGAAAACATGCACATCCAGAGTTTTCCGCTGTGCGTCAGGGAAAATTCCAGCGGAACCTCCGCGAAATAGGGTTTGCCCTTTTCGTCGCGTACGATTTCTGCGCTCCGCGGATCGAAATCCAGCCCAGCCTCCAGGCAGTGCCGCGCCGCCGCCAGCCGAACCAGATGTTCTCCTTCTTTACCTGTTTTGTAATCACCGTCGTAAATGTAAACTGAATTCATGCTTCCTCTCCGTTCTTTTCCTTCAGATTTTCATTAAAGCCGTTAACAAAAAAACGGAGGACAGCTTCCACATCGCTGCCCCATACCCGTAATCGTTTTCATCCGCAATTGTATTATTTCTTCTGCTCCGCCGATTCCTTCCCGGCCAGACGTTCCAGTACCCGCCGGTAGCCGTCTGCGCCGTAGACCAGGCATTTGTTAATACGGCTGATGGTCGCGGTAGACGCGCTGGTCGCCTCCTCGATCTCATTATACGTGTGCTTCTCCGAAAGCAGCCTGGCAACCTGCAGCCGCTGCGCGATCGCATGGATCTCGTTCACAGTGCAGATATCTTCAAAGAAACGATAGCAGTCCTCCCGATCCTTCAGCGTAAGCACTGCGTCAAACAGCTCATCGATATCCTCACGCTGGAATTTCGATTCATAGGCCATTTCCAATATTCTCCTTCCACCTTCTCTGCACTGAGTATAGCACTTTTGCGCATTAAAGTCAACGAGCGCGCCGGCTATTTCAGCAGATCCATCGCTTTCTGAAGCTGACGGTCCGTCGTGTCTGATGACTTCAGTTTCACCACGTAATCGGGCCGGACACCCTTCCCGTTGATCCGGTGTCCCTTCGGAGAGAAATACTGGTGAGTCGTAAGTTTCAGTGCAGATCCGTCCCGGAACGGATATTCCGCCTGCATGATACCCTTGCCGAAGGTCGTGGCGCCGACAAGTTTTCCTCCCCTGTTGTCCTTCACTGCCGCCGCCAGAAGCTCCGAAGTGCTGGCGGTGTTTCCGTCCACCAGCAGAACGTACTTCAGCCTGGTACAGCTCTCATCTGAATTGAAATACGTCTTCTTCCCGTTCCGGTCTTTGACATATGTGATCGTCCCCTCCGGAAGCAGCATATCCGCAATTTCAATGCCCTGATTCGCGTAACCGCCTCCGTTGGCGCGTATATCGATGATCACTCCCTTAGGATTCTTCTTTTCCAGAGCTTTCAACTCGGTTTTGAATTCCTCCGCGGTCTTTTCAGCAAAGGAGCTGATGCGGATGTATCCGATCTTCCCCTTCAGCATTGTTCCTTTCACCGTGATTTCTCTGACTTCTCCCCGGATGATGGAGACCGTCTTCTCGGCGCCGCCGCGTTCATAGGTCACCTTCACTCTGGTTCCCTGTTTCCCCGTAATCGCCTTTTTCAGTTCCGTCGTGCTCGGGAAAGTCTTTCCGTCCACCTTCCGGATGATGTCGTTTTTCTTCAGCCCCGCGGACTTTGCCGGACTCTCGTCCATAACGTCATTGATAACGTAATTTCCGTCCTCGTCCTCACTGAAGACGATGCCGATGCCGTAAAATGTTCCGTTGACGTAGTTGTCCCACTCCTTTGCCTCCTTGGCAGTGAAGTATACGGAATATTTGTCCCCCACACTTTTGACCAGCGCCTTGTACATGGCATTCATCTGCTTCGTCTCGCTGACCTTGTAGTAGCCGTTCGTGTTGATCTTCTTCTGAATCGTGTACAGTTTGCTGTATTTCTCTGCAATCGCGGCGTCCCGCCGATAGGTTCCGCTGTTCACAAAGACCATTCCGCTGATTTTGCAGAACGCCAGAAAGCCAGCGCCGGCGGCGAGAAGAGTCAGGATCACCGTACAAATGATCACGAAGATCAGTTTCTTCTTTTCTGTCTTTATCATCTGTTCCATTCTCGCAGTATATCACATTTCACGGACATTTTCCACGATCATCTGCATGGAAACTCTCCCGTTCCATTCTTTCAGACCCAGAGAGCCGATGACCTCACATCCGGCAGCGCCTTCCTCAGACACCGTGTCCCAGACCGTATCCGTGTCCCGGAACACGACGCATTCCAGACGCCGTCTGCCGCTCATCACCTCATAAAACCGCATGTACTGTCCGTTGCTTCCCATGCGCACCGGATCCACGGCTCGGCCGCGAACCGCCACCTGTGGTTTTGTGTTCCCACAGCCGCAGGGTTCCAGCAGAGACAGCTGCTGAATCAGCTCCGGATTTACATCAGCACCGGTCAGAGTCAGATCAGTCCGGATTTTCCGCCGGAAAATATCCGGGTTCTGCGTCTGGAGCTGCTTCATCCGGTTCTCCGCATTCTGACGGAGCTGCGGAAAGAGCTCCTTCCGGATCGTAAAGCCGCATGCAGCCGCATGTCCTCCGAACCGTTCAAACAAATTCTCGCTTTGTTTAAGCACCTCATAGATATTGACTCCGGGAATGCTGCGTCCCGTTCCCTTCAGGCAGTTCTCTCCTGTATCCGTCAGAATCACCGTCGGGCGGTAATACTGCTCCGCCAGTTTCCCCGCAACGATTCCCGTCACGCCCTCGTGTGCCTTCCCCATATCCAGCATAAGGAACAGGCTTTCCGCCTGTTCACGGTTCACCTGCTCCTCACAATTTCGGAAAATCTCCTCCTGGATTTTTTTTCGCTGCAGATTGCACTCGCAGACACGCTGGATATTTTTACTTATCAGTTCCTCATCCCGAGACAGAAAAATATCCGCAGCAATGCGCGCATGCTCCATTCTTCCGGCCGCATTCAGATGTGGAACGATAACAAAGGATACGTTCTCGGCCGTAATATGCCCCTGCTTCAGACCGACCGCGTCAATGAGTCTCGCCAGATTCGTCCGCTCTCCCGTATTAACCGCCCTGAGTCCGTACTTGGCCAGAGTTCGGTTTTCATCCACCAGAGGAACGATATCCCCGATGGTTCCGATTCCCACCATATCGAGGGTCCTGATCAGAACACTCTTCGGAAGCCCGGTTTTCCGGACGATAGCCTGACAGACCTTGAAAGCGACACCGCAGCCTGCCAGCCATGGGCAGGGATAATTACAGTCCGGCTGGTTCGGATTGATGACGAGACAGTCGGCGATACGATCCGTCACTGTATGATGATCCGTTACCAGGATTCCCATGCCCAGTTCTTTGGCATATTCCACTTCCTCACAGGATACACTGCCGCAGTCCACGGTAATAATGAATTCTGCGCCCATCGCCCGCACACGGTCAATCGCGCCTTTGTTAAGTCCGTATCCCTCTTCAAACCGTGACGGAATATAATACATCAGCCGATCCGTCAAAGCGGACAGCACCTCCGTCATGACGACGACGGAAGTGATTCCGTCGGCGTCGTAATCCCCGTACACGCAGATCTTCCTGCCCTTTTCTATGGCAGACAAAATCAAATCCACTCCTGCCTCCATATTATGGAGCAGGAATGGATCATGTGTTTTCTGAGGACGGTCAGAGAGGAACTCTGCTAATTCCTCTTCTGACCGTATTCCTCTTTTATTCAGTAATTCTATCAGCTTAGGCTGCAACTCCATTCGCAGATTTACTTCCTTTCATCATGCCTTCATCATGAGATTCCAATGTACGGTCTCGGGCTGATCGGCGTACCGGCGCTGTTGCGAACCTCGAAATGGAGATGAGAGCCTGTACTCCAGCCTGTCGATCCCGCCAAAGCGATCTTCTGGCCTCTTTTCACCGTCTGTCCCGCACTTACCAGAAGTCTGGAATTGTGACCGTAAACAGATGTGAGGCCGTTTCCGTGGTAGATGACCACAGCATATCCGTATCCGCCATAGGAACCTGATCTTACCACCTTTCCGCTCTGCGCCGCGTAAACCGGCGTTCCTGTCGGTACAGCCAGATCAACTCCCGGATGACTTTCATAACTTCTGGCCTCTCCGAAATGGGAAGTCAGCGTATAGCCGCCCGGCAGAGGAAAAGCCCACTTGCCTCCGGAGTACACAACGCCCCCGGCGCTGGCTGCGGCAGCGATTTCATTCTTCAGCTTATTCTCGGTCTTTTCCAGAGAATCATACTTGGCCTGCAGTGTGGCCTTTGTGCTGTCCAGAGATGCCTTCGCCGTCTTCTGCTTTTTCTGCTCCTCACTCAGCTCTGATTTCTCCTTCTTAAGCTTTGCCTCCTTCTCCTGAATCGCCTTCTTCTGGGATTTCAGCTCAGTCAGAATGTTCTGGTCGTTGCTGAAGATCTTCTGCACCAGATCTACATTTGTAACGAGCTCCTCCACGCTGTTGGAACCCAGAATCACATCCAGATATCCGATGGAGCCGCTCTTGTACATATTGCGAAGACGCTTGTTCAGACCGTCCTTACGAGCATTGATATCCTTCTTCGTCTGCTCCAGTTCCTTTTCCGACTTCGCGATCTGCTTTTCCTTCACCCTGATGTCGCTGTTAATCGTATTCAGGGCCTTCTGCTTCTTCCTGATCCGCAACTTCAGTGTGCTCAGCTCCTCGGAGATGTCGTCCTTCTGGGCCTGAACCTCCTTCAGCTGTTTTTTCTGTTTCTTCACGCTCTTTGTCGCATAACTTGCCTGCAGAGGACAGAAGCACACGATCAGAGATGCGATCATCGTAACAATCAGTAACTGCTTTTTTTTCATCTTGAACCCTCACTGCTTACTTATCCAGGAACTTTCTCATCGAGATGATACTGCCGGTCGATCCGATTCCGACGCCCAGTGCCAGGAATATGATGACCAGATTGCTTGCCAGATAACCTGCCGGCACCAGCGGAGATGACAGGATCGTCATCACCTTGACGCCGATAGCGTCTACAATCCTTCCGTAGAACAGATATGTCACGCCGGCCGCGATCAGTGAAGAAACTGCGCCGATTATGATACCTTCCACAAGGAAAGGGCCCCGGACGAACCAGTTTGTCGCGCCGACATATTTCATTATGGAAATTTCCCGCGCCCGGGCAAACACCGTAAGTCGTATGGTGTTTGCGACGACCACGATAGAAACGATAATCAGAAACAGCATGATCACCATGGCCGCGATTGCCATGAAATTGGTAACCTTCGTCAGCTTGTCAACCGTCTCCTTATAATATTTCGTGCTCTCCACTCCGGCAATCTTGCCTGCGGCCGAATTGACCCGATTGGCGGCGCTGAGGTTGTCCACCTTGACCAGGACCGAATTCGGCAGAGGATTGTCCCCCAGGGAATCCAGCAGATAACCGCTTTCTCCCCAGCGCTCCTTCAGGATTTCCAGAGCCTGAGCCTTCGTGCGATACTGTACCTTGTTAACGCCGTTGATGTTTTCCAATGTATCCATGATGGTCTGAGCCTGTTTGGTGTCCGTGCTGTCCATCAGGTAGACCTCAACCGTGTCGTAGTCCTGCTTGACCATTTCCGTGAACAGGTTGACGTTGACGACGATCACAAAGAACATTCCGAGAATCAGCATCATCGCCGTGATCGCGAAGATGGAAGCCAGCGCCATTCCTTTGTTTCTGCCGATCTGGAGGATCGCCTGCTTGATGTTGTAGAACAGTCTAATCATCCGTGAAGACCTCCTCCCTGTAATCGTCATCCTCGTCATATCCGTACTGTCCGTAATCGTCCCGCACGATATGACCGGATTCAATGGCGATGACACGCTTGTTCATGCGGTCCACGATGTCCTTTGCGTGAGTCACCATGACGATGGTAGTTCCGGTCTCGTTGATCTCATCCAGAAGCTGCATGATACCGGTCGCGGTGTCCGGGTCGAGATTCCCGGTAGGCTCGTCTGCGATCAGCACTTTGGGATTGTTGATGATGGCTCTTGCAATGGCCACACGCTGCTGTTCACCCGCAGAAAGTTCCTGAGGGTACCGCTTGGCCTTGTCTCCGATTCCCACCAGAGTCAGCACCTGAGGCACCCTTTTGCGGATCTGACGGCGGCTCTTATGCATGATTTCCATGGCAAAAGCCACATTTTCAAATACGGTTTTCTTCGGCAGCAGGCGGAAATCCTGAAACACGATTCCGATTTTCCGGCGCAACTGTGGTATCTGACGGTTCGAAAGATTGGTCACATCGTATTCGCCGACCTGAATTTTTCCGGCATCCGCATCAAGCTCTTTCAGAATCAGCTTGATAAACGTGGATTTTCCGGCACCGCTGGGCCCTACCAAAAATACGAAGTCTCCGTTTTCAATGTTGACACTGGCGTTCTCCAGCCCGACATTCTCCCCGTACATCTTCGTTACGTTTGTAAATGTTATCATATAAAATGCTATCCTTTGTATCTGGAGTATTTCTTAAGTTTTCTTAATAACTCGTATAGTATACCATGTTTTTTCCGTTTTGCAAACCTTCTCAGTATGAAGGTTTTGTGAAGGCAGACTTCCCCGGCAGCTGGGACAAAAGCATACGCGGTCCGGCCGGAGAATTCCCGCTGTCACGCAGCAGGACGCTTAAACCGCAGATTTCCGCCGTCTCGCAGCAGGACGCTTCTCGACCGCGAAAAAGGGGCTGTCCACCTGCGATGATTCGCCTGATGACACAGCCCCCGTTCTCTGCAAAAGCTGAATATCAGTAGAGCGCCCGTACCGCCGCAACGATATCCCGGGCCGTCATACCATATTTATCTCTGAGTTCATCCGGCTTTCCGGATTCACCGTAAACATCCTGCTGACCCACCATCGCGATCTTCACCGGGCACTCGCGAGAAGTGAATTCCGCTACGGCGCTTCCCAGACCGCCGATTACGGAATGCTCCTCCGCCGTCACGATTTTTCCGGTCTCCTCTGCCGCTTTACGGATGATATCCGTATCCAGCGGCTTGATGGTATGCATGTCGATAACGCGCACGTCGATGCCTTCCTCTGCCAGCTGGGACGCCGCGTCCATCGCGGAAGCCACCATGATGCCGTTCGCGATTACGGTAACATCTCTTCCTTCGCGAAGCTGATTTCCTTTTCCAAGCGTAAGTTCCGCATCCCCGTCATAGAATACCGGAACACCGGCCCTCCCCAGACGGACATAAGCCGGGCCTTTCATGTCCACAACCTGCTTCAGCAGAATTTTCGCGCTGGCCGCGTCACAGGGTGACACTACCGTCATTCCCGGAATGGTCCGCATCAGAGCCAGGTCCTCAAAAGTCTGGTGGCTGGCTCCGTCTTCTCCGACAGTGATTCCCGCATGGGTCGCGCAGACCTTGACGTTCGCTCCCGTATAACCGATTGAATTGCGGATGATCTCAAAGGCTCTCCCGCTGGCGAACATCGCGAAGGTGGACGCGCACACGGTTTTACCGGAAAGCGCGATGCCCGTCGCCATTCCCATCAGATTCTGTTCCGCGATTCCCGCGTTGAAAAAGCGATCCGGATACTTTTTCGCAAAGTCCTTTGTCTTGGTGGAACCGGAAAGGTCGGCGTCCATTACAATCAGATCCGGGTTTCTCGCGCCTTCCTCTACCAGAAATTCGCCATAGGCGGCTCTTGTCGCAATCTTATCTGCCATTACCATTCACCTCCCAGTTCTTCAACCGCTTTCTTCGCCTGTTCCTCGTCCGGCGCCTTGCCGTGCCATCCGGCCTGATTCTCCATAAACGACACACCTTTTCCCTTCACGGTTTTGGCAATGATCACCGAAGGCTGTCCCTTCACTTCTCTCGCCTCGTCGAGAGCCGCGAAGATCTGGTCAAAGTCATGACCGTCAATCTCTGCTGTATGCCAACCGAAGGCCCGGAATTTTTCCGCGATGGGCGTCACTGTCATAACGCTGTCATTTTCACCGTCGATCTGGAGACCGTTCCAGTCCACGACAGCGCAGAGGTCGTCCAGCTTATAATGGCCGGCCGCCATTGCGGCCTCCCAAACGATGCCTTCCTGAAGTTCGCCGTCGCCGAGCAGCACATAAACGCGAGAGCCGTCAGCGTTGACTTTGTTCCCGATCGCCATGCCCGTGGCCACAGAAAATCCCTGTCCCAGAGATCCGGTTGACATCTCCACACCGGGAACCTTCAGCATGTTTCCATGTCCCTGGAAAGGGCTTCCCAGCTTACGCAGACTCATCATATCCTCTACCGGATAATAACCCCGCTCGCCCAGCGCCGCATACTGCGCCGGAACCGCATGTCCCTTGGAGAGAACGAAACGATCCCGTCCCTCCATCTCCGGATTCTCCGGATCGATGTTCATCTCTCCGAAATACAGCGCCGTAAGAATATCCGCCGCGGACAGGGAACCGCCCGGATGCCCGGAACCGGCGTGATAGACGGCCCGGATCACATCCACCCGCACCCTGGCGGCGATGTTCTCATAGTACTCACGATTTTCTCTCTTCATCTTCATCTCCTGTTACATCCATGTTGATAATTTCATCTATTGCATACGGCAGTTTTTCCACGATATCGCTGGCGATCATGCCGTATTCGCCTTTGTCATCCGCCGCAAGATCTCCGGCCGCCCCGTGAATCAGTACGCCCGCTCTCGCCGCGTCCCAGGGAGAAAGCCCCTGCGCCGTCAGTGCCGCTATCACACCGGTCAGGACATCTCCGGCTCCGCCTGTGGCCATTCCCGGATTTCCTGAGGTATTGCGCCAGACCGTGACTGCACCGGTCTTCAGTGCGGAACTGTACCGCGCTACCAGCGTTCCGGCACCTTTCAGGATCGCAATTCCGCGGTACTTCCTCACAAGCGCTTCCGCCATCTCTTCCCGCGAGGTGGTCTGATCCAGATTCACGTCCTCCAGCAGACGTTTCGCCTCTCCAACATGAGGCGTCAGAATCAGTTCCCCGCTGTAGTTCTGTGCAAAGCCTGTAAGTTCATGTTCTCTGGCCAGCAGATTCAGACCGTCCGCATCGATAACCAGCGGGCCGTCGTAGCTGAGCAGAATCGCCTTCAGCATTCTCCTGGAGGAGGCAGACACCCCCATTCCGGGGCCGAACGCAATCACATCATAGTTCCAGGGCTCATTTCCTCTTCCTGCCAGTTTGTCGGCCACCCTGTCCCAGTCAACGCAGATTGCTTCCGGAACCGCGGTCTGCAGAACCGGGTAATTCGCCTTCGGCGTACAGATGTAAGTCAGCCCTGCACCGCTTCGCATCGATGCCCGGACCGAGAGCACCGCCGCTCCCGCCATTCCTGACGCACCGGCCAGAATCAGCACCCGTCCACAGTCCCCCTTATGGATATAGGGAGACCGCCCAGGAAGCAGTTTATGAACCATTTTTCTGGTAATTTCATAGTTTTCCGCCATATCGCACCTCCACTGTCATAGTTTCCGCTTCAGTCCTGTTGTAATGTATCGCTGCCGATGATTTCCGTCCGGTTATATCGACTATATCGGCAGAAAAATCTGCGCCATCGCGAAGTAAATGCTGAGCGCCACTGCGTCAGACACTGAGGAAATCGCCGGATTGGCAATCAGCGCCGGGTCCAGGTGGATCTTCTTGACGATCAGAGGAATCATACTCCCGATGATTTTGGCAAAGATGACAATAAACACCATCGATGTACAGACTGTCAGAGCGATGCCGGGGTTATGAATCCCGTCAATGAAATAGATCCTCAGATAGTTCAGTACACTGAGAATTACACCGATGATCACACCGACACGCATTTCCTTCCAGAGCACCCGGAGTGCATCATCCGTATCCACCTCGTCCGTGGCCAGGCCTCGGATAATCAGCGTCGCCGCCTGAGATCCCGTATTTCCCCCGGTTCCCATGAGCATCGGCATGAACGCCACCAGTTCGATTACCTTGGACAGTGACGTCTCAAAGTTGGTCACGATACGTCCGGTAAAAATATACGCCACCATTAGAATGATCAGCCAGGGCAATCGGTTCAGCGCGTGCTGCCACACCGGCGTATCCAGATACCCCCGGTCCGAATCATCGAAATCGATAACGCCGTTCATACGCTCGATATCCTCTGTCGCCTCATCCTCCATAACGTCCAGAATATCGTCAAATGTGATGATACCGACCAGCCGGTGTTCACTATCTACCACCGGCAGAGCCAGATATCCGTATTTCTTGAAGTCCTCGGAAACCTCTTCCTGGTCGTCGTCCACATCCTCATAGACGTAGTCCGTGACCATGATATCCTTGATTTTCACGGCGTCATCCGTCACCACCAGCGTGGACAGCGACACGATGCCGATTAGTTTCCGCCCCGTATCCTTGACATAGCAGGTATAAATG
>Ga0256404_1004307_pt1 | contig 27138 bp, 25 predicted proteins | sample RumenRJG_01DNA_FD_185990 | JGI IMG/M metagenome (GOLD analysis project Ga0256404, IMG submission 185990) | Bovine rumen microbial communities from Lethbridge, Alberta, Canada - RJG_01 | ecosystem: Host-associated > Mammals > Digestive system > Stomach > Rumen | place: Canada: Alberta | collected...
AAGACAGGAGAATCCAGCTTGTGACAACCACCCACGAAAGCCGCCTCATGAGCCACGACATTGTGCGCCGGGACGAAATCTGGATTGCAGACAAGAACGATGACGACAGCACAAAGCTTTTTAGCCTTGAAGATGAACAGGTGCGCATAGACAAGGTTCTTGACCAGAACTACATGGACAACGTGTGGGGCGGAGTGCCGGTGTTTAAGGATGCGGAATAGACAGAGCCTAAACTTTTGTGTTATTTATAACCGATTGAGACATGATGGCGAGTGTAGTAATCAAGTGCAATCAATTTTCGGGCATAATCATTGACTTGTTTGGTTGTCATGTGAGTGTCATACAAAACAGCTTCTGGTATTTGAATTGTGACTCGGCACATAATTACACCTTCTGAAAAAATATTCTAGCATAAGTTTCTTTTTCCTTCCACAGAGTTATCCGATTTTTTGCGCCGTAATTTATGCGGTCTTCCGGGCTAGGGATTGGAGCCACACCGGAGGCGGCCACTGGACTGAGCGACCGGTAGGGAGCGAGGGAAGCGGCTGGAGCGATAGCGGAATGGCGGAAAGCCCGACCCGCCGCAGGCGGGTAGCCTCCAGATTTTTAAATTTTTTATTCCACCATCTCCCGCATACGCTTGGCATTTTTTGCACCGCTGCCCTTGGGGTGGTTGTTAAAGTACATCTGCACTTTTTTTCCTTCGTGATTTGCCTTGCTTACGATTGGGACAAAGCTTGAAAGTTCATCGTCGGAATAGTCGTAGCAGTAGCGGGCGCTTCCGTTTGTGGAATCTTCCGTAGTATTGTACCAGGCATTTTTGTTCCGGCCATGCAGGCGGATGTAGGCATTGCTTCCTATAAATGGGGTTTTTGTCAAAGTGCCGTCGGTAAGGTTTTTAAGCTGGGGCATGTCGCAAAAGACGATGGATGCATTACGCTTTTCAAGCCCTTCAAAAACTGATTCGCGGATCCATTCACTGTGGCGAAATTCTATTACCACTGGAAATCCTTCAAATTCGGAGATGAGTTTTGCAAGGTAGATTCTGTTTTCCTTTGTGTAATGAAAGCTTTGGGGGAACTGGAAGAGGATGGCGCTCAGAACATCTTTTTGCATAAGGGGATTCAGTGCCAACTTAAAATCCGCCGCCGCCCCTTGCCAGCCTAAGCCAATCTCGTGGGTAAGGAGCCGGTTTGCCTTTACGCTAAAATTCAACTTGCCCTCCGACCGCTCGTAAAAACTGCAAAGCCGCTCCGCCGTAGGCATGTTGTAAAAGCTGCTGTTCAGCTCCAGGGCATTGAAAACCGTGGAATAATATAGAAGAAAATCTTTGCGCTTTAAATTCTCAGGGTAAAAAACGCCCTTCCATTCCGGGTAGTCGTAGCCGCTGGTGCCGATTAGAATGCCGTCCATCCTGCGCTATTTGTAAGTCCTTACAATGCGGAAACCAAAGAGGCCTGCCTTTTCAAAGGGATAGTTGCTGTTGCTTGAATAGCAGGGTTCGTAGCTGCTTCTGGAGCTAACAGTATAGTCTACGGTGTCCACGCTGTCCAAGACAGAGCCGCCCCTTCTTACGCGAGATTTTCCTGTAGAAGGTCCGTGGGGGTCTGTCTGGGCTTCCTGGGTGTAGTTGCTGCTCCAGTCCCAGCACCATTCCCAGGCACTTCCGCTCATGTCGTAAAGGCCAAGGTCATTGGCTTTTTTTTGTGCCACCACAGGCGCAAATTTGTGCTTCCAGTTTCCGTTGTGAATTGCAACTTCGTTCAGCTTGTCACTGCCGCTGTATTTTGTCTTGCTGTTCTTTACACCGCCGCGGGCTGCAAATTCCCATTCAGCTTCTGTAGGCAAGCGGTAACCGTCTGCGGTAAAGTCGCAGGTTACGCTGTCCCACATGCTAACGTTGCCGATTACGCTCATGTAGCTGGCAGCTTCCTGGTCACCGTAGGTTGTTCCTTCTATCTTTGTGTAGGGAACTTCGCCCCACTTTGCAGGGTCACTTTCGCCGTTAATCTTGTAGCAGGGAATTCTTCCTTCCAAGAGGCTTAGTTTGTTGCAAAAGTAAATGGCATCGTACCAGCTTGCATCCTGAACAGGAGTGTCTTCCCCATCTATGAATTCCCCAGATTTTCTTCCAATTACGTCCTTGTACAATTTGTAGGTTACTTCCGTTGCCCCCATCTCAAAGTCGCTAAGGGTAACTTGGTGGACAGGCTTTTCGTTTCCGTTTTCTCCGTCATTGCCCATCTGGAAGGTTCCGCCGGTAACAGTCACCATTCTTTCCAGGGGGGCAAATTTTTCACGGTTGGCCTCAAAAATCTTCTGGTCGTGCTCATGCTTTATTGAAACAACGTCCTTTCCGTATTCAGAACCAGAACGGCAGACCCTAAAGCTTATGCTGTCTGACTTTGTTTCTGGAACTGCATGGCCCCTTGCGCTGGCAGAACCGTCCTTTCCGCGGAAAATGCGCTCGCTTCCGCTTTCAAAGCCGGATGGATTTATCTGTTCACTTTCTGAATACATTCCGTTGTAGTCGTAGCACCATTCCGCAATTCCGTTGTTGATGTTGTCGAAGCGCTCTGCATCGGAAGCAACAAGTTCCTTTTCCTGCCTTGCAACATATTCCCATTCCGCTTCCGTTGGCAACCTGAATCCGTTTGCGGAAAAATCGCAGGCAACATTGCTTCCGTCCACTTTGTAGCAGGGCTTATAACCGGCCTTTTTGCTAAGCCTGTTGCAGAATTCGATTGCATCAAACCAGGAAACGTTTACAAGAGGATCTTCCTGCTGGGGATTTTCCTTGATTTTCATAATCTTTTTGTAAAGTTCCACTGATATTTCGTTTTTGCTCATCTCAAAACCGCTGAGAATTACCGTATGAACCGGGACCTCGTTCTCTTCACCGGATTCATTTCCCATATAAAGGACACCGCCTGGCACGCTTACCATAAAAAGATGAATGCCCTGTTCGTCAAGAGACCTCTTTGCACATGAGCCAAAGCAAAAAAATATTACTGCACACGCAGCCAAAGCAGCTGCAAACCTGATAGTCTTCATCAAATTCCTCTCTAGAGCAAATATTATATTATTTGCACAATCCGTACAAGTTGTATTTTTTGCAAAAAGTGCATATTATATTGCCATGCAAAAGATGATGACAATTCTTTACCCTGTAAAAACAGGGCTTTACGTAAACCTTACAAACCGCTGCCCCTGCGCCTGTACTTTTTGCATCAGGAACAATGCCGACAAGGTTTATGATGAACCAGATTCCCTTTGGCTTGAACACGAGCCTTCCTTTGAAGAAGTAAAGGCCGCCTTTGCCAAAGAGGATATGACGCGCTACACAGAAGTTGTATTCTGTGGCTTTGGAGAACCAACCGAAGCTTTGGAAACCCTTTTGCAAACAGCCCGCTTTGTAAAGGAAACTTACGCCCTGCCAACCCGCCTTAACACCAATGGCCTTGGCTCACTGATAAACAAAAAAGACATTGCCCCTCTTTTTAAGGGCTTGTTCGATGCAGTTTCAATCAGCCTGAATTCCAGCAGCGAAGAAATTTATCTTGAACGAATCCGCCCAATCTTTAAGGAAAAGGCCTATCCGGCAATGCTGGAATTTGCAAGGGAATGTAAAAAATATGTTCCAGACGTTACCATGACAACCGTCCACACTACAATCACCGAGCAGGATGAAGAAAAGTGCGCACGTATTTGCAAGGAACTTGGCGTTAACTACAGAATAAGGGAATTTGTCCCGCCAGCAAAATAAAATGAAAAGCCAGCTTACAACCCTTTGTTATATAGAAGAAAACGACAGCTACCTTATGCTGCACCGCACCGTAAAGGCCAATGACGAAAACCATGACAAGTGGATAGGAGTTGGCGGCCACTTTGAAGGCAATGAGTCTCCGGAAGAATGCCTATTGCGCGAAGTAAAAGAAGAAACAGGTCTTACGCTAAATGACTGGAGCTTCCGCGGAATAGTTACTTTTGTTTCTGATGACCATCCTGCTGAATACATGCACCTTTTTACAAGCTCCACTTTTACCGGCAAGCTTTGCCCCTGCGATGAAGGGGATCTTGAATGGGTAAAAAAATCAGAAATTTCCTCGCTGAACCTTTGGGAAGGAGACAAAATCTTTTTAAGGCTTTTGGCAGAAGGAGCACCGTTTTTTTCGCTAAAGCTGGTTTATAAAGACGGAGTTCTTGTTAGAAAAATCCTTGACGGAAAAGATCTTTCTGACTTAATGCAATAAAATATTCTGATGATAAAAATTGCTGCTAAGAAGCACCCCTTAGCATAAAAAAGCACGGCAGGCACTGGAGGGGCGAGTTGCTTGCAACTCGTTGCGCTAGCAATGGAGCGGGAAGGGACCCGCGGAACCCCGCAACGAAGTTTCAAGCGACCCCGCAAGCGCCACACACAAGAAGTGTCTGGCAGCAGAAAAAATACAATGCCCTAAAAGGAAGCGCCGCAAAAAAAAGGCCGCATCCAAACTTGGACACAGCCTTCCATTGCTTGCAAACTTGCAGAGATGGATTCTATTTCTTTAGCAGAGCCGCAAAAGGATTGTATGTTTCGCCGTCGTCGCTGCTATGCTTTGAAAGATATTCGTTGGCATTGTCCTGCTCTTCGTTGCTAACAACAGGCGTAAGGGAAATCCTCTTTTCTTCAACGTCAACCTTTTCCACAATAACGGGCATCTTGTCGCCGCTCTTGTAAACCTTGCGCAAATTGGTGTTGCGCTCAACCGGAAGCTTAGAAATGTGAACAAGGCCATCAATTCCGGGTGCAACTTTTACAAAAAGGCCAAAGTCTGCAACGCGGCTAACCTCTCCGTCAAGCTTTGTGCCTGCGGGAAGCTGCTTGTCCAAACCGTCCCAAGGATCTGCTTCCAGTTCCTTTGTGCTAAGGGACATTTTTTCGTGTGCCCAGTCAGCCTTTATAATCTTTGCGGTAACTTCCTGGCCAACCGTAAGCTTGTCGTGAATGTCGTTTACGCGCTCACGGCTAATTTCGCTTATTGGAAGCAGGGCCTGGAATCCGTTAACATCTATAAAGGCACCGTAGCTTTCCAGAGACTTTACCGTACCAGTAACCGTCATGCCAACCTTAAGCTCTGATGCAAGTTTGTTCAGCTGTTCATTAGCCTGCTGCTCAAGAATCATGCGGTTGGAAACTACAACGTTCTTTCCGTCGTTTTTGTATTCCTGAATCTTGAATGTAAGATGCTGGCCAACATATTCGGCAGGCTCTTTGCGGGTGCGGTAGCCCATCTGTGAATAAGGACAGAATGCGCGGGTTGAACCAATCATTACCTCAAAGCCGCCCTTAATTTCTTTTGTAACATGGCCTTCCACCGGAATTGAATTCTTATAGGCATTTTCAAGGACTTCTTTTCCTGCATCCTTTCCGCTAAGCTTGGTTGTAAAAGTAAGCTCTTCGTTTTTTCCGCTAAGAAAATACACTTTTATTGAATCGCCCTCTTTTACAGAGCAATTTCCATTTTCATCAGTAAGCTCGGCCTTGTTGAGGATGCCTTCGCTCTTAAGTCCAAGGTCAAGAAAAATCGTGTCGTCTGTTATTGCAACAATTTTTGTCTCTATCTGCTGACCAACTTCGTATAATGGTTTCATTCACCACTCCCAAAATAATTTTTTACAATAGTAATGTTTTTTTCTTATATAAACAAGGGCTTTCTCAAGGAGGGGGATGTCTCCCCCTGCGGTCGCACTTCGTTGCGCCCTACCCTCTCTGCGGGCTCAAACGCCGCCCGCAACGCCTGCTCCCCACCCCACTCGTCATGCTGAACTTGATTCAGCATCTATTTATTTTTTAGACTACCTGAACTTTTTCATCAAAGAATTGTATTCTTTTATTAAGGATGCAACTTCTTTTGAAGAATAATTGTCCTGGGTGTTTCCGCAAACGGAAGCTTTTGCCTTTAAGATTCTTAGAACGGATTCTTCCAAGCGTGGGCGGGACAAACCTTTTACAAAGGCATCGCATATTTGGCCAGCTCCGTCTGAATACACGGAAATGCACACCATGTCCGCCCCGGCATTTATTGCAGAAAGAGCTCCGTTTACAATGCCAAAATTTTTTCGTATGGCGGCCATTTCCAAATCATCAGTTATGATTATTCCGTCAAAGCCCAAATCCTGCCTAAGTATTCCTGTTAAAATTTTGTGGGACATTGTAGCAGGATATTTTGAATCAATCTTGGGGAACATGATATGTGCCGTCATTACAACTGGGATTTTTGCTTCTACCGCAGCCTTAAAGGGCACAAGCTCAAACTGCTTTAGCTGGGCATGGCTTTTGTTCACGCGGGGAAGGGCCAGGTGGGAATCCGTGTCGGTGTCTCCGTGGCCGGGAAAATGCTTTACCGCGCAAACAACGCCGCCGCTCTGCAGGCCGGATGCCATCTGCAAGCCGTATTCAACAACGGTATTGGCCTTGCTTCCATAAGAGCGCTCACCGATTATTGGATTTTTGGGATTGGAGTTAATGTCCATAACAGGGGCAAAGTCTACGTTTATTCCGCAAAGACGCAGCTGTTTTGCAGTAAGCTCGCCAACCTTAAAGACTTCTGCCGGAGTCTTGTTATTTGAATAATAAGAAGCCCCTTTTAACGAAAGGAGTTCCTGTGGCAAGCGCACAATCTTACCGCCCTCCTGGTCTGTGCAGATAAAGGCTTCAAAACCTGTGTTCTCTTTTACAATTGCCTGAATTTCCCTACAGACACGCCTTGTCTGCTCAACGCTTCGCATATTGTCGGAAAACAAAATAACGTTGGAAACACAATATTTTTTTAGAAAGGCCTTAAATTCCGGGGAAAGCTCCGTCCCTGTAAAACCGCAGACAATCATCTGTCCTGCAAGCTGGCGCACGGTCATTTTCTGAACAGCTGCCCTGAGTGTTTTTTCATCAGTCTTTTTTGGAGGAAGCTTTGGCTCTGGAGCAGAAACGCATGACACAATAAAAAATGCTGCCCCTGCCAACAAAGGCAAAAGTAATGGAAAAATTCTTCGCTTTTTCATTTAGGCAGTATAGCATGATTAAAAATATTTTTGAACTAGCTAAAGAAAACGCTAATCAATTTGCATTTTTGTTAGTAAATGACCCCAAAAAGGACAACTATGACAAAAAAATTAATCAGCGTTTTTTATTTTATTACCATTCTTTACTAGAAACTTTCTTTAATTTGTTTCCTTCAACTTTATATTTCGTTGAAGTCCCGTGTGATGTCCATTTATTGTAACGCTGATCTTCTATAAAACCTCCTTTAGAAAAAATTACATATGACCATTGTGCACGCTTACCAAGTAATTCAAAATTTCTAGTTTCTAAATCCCATAAATATATCGTTGTAACATCTATATTCCCAAGTTCAGAAGTAACTATATCCAAATAACCATCTTCATTAACATCTAGTAAAACAACGCGTTTAATACCACTTCCAAAATTCTTTAATTCTTTTCCATTCCAATCAATAATTGCAAGATAAGCAGGATAGTTAAGATTAAAACTCAACCTTACATTGTCCATATAAAATGAACCTGCGCCCTCCAGTTCTATACAAGTTTTACTCGCATCCGTATCCATATCTGCAAAACCTGTTGCCACAAAAGACATCATAAAAATAATTCCTAAAACAAATTTCTTCATAAAAGCCTCCACATATCAGTAAATAATTAATTTGTTGTCTATACTATTATATCACTCAATTTTTTTTTGCATAGTATCTATCAAGCATACAAAAAAGGCCTCCCAAAAAGGAGACCTTTGTTTGCGCATAAGAGGAAGCGGCTTTTATGCTGCTGTTATTGCAATTTTTTTGCTTTCGGTCAGGGCCTTGTTGCGCGGCATTGTGATGGTGAGGACTCCGTTCTTGAATGAAGCGGAAATCTTTGAGCCTTCAATGTCGTCCGGCAGGGTAAAGCTGCGGCTAAAGGAAGAAGACGTGCGCTCGTGGACAATCCATTCGCTGTTCTTTTTGTTTTCTTTCTTTTCTTCCTGGGTGGAAGAAATTGTAAGAACATTGTCCTTTAGGCTAAGGTCAACATCCTTTTCCGTGAGGCCGGGCAAGTCCATGTCCAAAACATAGGTGTCGCCATTCTGCTTTACGTCAACCTTTGGCATTCCAAAATGCGTCTTGCGCAATTCAGGGAATCCAAATCCGTCTTCAAAAAGTGAATTAAACAAAGCAAGTTCGTTCATAATCTATGCCTCCAAATATGAATTAAGTTTTTTGTACGCGGAAGGAGTTTTTCTTTCTTTGTACACTTAACATGAAGCAGATTCCGTGCCAAGTTTTGTGTTTTTTCCAAGGAACATACGCCGCCGTGGAGGGGCGCGGCAGCGTTGCTGATGGCGCAGGTCCCTGAGCACCGTCGAAGGGCCGGAGCCATCAGCAATGGAGGGGGTAGGGGCCCCCGGAACCCCGAAAGGGCGGTGACGAAAGGCCTATCCGGTCGAATTAGCCAAGGAATGAATGGTAGAGCATTAAAAAGTACCGTCCAAAAAAGTACCATTCAAAACCCATAAATGAATAAAAAACTGTGTCACTTTGACGCAAAACGGTATGCCAAATTTGTAAAAAAAGTGGCATTTTTACCTATAATTTACTCTATAGCATAAAATTTGTTTCTATTATATACTCGTAAGAATGATTGACACTTCCAAAGCAAATTTTAACAGTATCTATAATACGCTAAAGAATGCGCCGGATTTCCGCAACCAAATGTACAACACCATGATTGAACTTATGGACAATCAGGAAAAGCTGTTTGCCAAGCAGGAATCAAACCTGCCACCCGATCTTGCAGAAAAACTAATCCGCATCAGGCAAAGATCTTCCGAGCATCCTGTCTTTCAGCTTTTTAGGGACAACCCCTTGGCCAAGGCTCTTACGGAACGCTACAACAACAAGCAGCAGCTCCGCCTTATGAAGTACATGACCCGCGTTCAGGACAAGGCCGCTCAAAAAATGCTGGAAGACAAGGAATTTGCAAAGCCTTTTGCCGAGCTTGAGGAATTTGACGCAGTAATCCTTTCCGTAGACATCCGCCGTTCAACAGAGCTTATGCTACGCGCAAAGTCCCCTCAGTTTTATGCAGAATTTGTAAACGAGCTGAACACCATGCTTATAGACGTGGTAAAAGAAAATTTTGGCATCTACGACAAATTTACCGGCGACGGACTTCTTGCCTTCTTCCCGGACTTTTATTCTGGCAAGGATGCCCTAATTTATGCGCTTGAATGTGCAGACGAATGCAAGGCTGTTTTTAATTCCATATTCACCAAATATGAGGACAACTTTAACATTGACCGCAAGATAACTGGCCTTGGTGCGGGAATAGACTGCGGTTCGGTTTACAAAGCCGGCGTGGAAACCGAATACACGGTTGTAGGAAGCCCTGTTGTATACGCGTGCAGACTTTCTTGCGCCCCAGCAGGAAGCACATACATAACTGTCCGCGCACAGAACAAGCTTTCTTCCATGAACTGCACATACTTTAATTCCCAGCCAACAAAGGTTGCAATAAAGCACGAAGCCACGGCCTATGCATTCAGCATAACAAGAAAGCCCAATGCAAGGCTTCACTTGAACGAGCCGGAATGGTACAATTCAACTACGACAAAGTAGCAAAGAGTTTTTTATGATTAATTCGCCATTGGTATTGGGTATTATTTTCTTAGTGGCCGCCTTTTTCTTTTGCATCGTTGCTTTTTTTATGGGCAGGCCAGAAGCCGTAAAAAAAACGCCACTCTTTAAGCCAAGCAGTTTTATCTTTTACCTGATTGGCTGCCTTACTTTTGCAACCGGAATTTTATTTGTCACGATGCGAAATGAACTTAGCAAGCAAGCAATCCAGGTTATTGCACTTGTTTACCTTATCATACTGATTGTCATTTTCTTTATCTTTATTCAAATGATGGGTAGCAAAAAGAAATGAATCCTCCGCCACGCAACACCCTCCACCATGTAAAGGCAAGCACTCAGTACAAGCGGGAGCACAAGGCAGACTATGGCCGCGAGCAGATAGAAATCCTCTACGAAGACAAGGACATTGTTGTTATAAACAAGCCCACGGGTCTGCTTTCCGTTCCCTATCCTGGAAGCAAGGCAAGAACCGCACTTGACCTTCTGGAAAAAATCATGCGCTCGCGGGGAACCTTTTCTGCAGGACACAGGCCTTTTACCGTTCACCGTCTGGACAGGGACACAAGCGGTGTTATGATGTTTGCCCTTAACGAAAAGATGCAGAAAAAAATCATGGACAGCTGGCACACCATGGTAACAGAAAGGCTTTACCATGCCGTTGCAGAAGTTTCGCGAAAGGCATTGCCGCTCCAAGACTCTGGGCTTATAGACGACCCCTTGGCACAAAACGCCCACCACGTAGGCTATGTTCCCCACGACAAGGACGACAAGGCAAAAACCGTTGCCGCCCGCACCCACTACAAGATTTTGCTGCGCGGAAAAACACATTTTCTTTTTGAGCTTTCCCTTGATACAGGCAAGAAAAATCAGATACGAGCCCACCTGGCAAGCAAAGGCTACCCTCTGGCCGGAGACGAAAACTACCGCGCAAAGACAGACCCTTTTAACCGCCTTGCCCTTCATGCCCGCACCTTAGAATTTGACCACCCGGCTACTGGCCAGCACATGAAGTTTGAAGTTCCCGAGCCTGACGAATGGGCAGAATACGTAAAGAAGGGAGACCCCAATCCCCAGCCTCCTGTCTGGTCTGCAAAAAATCCCTACAACGCAGAACTAAAGCAGAGACAAAGGCAAATGGAAAAGGCCCTTGCAAAAAAACAGGAAGAAAAGCAGCTTGCCCCACGACTTTCCGCAAAGCAGAAAAGCCGCATGGATTTTATTGCCCAGGGCAAGTTTAAAAGCGGTAAAAAGTAATAGGTTATTACTTTATTGTTAAGGACTCGGCTATTTCGGCAAACGTATCTGCAAACGAATCGTAATTATCTTCTATAGCCGTACAGGTAAAGAGAAAATATGTTTTCTTTTTATTGCTCTTAACAAACTGAACTTCCTTTATGTCAGCACCATCACTATTGGAAGCTGTATAAACATGGAAATATTCGCCCCTGTCAACAAGATTAAAATTCTTAACAGATGATGAATAGTAATTTTCCAGAATATCCAAATATTCCCCGGTGGTATATGCCTTGTCCAAAGTTTCCTTTAAAAGAGACACGCTTGAGCACACTCCACTTTTTGAATCAGCTGGGGAGACAAAATTAAAGATGGAAGAAGAATTTGTATACTGTCCAAGCCATTCCACAGGTAATCTTACCGAACAGTCACTTGTGCTCAATTCAATGGAATCATCAGATATGGCTGAAGGCTTTATTTTGAATGACTTAAAAATGTTCTTATATTCAGAGTAATACGAGTCAAAACTTTCCACAGGGCTTGATCCAGTGATGATATAGGATTTATTGTCCTTGATTTTTATAAACTGAACTTGCTTTACATTCAGGCCGTTTATCGTAGCAGTATAGATGTGATAATTTTTTCCTTCCTCAATCATCTTAAAATTGGGAAAAAGAATTTCAAGTTGTTCTTTGCCTGCCTGTAGAGATGCCTTTTCGGTAACATTTTTATTGACAACCCCGGACGTTATGTTGCAGTTACTTTGAAAAGCCTCGCCTTGCTTTTCTGGGGCCAAAAGACATAACACGCTTGTGCCTTTTACAATCCGGAACGAATTCATAGCGCTCCAGCCTTCGGGAACAGATACGGAGCAATCCTTCGTACCAACCGTCATAACATTTTCTTTTGCAAAGACTGCCGCAGAAATAAATGCGATTATTCCTGCCAATACAAACAATTTTCTTTTCATGCAAGCACTATAGCATATTGGGGCAAGCAATGTCCAGTTTTGATTTTCATTTTAACGATAGCAGTTATGACGGGAATCTTTAGGACGAGAGTCCTACTTGCTCTACGATTTAGTCTTTGGCTAACTCGACTGAACATGCCTTTCGTCACCGCCCTTCCGCCCTTCGCTATCCGCTCATACCGTCCTGCGGCCGGTACTAAAGGGTTGCAAGCAACCCGGGGCTCCACGGCGGCGTAGGCTGGTCTAACCACTTTTACTCTCCGCTAAGGGCTACAACAGGGTCAAGCTTTGCGGCACGGGAGGCAGGGCTTAGGCCAAAGAAAACTCCCACGAAGACAGAAAAGACGAATGCAATAAAGCAGGACTTAAAGCTGATTACAATGTCTTGCGAGCGCACGTATTCCACGGCAATGCTTATTGCTATTCCAAGAATTATTCCAGCAATTCCACCCATAAGCGTTATGCTTGCAGACTCAACCAAGAACTGCTGGCGTATGGTGTTAGGACTTGCGCCCAGTGCCTTTCTTATGCCTATCTCCTGCTTGCGTTCAGTAACCGTAACAATCATTATGTTCATTATTCCAATTCCGCCAACCAAAAGAGAAATGGTTGCAATTCCGGAAAGCATCATGGAAAGCGTGTTGGTTATCTGGCTAACCTGGTCTATCATTGTCTGCATGGACATAACCCTAACAGAACCTTCCGTCCCGGTAAGATTCTTGCAGTAGGTTTCAAGTGCAGTTGCCAAGTCGGTTGCCTTGTCGGATGACACAGCCTGAACCATTACCGTAGAGGCGTTTGGATTTGGCGCGATTTTTTTTGCATAAAAGCCCCTCGTTACGTAACAGCCGGACGCCGTAGACTCCATGCCCGAATTCTGCTCGGCAAAAATTCCTATGACTTCAAAATTAAAGGGCACTTTGTCTGCAACAAGGGTTATGTACTTGCCAACTCCGTCTCCGTTTGGAAAAAGGGAAGATGCAACTTCGCTTCCCAATATGATTTTTTGCGTACCCATTGCATCGTCGGTTACATCAAAGCTTCTGCCCTGCTCCACTTTTAAACCGCAGGCCTCTATGTAACCAGATTCAACCGCGGTGCAGGAAGCGCTTGCACTTGTGTCTCCGTAAGCTACAGTTCCAGAAAGACTGTTCTTGTACCAAATCTTTTTTATTCCAGAAATATTCCCGAACAAATCTTCACGGAAACTTTCGTTAAATTCTATGGTAACGGCCGCCACACCCCTTCGCATAAAACCGGAACCAATGCTTACCATGTCCAAGCCGGATGAACCGAATGTGTTCTGAATCTGCATTGTGGAGCTTTGCCCCATGCTCATGATTACGATTACGGATGCAACACCAATAATAATACCCAAAAGAGAAAGCACGGTTCTTGTCTTGTTGCGCCTAAAGTTTTGCAGTGCATTCAAAAAATCCTCAAACATAGACTATGCCTCCTGCCCTGCCCCGGAAGGCTTTTCTTCTGATGAATCAAAAGACTCCGGTTCCTGCTTTTGGTCAGACTGAATCTTTCCGTCAAAAATCCTTATGCAGCGGTCAGATGCGGCACCAACACGCGGGTCATGGGTAACAATAACAACCGTGGTTCCCTTTTTGTTTATTTCCCTAAAAAGACGCATTACCGCCTTACCTGTTTCGCTGTCCAAGGCACCGGTAGGTTCATCGGCAAGAATTATGCGGGGACTCGTTACTGTGGCACGGGCAATTGCAACACGCTGCTTTTGACCACCAGAAAGCTCGTGGGGACGGTGGTTCATTCGCTCGGCAAGACCAACTTTCTGCAAGGCTTCTTTTGCCAACTCCGCCCTTTCCTTCCGTTCAACTCCAGCGTAACGCAGGGGTAGCATTACGTTTTCAAGCACGGTCATAGACGGAAGCAAAAAATACTGCTGGAAAACAAAGCCAACGGTCTTGTTTCGGAGTTCAGCCAATTCACTCTCATCCATAAGAGCCGTTTCTTTTCCGTTTATCTTTACAATGCCACCAGAAGGCCTGTCCAAGCAGCCAATCATGTTCATGCAGGTTGACTTTCCCGAACCGGATGGGCCCATTATGGTAACAAATTCACCCTGTGTTATGTCAAAAGAAATGCCCCGCAAGGCAAAGACCTGGGTGTCTCCCATTGTATATGTGCGCTTTACGTCTTGCATAGTTATTACGGATTCAGCCATCTTGCACCTACCTTCCGCGGGGAGGCATACCGCCACCCATTCCGCCACGCATTCCTCCCATACCGCCCATGCTTCCCCTTCTGCGTCCGGACGTTTCAGCAGAACTCTGGGCCTTTAGAACCTCGCCACCCTTTAGACCGTTTTCTATCTTTACATAGTCAGCAGTGTAGGGGCTTACCGTAACATTTATCTTTTCTCCGCTGGGCACAAGCTGAACAAAAGCCTGTCCGTTTTCGCGTCCAACCGCATAGCGCTCTACAACAAGAAATTTTTCATCAGGGCTGATTTTTATCTTCCCGGAAAAAGAGAAGTTTGGAAGGATTCCTTCAGGATATTCATCAATGCGAACCTTTGCCTTTACAACAGTTGCTCCGCGGGACGTAACCTCACCAATTGCAGGCCAGCTTACAACATATCCGTTAACGGTTTTTCCGCTCAGGGCAGAAAAGGTAAATTCAACAGTCTGACCAACTGCCAGCTTGGAAACATCCGTCTCAGAAATTTCAACATCGGCGGTCAAATAGGAAACGTCAACAATAGTTCCTACCGAGTCCTTTGCTTCAAGTGAATCTCCAACTGCAACATCTATATCTGCAATGATGCCGTCAAAGGTTGCAGTAACCTTGCGCTCTTCCACCTTTTGAACAAGGGCATCCCTCTGGGTTTTCATCAGCTGGTACTGGCGGGCGGCTCCTGTAATAAGGGTGGTCTGCATGTCATAATCATGCTTTGCAAGGTTGTATTTTTGCGTAGTGTCATCAAGCTGGATTATTACATCACCTTTTTTTACGACATCACCCTGCTTTACGTTTACGGCCACAACAGTTCCGTCGGAAAGGGCCTGAAGGGTCTGCTTCTGGGCTGCGGAAACAGTGCCGGCAATATCAATTGCATTTTCATAAATTTCTTCGCGGACTTTATATGTCGTATTGTTCAGCTTTTTTGCGGCAAGAAGTTTCTTTACCACGCTCAAGGCGCCAATAATCACAACTACCGACACAATAAGAATAAGCAAAAGTTTTAACCATCTATTTTTCTTTTTAGCCATAAAATCCCCCTATTTGATTGCCTTAATTTCATCATCACGGCAGAATAAAAGCTTTGTCTCGTCGTTGTAAATCAGAAGCTCAATATCGTTTATAAGGCACTGAATTTCATAATTCTCTTTGTTTGCCTTTGCATTCCTGTATTCACTCAGGGTAACGTAGCCCTGTCTGTAGTAGCGCTCTTCATCAGCGGCAAGTTTTTTGTACATGTCAAGCGACTCTTCGTTGGTTTTCTTTTTCCACTGAATGTCTGAAAGCTGGGTCTGGCGGCTAATCATTTCCGTCTGGTAGTCTTTTTCCGCAGACTGAATGTCTATCTTTTCCTGCTCTTCGGCAATCTCTTTCTGCTGATCCGTTATGTTGGCAAGCAAGAATGGCTGCGGGCTAAAGGAAAGGCCAAAGGTATAGACAGGGTAAAAGCTGTCGGTTTTGAGTGGCCAGGAAACTCCGGCACTTGCGGTAAGACCCGTTCCGTTCCAAGTAAGTGATGAACCCAAATCAAGGGTGTCTGAATCCGTGGAGGAATTGTCAAAAGTGTAGCCTGCCTTGCCCCGCACGGTAATTTTTGAATCTGCATTACGGTTCAACGTATTGATGCGGTTGGTCCATGTGGCTTTTTCTATCTTTGCAAAGGCTTCCTTCTTAAAGGATAGCACGTCCACCGCTTCTGCCTGAGGAACTGAATCTGGCAAAAATTCAACAGCATCATTACCATCGTATTCTATACCGCACTTGGAGGCAAAGATTTTTGTCTGGCGTTCAAGTTCACGCTTGTTTATCTCTACGTTGCGCTCCCCGGAAAGAACCTTCATTTCTGCCTGGCGGTATTTGAGGGAGCCTGCTATGTATCCCTTGGCACGGATTTCATTAAAGGCCAGCTGGTCATCATACAAATCGTTTTCCGCTTTTACTATTGAGGCTGCAGTTGAATAAAGCGACTTTAATTCAGTGTAAAAATCCTTTTCCGCGGTAATAAGGCCATTTTGCAGTGCACGGCTTGCTTCAAGAACGCTGCGCTCTGACTTTAGCTTTGTCACTTCCAGCTTTTGCTTGTTTTTTGAATACAAATCCACGCTCATGTAAAGGGACTTGTTCTTTGTGTCCGTGCCGTCCTCTTCCTTATACTTAATGTCGGCAGAGGCCCCAAGCGTAAGGTTGTTCAGCTGGGGGATGGAAAGTTCTGCGGAGGGAGAAAATGTAACCCTTCTGTGTTCGCCGTCAGTCGTTACTGTAACGGTACCGCTTTCAATCTTAAAATTCCATCCGTTGGATATCTTTGTTGCTTTGTCTTCCAAAACTTGATTCTGAAGCGAATTTGTAAGCTTTTTTACATTCAAATCATTTTGCAGATAGCCCTGCAAAAGATCTTCCGCTTTCTGGTGGGCAAAAAGAGGCATAAGAGAAATTGGAAAAAACAAACATAAAAGTTTAAGTCTCTTCATATACTAATAATACAAATAATCATGCAAAAAAGTAATACTTTTTTTAGAAACATTATAATTTTCTTATTTTTCGACCAACAGCCTGCCTTACTTGATTATCGTTTTTCTTTATGCTACCGTAAAAATATGATATTATCAATTTTACCAACATTTTGGTTTTCATCTTGGTTTTGGCTCGCAATTTGCGTGATTTGCATTGTTATAGAAGTCTCTACGCTCTCTTTAACAACAATCTGGTTTGCCATTGGCGCTTTTGCAATGGTCTTTATCTCCATGATAGCTATGCCTTTCCAGATTCAGCTTCTAATTTTTACTATTATATCTGTTCTGCTTTTGATTTTTACCCGCCCAATAGCACTAAAAAAGCTGGCTGTAAAACGCGCCGCAACGAATAGCGACAGTATAATAGGAAAGAAAGCTGCCGTTACCGAAAAAATCACTCCACTCAGCAAGGGTGCCATAAAAGTTAACGGCTTAATCTGGACGGCCACGGTCAAGGATGAAAACGAACTTGAAGCTGGAGAGCTTTGTGAAATTGTTTCTATTGAAGGAGCTACAGCAGTCGTAAAAAAGGCTGAGTCTGTAAAGGCGGATAGCCCTTCACAAGAATAGACAGCTTTAATTCCAAGTTCTTGCAAAAAATCGTCATTGTCAAAAATTTGAAATTAAGCAAAAAATATCCATATAAAATAAGGAGAATTTTATGGGACTTTATGTTATCATTGCAGCCGCATTTGTAATCATGCTGTTGATTATCACAAACATCAGGATTGTACCGCAGTCACAGGCATACGTAATTGAACGCCTTGGAACTTACGCTTCCACTTGGCAGACAGGTCTTCACGTAAAGACACCGCTGATTGACAAAATGGCCAACCATGTTTCGCTAAAGGAAAAGGTTCTGGACTTTCCGCCACAGCCGGTTATTACAAAAGACAACGTTACCATGAAAATTGATACCGTTGTTTACATGCAGATTACGGATCCAAAGCTCTACACTTACGGTGTAGAAAACCCCCTGCTTGCCATTGAAAACCTTACCGCAACAACCCTCCGCAACATTATAGGCGAACTTGACCTTGACGCAACGCTTACAAGCCGCGATGTTATCAATACAAAGATGCGCTCTATCCTTGACGAAGCCACAGACCCCTGGGGAATCAAAGTTAACCGTGTTGAAGTAAAGAACATTGTGCCGCCGGAAGCCATCCGCGAGGCAATGGAAAAGCAGATGCGTGCCGAACGTGAACGCCGCGAAAAGATTCTTATTGCAGAAGGACAGAAACAGTCAGAAATCCTTGTTGCAGAAGGAAAGAAGCAGTCAATGATTCTTCAGGCCGAAGCAGAAAAGGAATCCACAATCCTTAGGGCTCAGGCAGAAAAAGAAGCCCAGGTTCAGCGTGCTCAGGGTGAAGCCGAGGCTATCCGCGAAGTTCAGCAGGCAACGGCAGAAGGTCTTAAGATGATTAAGGACGCCAACATTGATGCCAACGTAATAAAGCTCCGCAGCCTTGAAACTATGGAAAAGGCCAGCAACGGTCAGGCAACAAAGATTATCGTTCCGGCAGACTTCCAGAACTTGGCAGGTGTTGTAAGTGCAATTTCTGCTATTGCAAAGAAATAAAAAAATGATTAGCTTGAATGAATGACAATGCTTTTACAAAACTAGCCATTCGAGCTAATCAACGGTTGGTTAATCACTTCAATACTGATTAACACATTAATCAACGAACCTCCACGCGAATAAAAAAACCGGCAATCTTATCGCTAAGACTGCCGGTTTTTTAGTTTTAGAAAACTCTCTTTACCAATGCCTATTTCTTATTTCTCTGCTTAGAGACAATATCAAAGATAACAGCCAAAAGCAAAACAAGACCCTTTACAGCCTGCTGCCAGTTCATGTCTATACCCAAAATGGACATACCGTTGTTCAAAACGCCCATGAATATAGCACCGACTACAGCACCGCCGATTGTACCTGTTCCACCGTATGCAGAAGCACCGCCAATAAAGCAGGAACCGATTGCATCCATTTCGTAGCTTTGTCCAGCCGTAGGAGCTGCTGAATTAAAGCGTGCGATACAAACCAAAGCAGCAACAGCTGAAAGGAATCCCATGTTTGTATATGCAAACATCATAACGTTGTCTGTGTTAACACCGGAAAGCTTTGCAGCCTTTGCGTTACCACCAATTGCATACAAGTAGCGGCCAGGAACCGTATTCTGTGTGTAGTAGCTATAGAAAATAACAACCGCAGCAATCAGAACCAAAACAGTAGGAATACCGTGGTGATGTCCCAACTGCCAGCAAACAAGAAGAACAACTACCGGAACAAAAATAAGGCGAAGGATGAATGAAACCTTGTCTGTTACTTCGTATCCCTTCTTTATCTTTGTTGCACGGCTCTTGATAGAGTAGGCAATCATTACCACACAAATTACAGCGGCAATAACCATTGTTGTTACAAGGCGGATGAACTTAAGCTTGTCTGTTGCAGGACCAACCAAGCTTTCTGCCTGGGAAGCGTTCAACAGATCCGGCATAAATACTTCCGGAACGTAGCTTGCAAACAGGTTAAGGTACTTCTGCGGGAAGGGGGAAATTGTAAGACCGTCAAGAACGATAAGTGCAACACCGCGCCACAAAAGCATACCGGAAAGTGTTACGATGAAAGGCGGAATGTGGACATAAGCAATAAAGGCTCCGTGCCATGCACCAATCAAAAGACCAACAAGCAGACAAATGATAATTGCCGGCACTATTGGCATCTTGGCATCTACAATCAGCTTACCTCCGATTGCACCAACAAGACAAACTACGGAACCAACAGACAAATCGATGTTACCACCGGTCAAGATACACAGCAACATACCGGCCGCAAGAATCAAAACGTATGAGTTCTGCAGGATGATGTTTGTAATGTTTGAAGGGGTAAACATTGTTGCGCTTCCCTTCAAAACAATCTGAAGCACCTGGAACATAATCATAACCACAACAAGAATAAGAAGCATTGTGTGGTCTTTTAAAAGCTTTTTGGTAAAATTCAATGGGCTTCCCGCTCTGGTATTTTCAGCCATAATTTTCTCCTCTATTATTATTTACCGGACTCAATAATCCGTGTCATGATTTTTTCCTGGGTGGCTTCAGAACCCTTCATCTCACCAACGAACTTTCCTTCGTTCATGATGTAGATGCGGTCGCACATACCCAAGATTTCTGGCATTTCAGAAGAAATCATCAGAACAGACTTGCCTTCAGAAACCATCTTGTTGATAATGCAGTAGATTTCGTATTTTGCACCTACGTCAATACCGCGTGTCGGTTCGTCAAGGATAAGAATGTCCGGTTCAGCAAAAAGCCATTTGCCTATAAGAACCTTCTGCTGGTTTCCGCCGGAAAGGTTTCCAACGTCTTCCTGGACAGAAGCGCACTTTGTATGCATATCCTTTGCCATTTCAACCGAATACTTGTTTTCAAGGTCAATGTCGATTGAGTGGTATTTGTTTACAATCTTCTGAAGGTTTGCGCTTACGGTATTCTTTGCGATAGACTCGCTAAGAATCAATCCGTTACCCTTGCGGTCTTCCGTAACGTATGCAAGTCCGTGCTTGATTGCAGACTTAACATCAGGGAAGTGAACTTCCTTGCCGTTAAGGAAAATTTGGCCGCGGATGTTGGCACCGTAGCTGTGACCAAAGATACTCATTGCAAGTTCGGTACGACCTGCACCCATAAGGCCTGATATACCAACAACTTCACCCTTGCGGATGTTAAAGTTTACGTGGTCGCATACCTTGATTCCGTCAAAAACCGGATGGTCAACGCACCAGTCTTTTACTTCAAAGCAAACTTCGCCAATGTGAGGTTCACGCTTGGGGAAGCGGTCCGTAAGATCACGGCCAACCATAGCCGCAATGATTTTATTTTCATCTACCCCGTCTTTTTCCTTGTCAAAAGAAGTTACAACTGTACCGTCACGGATAACGGTAATCGTGTCTGCAACATAAGCAACTTCATTCAACTTGTGGGAAATCAGGATAGAGGTAATTCCCTTTTCTTTCTTAAGCTTAAGGAGCAAGTCCAAAAGCTTCTTTGCTTCCGTGTCATTCAAGGAAGCCGTAGGTTCGTCAAGAATAAGAAGACGTACATCTTTGGCAAGAGCCTTTGCAATTTCTACCAGCTGCTGCTTACCTACGCCAATGTCTTTTATAAGAGTGTGCGGATTTTCGTGGAGACCTACTATAGCCAATTGTTCCGAACACCTTTGGAAGGTTTCATCCCAGTTAATCTTTGCCTTTGAACCGCATTCATTTCCAAGGAACATGTTTTCAGCAATGGAAAGAAGTGGAACCAGAGCCAATTCCTGGTGAATGATTACGATACCTTTTTTTTCACTGTCTTTTATAGTTTGGAATTTACAAACATCACCGTTATAGACTATATCTCCTTCATAAGTTCCGTATGGATATATTCCGGAAAGAACGTTCATCAAGGTAGATTTTCCAGCTCCGTTTTCTCCACAAAGCGCATGGATTTCTCCGTCCGCAACCTGAAGGTTAACGTTGCTAAGAGCCTTTACTGGTCCGAACGTTTTGGTGATTTGTTTCATTTCCAACAACATTTTTGCCAATTGGAAGCCTCCGTAAAAAATAAAGTCCCTAAAAAAACCGCCCACTTATTCGGCAGGCGGTTCTTAACTTTCAGTCTTTTGTTAAAGACTATTCAATGTCTGATGCGCTGTAGTAACCAGAGTCAATGAGCAATGACTTGTAGTTGCTCTTGTCACCGTATACTGGTTCGCAAAGGAATGAAGGAATGATTCCTGTTCCGTTGTCATAAGTCTTTGTATCGTTAATCGGAGGTTCTGAACCCTTAGCGATAGCATCGACCATCTTTACAACCTGGCTAGCAAGTGTACGTGTATCCTTGAATACTGACATTGCCTGTGTTCCAGCGATCATGTTCTTTACAGATGGCTTGTCGCAGTCCTGACCAGTTACGAGTGGGAAGTTTGCTGCTGTGTAACCAGCTGCTACGAGAGCGTTTGTGATACCCTGTGCAACAGAGTCGTTTGAAGAATAAACAGCGTCAAGCTTCTTTCCTGCAGGACCGTATCCCTGAGCAGCGATAAGGTTTTCCATACGCTTCTGGCCAGCTTCTGTAGACCAGTTCAAAGTTGCACACTGTGCTTCTGAAGTCTGTCCAGATGGGCAAACGAGAACGCCAGAGTCAAAGTATGGCTTAAGAACATCCATTGCACCACCGAAGAAGAAGTGGATGTTGTTGTCATCAGGTGAACCTGTGAACAATTCGATGTAAGCTGGATCGTCTGCTGTGCGTTCCTTGAGCTTAAGGTTGTCTACGAGGTATGTACCCTGGATTGTACCAACTTTGTAGTTGTCGAATGTTGCATAGTAAGTAACAGCGTCGCTGTTCATGATAAGGCGGTCATAAGCGATAACTTTTACGCCCTGCTTCTTTGCTGTGTCAAGAACACCCTTAAGTGCGCTACCATCGATAGAAGCAATAACGAGGATTGAGTCGCCCTGTGTGAGCATGTTTTCAATCTGGCTTGTCTGCTGAGCAATGTCGTTGTTAGCATACTGAAGGTCTACGAAGTAACCGGCTGCTTCCAGTTCCTTCTTCATGTTAGCACCGTCCTGGTTCCAGCGCTGAAGTGATTTTGTTGGCATAGAAACACCAACTTTTACCTGCTTTGTCTTATTGCAAGATACGAATGAGAGTGCACTTGCAACCATTGCCAAAGATAAGAATAAACTAAGTACCTTTTTCATAGAAAAAAGCCCCCTTTTCTTTAATTTTTTTCCCGTTTCTAATTCGGATAATTATATATTACACGAATTCCACCTGCGTGGATTAGCATTAATCTTGAATTTTTTGCGAATATAAGGATTTTTTTTGCTTTTTTTCATAACTTTTCTGCTTACCATCTGGATTTTTTTGTGGTCAAAAAATTACCAAGCCTAGCCGGGATTGAAGGGGACGCAGTACGTGTTCAGCATACCTTCGTTGCCTAAAAGCATGGCTTTCTGCTATAATTATTCATTATGAAAACAACTTCTAAACAGACAAAATCCCACGGAACTCTTACCGGAGACAATCACAAGGCTTTGTGGAGCGGACGCTTTGCAGAGGGACCAGATGCCGCTGCAGTAGAATTTGAAACTTCTATTAACGTAGATGAGCGCATGGCTCTGGATGACATCCGGGGCTCCGTTGCACACGCCACAATGCTTGGCGAGCAGGAAATCATCAGCAAAAAAGAGGCTGCACAGATTGTAAAAGGCCTAGATTCTATAGAAAAAGACTTGCTTTCCGGCTCACTTAAAATAGACTATTCAGCGGAAGACATCCATTCATTTATAGAAGCAACCCTTACGGACAGAATTGGAGAGGCAGGAAAAAAGCTCCACACCGGACGCAGCCGCAACGACCAGATTGCCCTTGACGAAAGGCTTTACCTCCGCCGCGTAATTCCGCTTTTGCAGAACAGAATAATCACAACCATGGAAGCCCTTGTTAGCATAGCAAACGAACACAAAAAGACCCTTCTTACCGGATACACCCACATGCAGCACGCCCAGCCCGGAACCCTTGCACAGCATCTTTTGGCCTGGACCTGTATGCTGCGCCGCGACTGGGAGCGTCTGGAAGATTCCCTTGCACGCATATCCGAATCTCCACTTGGCAGCGGGGCTCTTCAGGGCAGTACCCTTCCTCTTAACCGCGAATTTGTTGCAGAAAAACTTGGCTTTGACGGGGTAACGCTTAATTCGCTGGACAGCGTAAGTGACCGCGACTACTGCATAGAATTTACTTCTGACTTTGCCATGCTTCAGTCCCACCTGAGCCGCATGTGCGAAGAAATTGTCTTGTGGAGTACAACCGAGTTTTCTTTTGTGGACCTTAGCGAAAAATGGTCTACCGGTTCTTCCATAATGCCGCAGAAAAAAAATCCCGACTTTGCAGAACTAATTAGGGGACGCACCGGAAAAGTTTACGGTGACCTCTTTAACCTTCTGACTATGGTAAAAGGACTTCCACTTGCCTACGACCGAGACCTGCAGGAAGACAAGGAGCCTCTCTTTGACGCGCTTGACACCGTGGAAGCAAACCTTAAAGTATTTACCGCAATGATAAGCAGCGCAAAATGGAATGTAAAGAAGATGGCAGAAAGCTGCGACGGAGGCTTTGCAAATGCCACGGATGTAGCAGAATACCTTGTGCAAAAGGGTATGCCCTTCCGTACAGCACATGGGGTTGCTGCAAAAGCAGTGCGCATGGCTATAGACGCAGGCCTTACTAAAATAGAAGATTTGTGCATGGAAGAACTCCAGCAGTGTTCTGAACTGATTCAGGAAGACATCTACGAAAAGCTTGACCCGGCAGCTTGTGTTGCCCAAAGAAAAACCACAGGAGGACCTTCCCCTGTGACTACTGCAAAGCAGATAAAATTTTTGCAAAACTTCTGCAAGAAAAATAGAAAGTAAAGCAGCTACAGGACTTAAGGACGGTGCTCTTTTAGGCTCTACCATTTTGTTCCTACTCTAACTCGACAAACATGCCTATGCGTCACCGCCCTCGCTTGGAACTTCGCATATCCATGCTCGTTGCGAAATCCGGGGTTCCGCGGCAAATGTAAAACAAGCAGCGCCAAGGAGGGCGCGTCATTTGTTAAGGTAAAAAGCAAGTGAGTTTTCGCAGAAAACTCATGGTTAAAAATTGCACGGATGCAATTTTTAACCAACAGCCCCTCCACGGCGGCGTAGGCTCTTTCCCTTATTCTCACAAATTGCTATTTGGCGGAGGAAATGGGGGTGTTTTCACACTCTGCAAAAACACTATACATAGCGTAGACGAAAATGCCGATATCGTCTACAAAATTCTCAATACATAATACTGTATCCGTCATTTCGCTGGAATAGACAACTACAACAAGTTTCATACAGAAAAAGTCAAAATTCCTCTTAGACAAGATACCATTCAAATAATGTTAAAGAATAATCTGTTCCTTTTTTTTAAGTTCATTATGGTTGTGGATTCTTCTAAATTATCATTGGAAAAAATAATCTTTATAGAAAAATTATTTGGCAAAACTAAATTTTCAAAATAAAAATTCAAATACATATCAGTAGAAATAAAATAATCTTGATTAATAATAAATTTTTTTAATGAAGAATTGTAAACCGATTTTATATCTTTAATTTCATATAAACACTTTTCTTCAATATCCATAAACATAATATTTTTTATTCGAATTTGTTGTTTTTTGTTTGAGTTGCATTCTATTGAAATTGAAGCTGAATAATTATCTTTAAATATAGATATAAAACGATTATCAATTTTTTTCTGACCAACAATACTCGAACTGACAATAATTTCTGCACTCACATCAAAATTATTGGAAATTGTATCATAATATGATTCGTAAAATAATTTACCCATTGAAAACATTCCCAGTATAAATAGTGAAGACAAAATTAATAATAATCCAATTGTAAACTTCTTTGTCATTCTTCAACTCCTGGATTCATTTTCGGAGGCATAGTCCTAGTCGGCAATATATTAATAATTCTTTCTTGTGCCTCCTTCTTCTTGATTTTACCTGATTCAAAATCTAATAAAATTGAGTCAATTTGAGACCATAATTCATTAGACATAACAACATCTTCTTTTTTGTCAGGTCCACCAGTTCCCCATTTTTCCCAAGTATCAATATCATAAGATGAGTGTGATAAAATAGGAAAATTGTCAAAACCTCCATAGGGTGATTTATAATCATAAGTCCCCTTATTAATTGCATCCACAACAATTTCTCCTGTTTCATTATTATAAATAAATTGCATTCCTTTAAAAAATCCTTTTCCTCGATAATCAACATTCGTCTCAGGAGTTTTTAATAAAAACCAATTCTTTCTATTTTCTTCTGTGTTTTGAGTTGGATTTAAATTATGTGTTTTAGTGAAACCCTGATTATCAAAAAATCCCACTTTTACCATTCTGTCCATGGCATTTTTATCCGGAGGAGCATATCCATTCTGATATATATTCCTTATTTTGTTCTGAAATTTGGTTACCCTTCCATCCGGGTCTATATAGCGTACCGGGTTGTTGCCTGCGTAATGGAACAAACCGGCATTTGCTGGGATTAAGGCGGAATTCCTGCGGAATCCGATGCGTCTGGATGCTAAAACCCAATTTTTTGAGGACGGTTTGTATTTTTTCCGGCAGGAATTTTCCATTTTTACTTTTTTATTCTCCTTTTTTTACAAATTTCACTTCGGAAAACACCCCGAAATGGGGTGAATTCCGCGTTTCCCCATCAAATACCTATTGATGAGCCTTTGATTTTTGCATGTTACTTTCATTTTATTTTAGAAAGAAGCTCTTTTGTTTTCCGGATATTATGTTTCGTAATATGAAATCACAACTTGTACCATCACTAAATCTGACCATCATCATATTTGAATTCAGAAACCACAAATGCATTAAATCCTCGCTATCGTCAAAAATTATCTTCCGCTCTTCCCTGTTTAAAACTCCTTCTTTTCTAGCCGGTAAATTTTGATTAGAATTTTCTCCATTTTCATATGCCTAAAGTAAATTGTTAAAATAAGTCACAGAAACTTTGTCTTTCCTCGATATTTCAATCTGAATACTGTATTGCAGCCAATCAGCATCTGCTACCCATATACCATTATATTGTTTATTTTCCTTTTTACCTCACCAGTAATGCATCAAACATAGAATCTATATCATTATTGGAAAGATTTTTCAACTTTTTTTACGCATTTGTGTCAAATCCTGACTTTTACCTTCTATATATTATATGGAGGTAAAAACAAATGAGATTCATAAACAGAAAGTACAAAGATTCCGTCTTCACAGACTTGTTCGGCAGTGACCGCGACGGCAAGAAAAACTTCCTTGACCTTTACAATGCCCTCTCCGGCAGCAACTACAAGCTGGAGGACGTGACCATGGAGCGCAAGGTAATAGAGCAGTCACTCTACAAGACCTACAACAACGACGTAAGCTGGATAATAGACGGAAGGCTTGTGGTCCTTGTGGAGCACCAGTCCACGGTAAACAACAACATGCCATTCAGATGCCTTGAATACGTTACCCGCATCTACGAGACGATTGTCCCAATAGACAGGCGCTATGCCCAAAAGGTCTACAAAATACCCAACCCCGACTTCTACGTGGTCTATGTGGGAAAGGACAGCATGCCGTGCGAGCAGGAGCTTAGGCTTTCGGACGCATTCTACGAAAAGGATTCAAGCCGCCTCGACCTTGTGGTAAAGGTAAAGAACTGCACCGACCCAAAATTGTTGCCGATTGCAAAAAACTGTGCTATCCTAGAGGAGTATTGCCGCTTCATAGAGATTGTCGAGAGCACTTACAGCAGGCGCTTTCCCAGAAGCTCATTCAGGAAGGCAATAGAAAAGGCGGTTAGCGAGGGAATCCTTAGCGACTACCTTAGCAGAAAGACCCGGGAGGTAACAAACATGCTCTGTGCCAAGTACGACTACAAGATGGACATTGCCGTAAAACAGGAAGA